>JACCDN011071614.1_pt1 | contig 21808 bp, 19 predicted proteins | sample 7441691 | NCBI WGS metagenome assembly JACCDN01 (sample SAMN15323439, study PRJNA562643) | freshwater metagenome | isolation source: river surface water | place: USA:Blue River Watershed | collected 2017-08-16 | reverse complement strand
CGCTGCGATCGGTCTATTGCCGATTTCGGGCGGTTCCATCAACCTAGTGGGCAAAGACATCTCAAAGGCCTCGCAGCGCCAGCTACGTGAAGTTCGCCAGCACACCGGAATCGTGTTCCAAGACCCAGGTTCTTCACTAAACCCACGTCTTCCAATCGGTGAGAGCATCGGCGAGCCGCTGCTGCTAGCCGGCAAGGCCAAGGGTGATGAGCTCAACAAGATGGTTGAGGACCTACTTGACTCGGTAGAGCTACCTCGTAGCTACCGCAACCGCTACCCACATGAGCTATCCGGTGGCCAGCGTCAGCGTGTTGGTATTGCGCGTGCACTATCGCTGCGCCCAGACCTGCTAATCGCTGACGAGCCAACCAGCGCGTTGGACGTGTCGGTTCAGGCTCGCTTCCTAGACCTATTGCTAGAGCTGCAGGATGAGTTGAAGTTTGCCTGCTTGTTCATCTCTCACGACCTTGCGGTTGTGGACATGCTGGCTCACCGCATCGCAGTTATGGAGCGTGGAAAGCTGGTTGAGATTGGTGATCGTGACCAGATCCTCAAGAACCCACAAGAGGAATACACCAAGAAGCTAATCTCAGCTGTTCCAGTTCCAGACCCAGCAGAGCAGAAGCTGAGAAGACTTGCAAGAAAGGGCTAATTAGCTTTTAGCAATTCCCATTAGCTCAACAGCTTTAGCAAAGTCCGGGACCTTGCGCTGCAGTTCTGAGAATGTGCCCTCAGCAACGACTCGACCCTTATCCAGGTAGATGATCTTGTCTGAATTCATGACGGTGGAAAGCCTGTGAGCAATTAGCACAACAGTCATCTTGCCGCGCAAACTGTCTAGCACCTTAGATATCTGAGCCTCAGTCTCGGCATCAAGCGCACTGGTTGCCTCATCTAAGAACAAGATGCCTGGGTTGCGGTAAAGAGCGCGTGCAATGCCTAGGCGCTGAATCTCGCCACCGGAGAGCTGCCCAGCATCTGGCTCGACATTCATCCCCAGAGCGCTTGGGTTGGCATAGGCGTTCAGGCCTGCCAACTTTAGACAATCCGCGGCTTTAGTGAGATCTGTCTGGGATGCACTAGTTAGGGACACGTTTTCGGCAAGGTTGCCGGAGATTAAGTGTGGGCGCTGTGGCACGATGCCAATCGCACCCTGGCCATACTCCAACAGGAGCCTCGGGTCTTGGCCATCAATCAGCGCCTTACCCGAGTTTGGCAATCTAAAGCCCGTAGCAATCTCAAAACAGGTGGTCTTGCCCGCACCGGAAGGTCCAACAAGGGCGACCTTGGTGCCGGCCTTGACCTCGAAGCTAATGTCTTGGACCACAGTGGTGGATTTGTCAAAACCAAAGGTGACATTTTCAAGACGGAGCCCAAGGGGCTTACCATGTTCGACATTTAGTTCGATGTCTGCGCTCGAGTCCGTTCGGACAGCAATTACCTTCAAGCGCTCCAGAGCAGGCTTGCCTCGGTTGGCTCCATCGATCATCGAGTTAATCGCCGCTTGAAGTGGCAGAAGGGAAGCGACTAATCGCAGGCCACCGGCCATAAAGACGCCGATTGTCACGGCCTGTGAAGGCAAATCACTGAACACGACGATGCCTGCTAGGAATGCAAAGATTCCCAGGATCAGCGAGGTTTCAATAACGTACCTAGGCAAGCCGGAGAGGGTGTAGATAACCGCTGTGCTGGCGGAAAACCTTGCTCTTCCCTCGGTGAAGCGCCCAATCCATAGTGAGGAAACTCCTGAGGCTCGCGCTTCGCGTCTCACACCAAAGAGATCTCTGCTGGATTGCAGGGATAATTCGGACCCCTGAAGTTGGTTCACACCGTTGCGCCTAATGCGCTGGGTTACCAAACGGCTCAAGGCAAATAGAACTGCTGAGAGATAGATGAACATAGCGAAGGTGGCAACCGGGTTTATCGCCAAGAAAGAGACAACCATCGCGACTAATAGAGATGCTTCCGCGATCATTGCTATGCGCGCGTTAATGAAGCCGGACAGCGCAGAAGTCGACTGAGAGGCCATGTTCTGGAACTCACTCAAGCTGTCACCAAACCCACTTTCTCCTTCGCTCCCACCCAAGAAGTAGTCCGTGGCAAGCTGCTTGGAAAAACTTGCCTCAAGAGTCGCGACAAATAGCGCGGTCCTGAGGTTCACCCAGATTGAAAATCCTGATTTCATGACAAAGGTTGCAGCAATTACGAGAGCTATAACAACGGCATGGACTTCTGTAATAACAATGCTGCCAAGACCAGGTATTGAGATTGGTGCTCCCGCGCCACCCCCTGCAGCAAAAGCGCCAAAAGAGGCTGCCAGCAGGGCAATACCAGCAAGTCCAAGGATGTCCAAAAGATTAGCCAACACACGTGCGAGCGCAAAAGAATATATCTTCCGCACATCTTTTTTTGGCAAGACGCTGTAGAGCGACTTTAGGGATAAATTGTCGATTCTGCTCATTGCTTCAAGCCTAAGTCAAACTGGTGTGGAGATGCTGAGCAAGGGTTGAAATTCAGAAACCCAAATCCCCTCCGATGTACTTTGAGGAGCGCCTTCTGGAAACCAAATCGAGCCCTTTAGTGAGTGTTCACAATAGCTGATCCAAAGAGGCGGCCAGCTCAACTGGCTTGTGATATCAATCTTCAAGTATCAAATACCTGAAATAGCCGTCACTGAACTCGGCCGCTACCTTGTCCGCGTCGACCAGAGCACCTTGATTTGAAAACCAAGAGACACCAGCTTCTGGGCGATAAAGATCTTGGGTGATATTGGTCAACAATGAGTCGGGCAAGAAGTTGATAACCGGATCAGAGACGAAGTCCGACCTGTCATCGTTTGTGTAAACAACTTCAAAAGACTGCAAAGTTTGAGAGCCGGGAGACCAGCCTCCCTCAAGCAACTCTTCGTAAATGGATCTTTGGCAACCGCGATCTGCCGGAGACACCTGGCCAGGGTTCGCATTAAGCAGAAAGTCGGTGGCTTGCTCATGGATTGACACACCGCCCGTGACCGACGCCTGACGGGACAATCCGTCCTGAACAAACTGAGTAGCGCCAAGACCGAGGTACAGGGCCATAATCGATATAGACAGGATGCGAATCCATGCGCTGCCACCACTTAGGACTGCCGCAATGTGCTTGAAGCCCAAAGTCAAAAGGATGATAGAGAAAGCGAAAAATACATCCATGTTTCTGTGAAGCCATTGAGCTTGCAAGCCAAATATGCACACTGCACTAGCAACTAATACGCTGGCAACAATGCCGACGAAATTACGTCTTCTAAATGCAAATAAAGCGCCAATTACGGCGACGCAAAACTGCAACACTCCAATCGCCATAGGCCCAGCCGCAATTGCGTAGAAAACAAGACCTTCCACAGACCTAGTGCTGCCTTGGTAGACGACGATGTTGCCACCGTTATTTCTAATGAAATCAAAAGGAGTTATCAGCGCTGGCCAGTTGATACACATCCAGCTGATGATGGTTGAAGCTCCCAGGGGGAGCAAGGTTGATTTGAAAGAGCCTGATCTATTTTTCTTCCAGATAATCAAAACGACGAATAGGGCAATCGCTAAGAAGGTCACCTTCACAGAGAGGCCGACTCCACAAAGCACTCCCAGGAGAATCAACCGTCTCTTCTGGATTGAAGTGGAGTCCGTAAAGCCAAGGGCAAACCAGATAGTTGCCAGGGCCACGGTCGCAATGTAGCTATCTGGATACCAGTAAACGGAGTTGAGTAGCAATAAGGGGGAGAAGGCAGCAGTGAGTCCGACCGCTAACGGAATAAGTTCCCCGTTAGACAATTTGCGAGCTACTAAAAAGGCAAAGAACGGCGCGAGGCCTCCAATTACCGCTGTCAGGAATATTCTTCCCAGTAGTTGAAGACCTGCTTCATCCAACTCCAATCCGAGCAGGACGCTGATGACGGTGGGAAGAAAATTGATCCCACCTCCGCGAAATTCATTGAAGATGACAGATTGCTCGGCAAGCATCCTTTGCGATTCGAGAAAGTAGATATTTTCATCACACTGGATAAAGGGATATTGGTTATAACCAAGTTGTGGCAAACGGCTCAGCACCCCAATAGCAATAAGCAGCAAACCGGTAAGTGCAGACCGCACCTCCACCCAGCTGCGAACGAGCCCAGACCTAGCTTGCATTGGGGGAGCTCCTAAACACCAAGAAGCGCATCCCAACAAAATTCATTACCGAGGCGACAGCCAGACTAAGCAAGTAGGCGAGGAAGACTCCCAAACTCTCATTCAGAACGCTTTGGATTGCGACTGCCACGAAACCGCTCGAACCGTAAAGTGCTAGAAACGGGATCAGGCTTGAGAGCCCGTTCTGAGACTTAAAGACCCACGATCGATTTAGAAAAAAAGCCCATAGGGTTCCAAAGACGTAACCAATCCCTCTTGCTAGCACAGGATGTCCCGTGAGCACCAAGACAAGATTGAAGGCCAAGAAATCGAGAATAGTTCCTGCTATTCCAGTCAATGCAAATTTGACGAGCCTGCTCATGCCTTAGTTGGCACTTTCGGTCTGTGCGGCAAGGCTTACTCTGCGTTTCTCTGCTTCCCAGCCTCTTAGTTCCTGTGCTTCCAGAAGGCTCAGGGTCGGGAGGATCTCCATTGGACAGCTCAGCGCTACGTTGATAAACCAAAGTAACTGTTCCTGGGGAACCGTTAGTTGCGCTTCCCCATTTGACATGCCCAAAATGGACCGAACTTCGCGCCTTGCTAACTGATCCATCCAGTCCTGTGCTGTCTCGCCCAGGAATACGCAGTGGTCTGGTGAAACTCGCCAGTTATTGGCGGCCTGCCACAAAAGCCTCTCGCTTTCGGAGTCCGAGAGTTCTTTACTCAAGTCGGTAGGGGCAAGTGCGTAACTGCCAAAAGGCTCCAATAGCTCGGACCATAGACCCTCAAAACGACTTATTGATTTCTCAAGCTCAGCAACCGAATCTGCGAAATATAGAACACCATGGTTTTGCAATAAAAAGGCTGAATGTTCACCGCTGCCAAGGGCATCGAAGATGGCCTGCTTGAGTGCCTCTCCTGGCCGGCTGTATGGAATTAAAGCAACTCCACTTTGCTCGAGGTTAGCTCTCAGCTGCGGGCTGTTCCCGGCAGCCATTGAAAGGGCGACACCGGCAGAAGAGTGAAGATGCAATACGAATGTCTGCGGGAGCAATGCGTGCATGAAGACTTCTATTGAAGGCTTGCCAGCTTGACTGCCGGGTAATTCGAAGTAATCGAAATCGTTTATCCCAACTCGGTAAAAGTAGTTCGGGTTGTCTACATCGTGCAAACGCATTCCGGATGCCTTGATCTGCATCTCGCCATCGGCCTTATAGGAAGAGTTTCCGCCTAAGCCTTGCGTCAGAGAGAAGTCTTTTCCGACACGATCTAGAAGTATTTTGAATTCGCTGGGTACTTGAATCACTTGAGAGTGCATGCCGCAACCAACTTCTTGTGAATCGAGATAAGGCTAGGTGAGCGGTCGAGCTGCTTTCCCACCAGGAGAAACTCGTTTCCCGATGACTGCGCAAGTCCGCCATCCTTCGCGACATCGTCACCAATAACCCAGCCTCGACCATCCGGCAGCCCAAGATGCTCTCGGGCGTAGCCAAAGAAGTCGCCAGCGGGTTTATCCTCCAGGACATCCTCGGAAGTTACCAGACCGGAAATGTGGTCAAGAACCTGCAGCCGAGAGAGTTTGCGAATTTGGATTTGAGCGGTTAGGTCTGTCATGACAAAAACCGGAATCGCCTCTTGGCGGCAAAGTTCTAGCACTTCGGTCAAACCCGGTGCTCGGACCATTTTGCGAATAAAGGTTCCCCAGTAGGTGGCTTCAAGTTGCAATGCAAAATCCAAATGGTTAGCCAGCCCCAAGTTCTCGAGGGTTAGCTTGAAGTAAAGCAATCGACTGTGAGAAGCGGCAGCGCTCCCAAGCCGCTTCTTGGTGGCAAGTCTGGATTTAGCGAAGACCTCTTTGATGGTCTCAAGTCGCAACGAGTATCTATCGGCAATAGCAAGCTCTGCAGCTTCAGTAGCAGCGGCATGGCAGGTGGCATATCCATACATGGTGTCATCTAAATCGAGCGCGATGAAGGCTGGTCTAGTCATAATCAGATAAGCCTTTCACGCCTGAGAGCATTTGACAGGTATACCAAGGTCACCATCTGCACGAGGCCTGCACTGCCCGGACTCCAGGAGATATCAGAACCAAGAATCTTCGAGATTCTAGGTTCAATTCTTTCAAATGCCGAGTTGAGTGATGCGGGTTCCGGGACGCCAATGACCTTCACTGATCTGCGTCCGTTTTCGGCTGAGCTAACCGATAGTTCGAGCCCACAGGTCACACTCAGCTCAGAAATTAGTTGATCATCAAAAATCTTTGGCTCGGAGATAAAAGACACCTCCAAATTATCTGGAGATTTGACCAAGTCATCAGCCACATAATCGGTCTTGATGTGAAGGTCAGCCTTATTACGTTGCGGTGCTATGAATAGCTCCGAATCCGCGCGACGTTTCTCGATCGATGCCAAAACCGCTTCGCGTGAATGTCCTCTGACCTCGGTATCTCGAGCAACCTTGAGATCCGTTCTTAGTTTTTCGCCCATGTCGAGGAAAATACTCAGACTTGACTGAAGGTTTACGTCTCGGAGGTGAAGAGCGTGCAGGCCGGATGCGATGACAAACTCGCGACTCTTTGACTTCTTAGAGGCGGCCCGCTTACCAGTTTCATGGTCGTAGTGTCCGTTGGTGATGTCCTGACCTGAAGTCAAAGTAAGTAGGTCGTTGAAGAATTTGGAAAGTTCGTTTGTTGATGGGTTGAGGTGAGTTAGGTAATTCCAAGCACCTTCCCCGCGGTCCCACCGGTGGTAGTCGTCACCACTTATACGCACGCAAGAGTCTTCACCGAGAGTTCGAGAGAGCCCTTCTGCCAAGGTGTCCTTGCCCACACCGGAGTCACCCGCGATCAAGATCAAGGCGGGTCTCGAATGTAGTCGCACAAAATCACTCTTGGTCACCAGCTCTCGCCAAAGTAAATAAACGACCGTCGATGCCAATAGGAATGAGGTTGTAATCGCCGCATTGGTTATCAGACCCAGCAGAGGGGAGTTCTCACTTTCGAATAGAGCAATTACCTGAAGGACAATTGAAAAATTGAGTGATGTCCAGACCAGAACCTTTATTCTTCTGGAGAGCTGTCCAGAAAGAGCCAACACGATCGGCAAGCTCCAAAGCGCCCAACCAAGTGGGGCCCCAGGTAGGGCGGCAATCAACATCAGCGGAGCAGAGAATGTGAGAGTGAGCAGCTCAATGTTCATGCGGCGCAGTTGATAGGTAAATAACCAGCAAAGTAAAACAATCAGCGGCAGAATCAAAAAAGTACCAGCAGGGGATGAGATGCCCCATTCGAGCGCTCCCGTGGCCTCTTGCGACTCACTGAGACTCAGCTGATACCCATAGGAATAGAGAACTGGATTTGCTGAAGCGATTACTCCCAATAAAAGCCCAGCGGCAAACCACTGCCTATCTCTGGTTAGCAGACCACTGGCACGCCACATGTAAAGCAAGAATGCGAAAACAGCTATAACAAGAAGGAATTTTGCGCCAACGGCTAGGCCCAGGAGGATTCCGGCCGTCATGAACTTTTTTGCACGCGTTAGAAGCAATGCGCCGGCCAAAAGGGCCATTGGAACAAAGTCCGTGGACCCTAGTCCGAAGACAATAAGCACTGGAACGGGTGAAAGAGCGTAACCCACAATCAGGAAAGAGTTCGTAGCATCGTGCCCTTGGCGTGACAGCATGAATAGTGCCATGGCGTCAGCGGCCGTAGCAATTAGCAGAAAAGCTGCCCAGGATGACCCAATCAACCAGTCGCCTAAAACTACCACTGGCGTGAGGGCAACCAGCAAAGTCCAACCGTAAGGAAACGCCTCAGGAGCTCCAGAATTGGACACCCAGTTTGTCCAAGGGTCTAACGAGGGGTTGGCTGCGAAATATGAGATGAACGGCGCATAATACTTCTGCCAAAGCACCGAGGGCTGGCCAACCGCTATGAATAAGCAGATAATTCTGGTTCCGAACCAAAGTAGCCAGTGCTTACTAATCAGCGGTACAGCCACCTTGTTCACAATTCGCTCCATACGCTTGGAAGCTTTGTGCAGACGGCTTCGACCTTAAGTCCAGAGTCTTTGACCTGCTGTGCCAATAACGCCGCTTCGTGCTCTCTGTGAGCGCCGTGAAGTTCTGGCGAAACCAAGCAAACCTTGAGACCCAGGGATTGAACCTGTTCAATTGCAGGCCGGTCTAAAGTCGGCTCATTGAAAAAATCTACCCACACCCATTCGCAAAAACTCGATATTTTTCGAACGCTGTCGATGGACTCGTACTCCGACATGCGCGCGGCCTGACGAAGATGTCCCTTGAGTCCGCGCTTGATTAGAAATGGTAATGATTGGTCCAAAAAGAAATAGTTGGAGATGCCGCGTTGATCAAGCAACTCCTCTACACGGTCTTCCAACCCTTCTTCTTTGACGTTCAAAACAAGAAGCTGGTGTGAGTAGTCAGCCAGATAAGACTCGAAACGTTCACCTAAGACGTATGGGTCGTGCGCAAGGTAGAGACCGCTTTCGTCAGAACGAATGTCGAGTTCTACTCCAAAATCCTTTGGGGTGGCGGCAAGCGCTGCTGCGCTATTTACCCTGTGCTGGACGATCAGCATCTGGCCACCTCCTTTTTGCAAGACTAAGGCTGAAACTAATTGTCCTTCGGATAAATCGAATCCTGGCCGATTGCGAGGTATTCCACTTGGACTCACCGGAGAATCTCGGACCAAACTTGACTGGGAATCGGTACTCCGTCAAGCCTTTCTTGTTTGCAACAATAAGGGCAAACAGGTCGAGGCTAAAGTCATCGGGTCCTTCCAGAACCACATCCAAGATTTCCCTGGAAAACAGGGTGGGCTGTGCATTTATGTCCCTGAGTCGCTGCCGGAAAAGCAAAGATTCAAAAACGCTCATTCCGAAGGTGAATATTCGATCGGAAATTGGACGCCCAAACCTAGCGCCTTTTGAAATGAACAACTTATATCGAGGTGGGAACCCTTCAATTGCCCTGACAGCGTCAAATGGGTCGGTCTGCATATCTGCATGTGTCCATCCGACAACTTCGCCAGTGGAAAATTTAAGTCCATGTTTGATGCCATGACCGTAGCCAACATTCTTCTCTACTTGGACGAGCTTCAGCCTCTCCTTGCCCGCAATCAAGGCTTCAAGCTTTTCGTAGGTGTCGTCTTTTGAGCCATTGTCTACAAAAATAATGTCCAGCTGCTCCGCAGCTTTAGTAGCTTCAATTGCCCGAGAAACTAGAACTTCAGCATTACCTGACTCGTTGTAGCAGGGAATGACAAGTGAAACGGTCCTAGTAGCCGATTTTTTGCTGCTCACACTAGATCCACTCATTTGGACGGTGCTTTGTGCGCGCTAACTCGGAGCGCACCTCTGCAATGTCGTTCTTTGAAACGAACGGATCAAGGTCCAAGGAATAGGGGTGGCTTGGCCACCTATCGAAACATGACTGCCAATAGCGATAAGTCTCAAATTCATACGGTGTGCCCAGACTGATACTTAGGGTGGGTTCAAAAGTCTTTACTTGAACCCCCTCTTGCTCTGCAATCAGAATTAGGGAATCTAAATAGAACTCCGATTTGACTCGTAGACCCGAAGCGATTAAGCGACGGGTAAGGCGCTCGAACACTCCACGGGAAGAGAATGTGAATGCTCCGCTGACCATCTTGGGATTTTCAAAGTCCGGTGCACATTTGAACGCGGTCGCTAGCGTTCCGCCAGGTTGGCCAATCCAAGCGAAGTTCTCTGGCTTAGCCTTTGAAAAAGGAGTTGGGCTGGTAACCCAGACCGCAAAGTAATCACCAGATTCCTGCTCAGTTATCTTTGCAAGTGCGCCACTTTCATCCAGGTACATCGTGTCCGAAGGAACAATCGTTATCGACTCTTCCAATGGCTGGCTTGAGCTCTCAACTAACAACATCGCAGAGCGGGCCTGTCCGTCGGTCAAGCTGTCCACTGCCACCAAGTCCCCAAGTTGATTTTCGCTAATGTATTTGGCAACCTCGGATGATTTGACCACCAAGAATTCTGGCCGAGCGCTGGACGCCTTGATAGCTTGTTCCAGAATCGTTCTTCCCGAGATCTTTAGAAGTGACTTGTGAACCCCATATCCAACCTGTTTAAATCTCTCGCCCAGCCCTCCGGCAAGAACGCCCAGATACACAATGCCTTCAACCAGGTCATCGCGGCGAGTTGAATTTGCCAGCTGCCTGAAAAGTCCGCTCCAATAAAGGTATTCGCCGAGATCCTGTGGCGTTCCCCACTGCATAAAGTGTTCAATTTCATACACGGCAACATTCAGGCCAGCTTGGGCCACCAGGTCTACCGCCGAGCTGACGTAGTACTCGCCTCCAACTGTGACCTGCTTTGAGATCTGCTCCTGCAGGAATTGCTGCATCAGATTTCCAGATTTGAAGTAATAGGTGCCAGACGAAGCGAATTCGTCGACTTTGTTTTCAGTAAAAGGCTGCTTCTCACGCATTTCGAGAAGGCGCCCCTCTGCCTCGCGAATGTAGGCATAGTTTGTGGTCCCACCGCTGTGAGGGTGAAAGCCTCGGTATGCCGGCACAGCTGCGTCGACATCCTGCTCCCGAACAAAATTGTCGAAGTCTTCGAAAGACCATCGACATGTGAAATCCGCATAGTTCACTACAACTGGTTGCGATAGGTCTAATTCGTGCAAAGCGCTCAACACCGCGTGCACAGGACCGAGTTTGTGTGCGGCAATTGGCACGATTACGCCTGACGGGCATAGCTCTTTAAGAATCTCAGCCATGCGAAATTTTGGTTCAGCCAAGTGGTCTTGGTTGCAGATGAAAACTACTCTTTCGACTCCTGGAAACATGTCCAGAACGTGGCCCACAATTGGTTTTCCATCGACCTCAATTAAAGGCTTCGGAGTTTCGTAACCGGCAGCTCTGAAACGCTCCCCAAAGCCAGACATTGGAATAACTAATTGCATGGGTCAAATCTATCGTTCAGCTGATTGCTCGAGATTGTGAATAGATGAGCGGATGGTGCAATCTAGATGACAGACTTGAAGTAATCGATGGACAGCTTCAAGCCTTCTTCCAGCTGAATCTTGGGCTCCCAGTCAAGGATTTTCTTAGCTTTGCTGATGTCGGGTTGGCGCTGCTTCGGATCGTCTTGAGGAAGTGGTTCAAACCTCAACTTCGACTTTGATCCAGTTAGGCGAATTACCCGTTCAGCCAGTTCGAGCATAGTGAATTCATTTGGATTGCCGAGGTTTATTGGCCCAACCAGGGAATCGGTTTGGTCCATCATTCTCACGAAGCCGTCAATCAAGTCGCTGACGTAGCAAAACGACCTTGACTGGCTTCCGTCTCCGTAGATTGTGATGTCTTCGCCCCTGAGCGCCTGGACTATGAAGTTGCTTACAACTCTGCCATCACCCGTGGCCATTCTTGGCCCATAGGTATTGAAGATTCGGGCAACTCTGATGTTTACGCCATGTTGACGGTTGTAGTCAAAGAAGAGCGTCTCGGCCGCGCGTTTGCCCTCGTCGTAGCATGCACGAGGTCCAATTGGATTGACATTTCCCCAATATTCCTCGGTCTGAGGGTGGACTTCAGGATCGCCGTAAACCTCGCTAGTGGAAGCTTGGAAAATAGGTACACGAAGACGTTTAGCCATTCCCAACATGTTGACAGCACCCAGGATGTTGGTCTTGATGGTTTGGACAGGATCTTTTTGGTAGTGAATCGGGGAGGCTGGCGAAGCAAGGTTGTAAATTGCATCGACTTCTACGAAGAGTGGAAAAGTGACATCGTGACGAAGCAGTTCAAAATTCGGGTTTCCTAACAGGTGGGCAACGTTCGTCCTTGCCCCCGTGAAAAAATTGTCTAAGGCAAGGATTTCGTGACCGTTGCTAAGGAGCTTGTCACACAGGTGAGAGCCGAGAAAACCACCGGCTCCTGAAACTAGTATTCTCAATTCAATGCCAATCTAGGAGAAACAAATCATGCAGTCTGAGCTTGTCAAATCAAGACTACAGTGAGCTAATCCAAGTATGCGTTGAGGTTACCAGGTTTCTTTTCCAAATTAATCGCAACTGCAGCCGGAAAAGGGCGATAGTCACTAAAGGTGTCAATCAAAAACTTCTGGGACTTCGGCAATGCTAGAACCAGATCGAAATCTGTAAATCCAAAATTTTGGAGAGCGGTGATGATTGCGTTCCGGAACCTCTCTGGCCTGCTGGAGAGAAAAACTAGGCGTGATTTACCTCCACGCCCCTTTTTCAGAAGCGCTTGGGCATTTTCGTCATCTAAATTAATCTGCCCCCAACCTGAACCTCTTGAATATTTGTGAGTTTCGCCAAGGATGGCCTCATCTAGGTCAACTAAGTAGGTTCTAAAGTTCTTAGTGTAAGAGCGCCAATCCGTAAGAGTTCCCCAGTCGCTGTAAGAGTCAGTTTGATGCGCGGTAAAGGTCGCACCATGCGCCATTAAGAATCGAATTACATCAGAAACGTAAGATTCGGATGTGGAAGCTAAGAATCTCGAAGCCCTTAGGAAGTCGGAGGAAGACGAGAATCCAACCAAACCCGTGTTAATGAAGTTGCTGATAATTCTTTTCTCAACAATGTTTGTAACGTTCTTGAAGGCATCGAATTCGATGTAGGACTTATTTGCAGCCACAATTAGGGGGTTTGCAGCCAGGTCTTCGTAAACGAGGAAGTTTCCAGTCGGAGTAAGGTCGTGAGGGTAGGAGACAAAATTGTCAACATCCTTCACGACAATCGGGGTGTCGTCCCCCAAATGTTCCATACCTCGTGAAATGGTTTCCACCATTGATCGAGTTGGCTCGCCGAGTAGCAGAATTTCAACTGGAGCGCAGAGTAATTCTTCGATTTCACTGGCCACCGCATCGACCAGCAGATCTTCGAAAAACCTTGCTAGGGAGACGATGAGAACCTTGTCGAATTTAACTCCAGATAGCCCCTGAAGTCCCGCTGTTATCATCAAAGACCCCGTTGGGTGTTCGATAAGAAACTTTGGCAGTTCGAGGCCATACCTCGTCGACAGCCCAGCCGCCGGGATAATCAAAGTAGTCAATTTACTGTCACATTCCTATCGAAAGAGCTTCGTCTAGCAAAGCGGCCCGACCCACGTTCCTAGTGTAGGGAAGGATTCTGAGAGCTGCCAATTGCTTGAAGAATCTTAAGCTAACTTGATCGATACCCCACTGTTCCGTGAAGTTCGTTACTGAATTCAAGAGAATGCTGCGGGCGACCTTCTCCGAGCCTTTTTCAGTTCTAAACGTCGGCCACCAGCCGTGCTCCAGGTCAAGAAGATATCTCCCAAGGTCAATGAGTGGAGATTCAACAGGACTCGTGATCGGGTCAATTAGCCAAACTTTGTTAGTTTGCCTTTCAATCAAGATGTTTTCGAAGGAAAAGTCTCCATGATTGAATCCGAATATCATGGGAATTTCTCTAGAAATTTTGTGGAGCCGAGCGACAGCTCTCAGGCGAAGTTCATTTTCCTGGTGCACGTTTCTCAGTTGCTCGATTTTATCGATGAAGACATCCGACTCACCCACGACCCCACTTGACCGATCTGATGTCGCTAGCTGCTCAGCTATAAAGCCCATGAGCGCGTCACCTATTGCGTTAACTTCTTTATGGCTAGCGACAGCTAGGAAATCACCAAGAACACGGCTCGGAATGTACTGCATCGAAAATGCTCGGCCGTCCCACGGGGAGACAATCTTTGGAACTTGCACGCGTTTGGATGAGGGAAAATCAATCAACTTTTGAGCTTGGTCACCAAGCCGACTCTTGGAAGAACCGGCACTCTTACGCACGGAGAGGTTTCCTGATTCGTCCCTTGTAAGGCTCACTTCGTCTCCGCTCTGACCCCCGAGAAGGACTGCGAATGGGAGAGACTCGTTCAAGAACACATCCTCAAATCCGACGCCTTTTATATCCAAAAAAAGCTTTTCCCAATAGCCTAGCCATTTCCGACTTTGGGGAAGTTACAAAATCATAGATTGCGGGAGATAAGGCGCGCCTGAGTATCATTCGCACTGATGCCAGGGCAAATCCGGCAAAAGGAGCCTGATCCTTCCTCAAGATGAAATAGGGCAATAATCGTTCCGAGAGTTTCAATTGAGAACGTGACAATAACTGCGCTCGAAGGTGCTCGCCATGAAGAACCCCTTCACTTCCTAGAGCATCTTCAAAATCTACGTCCTTTAGGTTTTGGAAACTTCTCCAGTTAAGAAGTGCGACATTATCGTCCACTCTTGAATGATGAAAATTCGAAGCCCACACCTCACCGTCTTCGGGCACTGCCTGGAGCAATGCCCGAACGTTAGGAATCCACAAATCCGTGCGTGACATTACTACCAAATCAGGCTCTCCCTGGATTGTCTTGATGGCAAAGTGAATTGCTCGACGCTGGGATGTGGCTTGTCGGACTAGGTTTTCATCCTGACCTGGTGGTGGATGGTGTTGGATTAGATCTGGATCAGAAATTTCTATTCGGTCCAGAAGCTCATTTGAATAATTCGTCGATCCATGATGGACTGCGGAAGCATGCGCCTTGGCCCAAAGGTGCCCTGAAATTTGAACTTCAGAGCAATTACGTCTCAGGATGCGCAGAGTTCTCAGGATACCCAATTCGGAACGATAAAACCGTTGTTGCCCATAAAGCACCACTGCAACCTTCAGTGGTGCTCGACGCCTTTTTTGGATTTTCCTAATCTGCATAAACTTCATCAAACTTCTCCACGACAGCCCTGATATCAAACTTTTCTATTAGGGCAGCCTGAGTGACCTTTTTGAAGTTGCTTGGTTTACTTTGAAGATCGGGGGCGCTCAGGTCCACTCTGAGCCTCAGGTCATCTGCGAGCTCGCCTTGGGGGGAGTCTGGGTTTGCCATTAGGTATGCCCCCAGAAATAGCGCCTCGAGGCCCACCGTCGAGAAACTCTCGTGTCTTGTGGGGGTCATGCAGATCTTGGACCTTGACATCACTTCGAAGGACTCGCTTCTAGTGAGTATTCCAAGGTTTTCTACGTAACGAGGGTCGTAGGTGTTGCCACCGATTGAGACCAGCTTCAAACCATTGCTCAGTGCTGTATTTTTCAAGATCTCAATTGTTTTCGCGTCTAGGTTTCTTAGCGACGAATGAGACGAACTGCCAATAATCGTTAAGAAATCGTCATTCTGCCCGGTGGGTTGAAATGTAATCAGCTCGGGCGGTAATGGATTCGGTATGTTGAATACTTGGACGCCCTTCAGCGACGACGATTCCCCGATAACGGCTGAAAACTTCCTGCTGGGCGAAGTGTGTCTCCAGTTAGAAGGGAAGTAGCCCATCCGTCGTCCCCGCGCAAGGCTTTGGAAGTGCGTTCTCAGAGCGGGGCAGGAAGAGCAGTTGGATTTGTAGCCGACACAGTCGATGCTTTGGTGGCAGGCGCCGGTAACGAGACGCATGTCATGATGAGAAACCACTACCCGTGCTGAAGATTCGACTTTAGCAATTATATCGAGGTCCAGAGTCCCGCCGTGAAAGTGAATGACGTCGAAGCTCTCCATCTTATGAGCCACTCGCCGCATCAATGAATGACCAGATCTAATCGATGATATCGGGCCCTGGAAACCGCCACTCTTGAGAATTGCATCATCCAATCCCGCCTTGAGAGTTTCTAGCGGGTGTTTTAGGAACTCAGTCCTCAGTGGTCCGGTGGTGAGAAAGTCCCATTCAACATGATGGCCATTTAGAACTTGGGCTCTAACAAGCTCCGCCACCACGTTGCCAATTCCCCCGGCTCCAGAGTATGAAACATGAAGGATTCGCACGAGCCTCCTTGCGTACTTGTATAGAGTCTAAATCGTGAATCAAATTGATAGAAGTCAAACGCCACGAAAAGAAAAGTTGCCAGTTGCACTTTTCTGCTTCAAGCGACCCGTCCTGACTGCCAAGATTTTCAGCTCGATTTGCGAATACCAGCCCAAGGCTCTGCATATTTTTCTTGACGCAGCGAGGCCAGACGTTCCGGGCGAGACGCAGTTGGTGGAAGAGGTCAAGGCTATTTTCGAGGGCGATAATCGCACGTTTCCAATAGTCCGTCACTTCGCAGAGAGGAATCTCGGCATTCAGGGGAGTTTTCACAAAGGGCTCTTGGCTATGGCTCAAGCTCACGAGAATTTCATTGTCCTCGAAGATGATTGCCTTCCAAACAAAGATTTTTTCAATTTCTTAGAAGATGGAATCAACTATTTCGATTCTAATTGCTCGGTTGGCATGGTTCAAGGTTCGAACCTAAACTCCTTTTCTCGAAACATGCATGCTCGTGGCTATCTCAGCTCAAGAATGAAGATTTGGGGATGGGGAACTTGGCGGGACAGAGTAGTTGGATTCGATCCTTCTGCGAAACCTTGGCTAAAGGAGGACGCAAACCAGATCCTCAAGCGCGCTGGGTGGAATTTATTCGAGCGAAAAAGGTTTTTGGGAGCCTTGGAATCCATCGATGAACTCGGAACCTGGGACTATCAGTGGGTATATCATCTGCTTCGTCAGGATAAATACTCCCTAGCTCCAGTTGGCAATTTCATTGTTAATCTTGGTTTTGGGGAAGACTCCATTCATACGGTTTTACCTTGGCCATCAGCTCGTCGAAAACCAAAACCAGACCAAACTTCCCATAATCTCGAAAAAATTGGCTCGAGAGTGCACTGGGTTGATAACCTTGAGTTTTATGTCCGGACCACCGTCGACATGATTTATGCGATGAGCCACATTCGCCTAGTGGTTAGGCACCTTTTGAAGAGCCCTAGAATTTCAAAGGATTGAGAGGCAGGATGCGTGTCGGCTTCTTCTCAAATTTTGAAATTAGCTATTCCTTCCTTAGGAAACACTTGGGTGAGGCGTACTTCCAAGAGCATGAAATTCTGTTGAATCCAGCGGGCGTAATCGACATCGCATTTACTTTCAACTTTTCGAATAAATTCCGCATCTACCTTCACCGTGGTCCAGAATATTATTTAGTTATGGAGCCAAGGGTGTCAGGAATCTGGCACACTTTTGTGAATCGTCGGTCCACCAAAAACAAAATCGTGATCTCCCCTAAAAGCGGAAGGTGGTCTCCACTTCCATGGCACGTTGGCTTCACTTTGGAAGAGCTTCGAGAGCTACCTTCACCTCCGAAAACACACTTACTTTCAGCAATTGCAAGCACAGCCGGCTCACTGCCGGGCCATAAGGCGCGTCTCGAATACATAAAAGCGCTGCAGGAGTTCGGTGCAACGTTCGACTTGTTTGGTCGAGGCCGTGAAATCGAACTCTCGGAGAAGAGTGACGGACTCATTCCGTACATGTACTCTGTGGCCATAGAAAACTCGAATCAAACCAGCTACTTCACGGAAAAGTTGCTCGACGCGATCCTTTGCTGGACGGTACCAGTTTATCTTGGAGCACCAGATGTGGGCGAATTCCTCCCCAAAGAAGCCTTCATTACGTTACCGCCTGATGATCCTAAGCTCGGGGCTTTGATTCTTCGAGGGCTTTCGAGAGAGGACTATCTGAGCAGGCTTCCGGCTTTAGCAGATGCGCGTCAGATAATTCTCGAGCGGCTGTCCATGAGCGCGGTAATTAGGCAGCTCACAGACGATCATATTAAGAACGGGGGGCTTACTCTGAGTTCGAGTGTGGATCATAATCTTCTCTTGCATGGAGCTCGAGGTGTTACAGCCCGGGCCATAGGTTCATTGCCGTGCTGAACGTCTTCGTTTTAACCTATGCGGGTTCGAAATTCCAGCCAGAATTCTTGGGAGACAGCCGCTTTGTAAATTCTTACCGAGTAATTGAAAATACCTTTGACATGGGCTTTCCGGTTCGAAAGGCGAGAGTCCTGTCGTACCAGGCCCAAATTGCGTCCTTTGAACTTTATCGCTTGGTTGCGCGCGCCTTTACAAGAGAACAGGTGTCACGTTCAGTCATTGCTGCCCTTGGTCTTCTTTCCTTCCCATTTTCCAGCAAACAAAGGGCGCAGTCAGAAAGAGCCTTCCTAAAGTCACAGGCTGTCAGGAACGGTCATGAATTGATTTGGAATGAAGCTCTGAGGAGTAACTTTCCCTGCCTTGTGCTGGAAGATGACGCGAGCTTATCCGTCGACCGGGAAGCGCTTTTTGAATCGTTGCTGGATTTCACCTTCGAACTGGAACAGCCTTTCGGCGTGGAACTTTCGCAAAGTTATTCCTTTTCGGAGCTCGGCATTCTCGAAAGCCACATAGGTTTTTTCAAGGGTCATCAGATTGTAGGCGACTGGTACAAAGTATTCCCCGGGGCGTCGAATACTACCTGTGCAGCCTTTTACAGCCAAGCGACTATTTCAAGGCTGAAAGCATTCTCGACAAAAAGTAAGTTTAAGCTGTTGCCAATTGACTACTTTATAGATTACTTCTACCTAAGGAATCGAGACATTGTGAGAAATTACCATGTGATTCCCGGTCCCTTCTCCCAGGGCAGTGAGTTTCGTGAGGCCCCTTGAGTTTCATCCGTCAAGCGAATTCACAGCTTCTAAATTGTAACAAGTCAATCTCAAGATGTCGGAGCAGCAACTTAATTCAGCTCTGAAGGTGGATGATTCCTCCGGTTAGTGACTTTGGGCCTCAGGTGATCTTCGAGAGATTCAGGATTAGGCTGCGCTTGCAGCAGGAATGCTACCTTTGAAAGAATGTCTTGGCATGGGCCGTCCTCATCGGAAGCTAGATCGGGCATTCTTCGATTCGAAACCAAATCACAACACCAGCCACCATCGGACTCATGGGTTGTTCGATTACTAAAAATCCATTAGAGGCAATCCATTGAGTCTAATTTTTGAACCGCGCTTTTACTTTTCGAGTCGACGATAAAAAATTGGCGAGTGTACCTTCGAGTGCCGGAATTGTCCTTCTAATCACAGCACGAAGACTTATCAGAGCGCCTTCGGAAGACGTCCACCAGAAAATCAGACTGCCTATCCAGCGGGCAACGTTTGGATTCTTGGTTTGCCAAGATGCGCGATATCGAGAACGTTCGGACACGACCGTGAACCGGCTTGGTCCGTCAATCTGGGACTTCGTCATCGGAACAACCTCAAAAGCGTGAGTCATGAATGAATGACTTTTTCGATAGAGAGGGTAACTTACGTTGACGGCCGATAGGTCACTGAAATCTAGCCCTGAACACTTTTTCGCATACTCGAAGGTGAGAAACTGTTCGGGCCGAAGGAGTGAGCAGCCGTTGCCGTAAACATTTGGCGCGCCATGTCGGTTCGGGGCGCATGCCCAAATGTCGTCTTCCAAGAACTTAATGGACCAAAATTCATGGAGTCGTTCATATTTGCCAAACTGAATTACATCACTGGCGTGCAAATAGCGCAGGTCTCTGTTCAAGTTGTGAGTGAAAGCGTTGGTCACTCGAATTTTGTGAAAAGACTCTAAGTTGACAAACCTATTTCCGGTGAGTTCAAACTCTGGCCGGAATTTGAGGACAAAAGCCCTGTCAATCGCGGCTAGTCCAGCTTGCATACTGACGATCGGCCGGGAGAGATTCATTTCACTCTTGCCGCAAAAACAAATATCTGGCCCAGGATCTTTGTAGCTTACAATCTTGTCAACAACAAGTCCTCGTGGATCTTCGTGCTCGGGGTGACTTAGGACGATTTCCGCATTTGGTAAAATGTTCCGAATCGATCTGATGGCTTTATCGGCAATGCCGATCTGATCTAGGCGCAAAGTCCCTTGAAGTAGTACAGAAATATTCTTATCGGCGATCTTCTCAAGCACCATTTTTGACCAGAAGATCGAGTAGCTTGGCTGCGACATTGCTTCGTCGAGCCTCACTTACTTGTAAAAAAACTTCTTCTTGATTTTTCCATTTGCCCGATACGGCTTTTTCTAGAGCGCCTAGGGCGGTACGTGAGTTCGAAAAGAGCAGTTCTGAATCTCTCAAAACAACGTAATGGTTTTTGTCCATCAGCGGATTACGAATCGGATGCGGGGCAGCAACTGGAACACCCATAGCCAAAGGCTCGTAGATTGAGTATCCAAAACTCTCCCCCATGACACGACCGTTCAGAGCAGCACTTGAATTGGCGTAAAGCTCCCAAATCTGTGGCCTGTCGAGGTAGGGGTAATACACGATTTGCGGATGGTCTGAAAACTCCGCGGTGTTTACAGCCACAAATACAAAATCAGGATGAGAATTTAGGAAACGTAGCACTCCCGACTTCGCTGCAGAGTCATTGAATTGCCCTTTTGCTCCCACCCTGCTGATGAAAGGCCTCCCAGATATTTTGGCCTGCAGGTCAAGCGGTAGAGCCTCCTTCGGTGGATTGTCAGGAATAGAAAGTGGTAGGTAGTCAACGACGGTGTCGGACCGAACTCCAAAGCCGAGTTTGACCTTCCATAAACTCGCGTCCATGAGCCACCTCGAGATATAGAGGTACATGTCTCCATGAATATCGTCTGACTTGAACACCGTTTGTGTAATGTGAAAATTGTCCCCAACGCGGAATCTTCCATCAGAAGAAGAATATGCGAGTGCGTTTCTTTGGCCGCCAGAGTAGGCGATTGTATGAGTCGTCTGGTGGTGACGACTGAACTCTTCGAGCTCTTGCCTGGTTCGGTAAAAGATGAACGGGACATCCAAAGATTTTAGATGCTCCAATCGTGAGGGGTTAGGCTCCCATTCATCGCTAAAGGCGACAACGCACTCGTTGCCGAAGTGCTCCCTAAAAATACTGATTAGTTCAAAAGCGTTTACGCTGTCCGCTCGCTCACTTAGGGTGTTGGAGAGAATTAGAAACTTCCGCATGAGCACAGTATAAAGCGTGGTTGAAGTCCAATTTCAAAACCAGAATTTTGGTCGACTTTTGAGGGAGATTGAGTTGAGGGACCTGTGATCGTGCGGTCTAGGCTGGAAGGAATCGCTCAGTCCACGAATTGCTCACTTCAAATGTTCGCGCGAGAATTCGCACACTTAATCAGTCATCCGAGTCTTACGTGTGTCAGCTTCGGAGACTCTGCAGGATCTCTGGCTCTAAGACTGGCTAGCGCGCTTTCTAGCTGACGCCTGGCGCGCTCTAACATTTGGATCAAGCTCGACTTTGCGGATGCGGGTGGCCTCTGGGGTTACCTCAACACACTCGTCTTCGCGAGCAAACTCCAAGCACTCCTCAAGGGATAGCTTCTTTGGCGGAGTAAGGCCCACAAAGTTGTCCGCAGAAGCGGCACGCATGTTGGTGAGCTGCTTCTCCTTAGTGATGTTTACTTCCATGTCATCGGCACGAGAGTTCTCTCCGACAACCATGCCGCAGTAGACCTCGCTGGTTGGCTCAACGAAGAAAGAACCGCGCTCCTGCAGCGCAATCATCGCGAATGGAGTTGCCACACCGGCACGGTCAGCAACCATTGAGCCGTTCTGGCGAGTCTGGATGTCTCCCGCCCAAGCCTCGTAACCCGCCGCTAGCGCGTTGGCGATACCGGCACCCTTGGTGGTGGTTAGGAATTCGGTTCTAAAGCCGATTAGGCCACGCGATGGCACGCGGAATTCAATGCGAACCCAGCCGGTGCCATTGTTGATCATGTTGGTCATGCGGCCCTTGCGAGCAGCAAGCAGCTGAGTAACTGGGCCTAAGAACTCCTCTGGAGTGTCGAT
>JACCDN010323231.1_pt1 | contig 21816 bp, 19 predicted proteins | sample 7441691 | NCBI WGS metagenome assembly JACCDN01 (sample SAMN15323439, study PRJNA562643) | freshwater metagenome | isolation source: river surface water | place: USA:Blue River Watershed | collected 2017-08-16 | reverse complement strand
CTTCAGGCGAATTTAGCTGGATTTCTTTGGAAGAGAGAGTCGTTGAGAAGCCGCTTGTGTGTAGGACTTATCGGACTTTATTGGACTATGCTGGAATGGGAAGTGGTTGCGGGGGCTGGATTTGAACAAGTGCCGTGAGGCTTTGATTTTAGAGGGTTAATCTTTTTTATAATCGGGTTTGTACATTGGTTTGTGCATAGAAAAAGAAAAGCTTTAGAAGCAAAGGTTTCCATAAACAAAACTCATTCTAGAAGATAGTTAACTGCGTAATAAATAATAAACGATTATACTACAAATACTTCACAAAATATTTAGTTAAAGTAGTGTTGTAATAGTATGATTAATAAAATTAACAAAAAATAATGTCTTTTTCATCAAAAGTAAAAGAAGAAGTTCTAGTTTGCAGTGCTAGGCATTGTTGTGTATGTCATAGATATTGCGGAGTTGGTATTGAAGTTCATCATATAATTCCAAAGGAAAAAGGTGGTGATGATTTGTTCGAAAATGCAATTCCACTTTGCTTTGATTGTCATGCTAATGCAGGACATTATAATCCAAAGCATCCAAGAGGAACCAAATATTCTCCTCGGGAATTAGAAAAAGCTCGAGAAAATTGGTATGAGCAGGTTAAAAATAGAGGGGTGAAAACCCCAGCGCAATTTGCTCCTGAACTTCTAATAAAGCATTTAAAAACAAATAACTGGGAAATTCTAACTGAAATAGTAAATGGCAATTATGCCGCATTTCCAGAGAAAAATATATTTCTTTACAAAAATGAAACTTTCAAATTTTTTGAAAGACTTGTAAATCTTTATAAGAATAATAGTAGACCTGTAGTATGCACTGGTAATTACTTTGATAATATAAAAGATTTATTTGATAAACGACCTAATATCAAAGGGATTCCAAATAGAGAGTTAAGCGAAAATGAAAAATATAACTTTTCTCCATACCGAGATCTACAAGAGGGTGATAAAGAATATATTAATGATCCAATTGCAATAAAACTCGTCGAGAACGGTGCAAAATTAAAAGAAGTTGCTGATGTATCTTACGATTGGTTGGTTTGTGGAGATGGACCAGCTTCAATATTAGAAGCTTTCACTTTGAAGAAAATAAGTTTTACATTTTTAGTAATAAAAAATGTATCTGATAACATGGTAACAATACAATCATATGGGGATTCGATTATAAAAAGTGATTTTTGTTACAAAGCCCTTCTTATAGCCCTTGAAGAAAAAGGTGATATACAAGAGATGCCGAAGATGAAATTAGAAAAAGATCAGACAATTGTAATTCCGCAGTTTGCATTCATAGATCAAAAAACACATAACTTTAATTTAGAAGTTGCTTCAAATTTTCCACTTAAAGAAATAGGCTACGGTTATGTTCAAAGTTTAGATTACTTGTCTACAAAACATGAATTAAAGGAAGAACTTCAGTTTGGTCCTATTAATGCTGTAAAATTTTTAGAGTATTATATTGAGGGATATTCAACTGGGCAAACTATAAAGATTCATGAGTTTGATAATAATAATCTCTTTATTGTGGATAGATTCTGGGAGTGTGGGAGTTGTCCTCATATCTATCTTTATTCAGATGAACAATGGAGTTATTTTGGAGAGACAGTTTTTTCTGAATCAGTAAAGACCCATCAACATTTAATTCAGAAATCAGTTTTAAAAATTGCTCTCGCTGAAATTGAAAAAGAAGAATCATTCTTCGAGAAATTTGAAATATCTGACAAGACCGGAACAATAATTTACGAAAACAGCAGCTTTATAATGAAGGAGCTTGATTGCATCATTATTGAAGTTGGATCAGATTACAAACCACCATTTCTTATAACAGCCAAAGGTTATCACAGACCACACTTTAATGTGCCTTTTACAAGTGATATTTTATATCTTAAGAGACTCAAGGCAAAATCGTTTTGTCCTTCGTAAAATAGCTTACCTTTTAAACTTCTTTTGAAGATTGTAAATATAAAGAGCATTAAGAAAGTATGATTGTTGACTTATTTCTAAGATAAATACTACTATAATAGTATTTATATCTATTTTTAGACCATATCTAATACAATGCTATTACTTATTACTGTTTCAGAAGCTCAAAAAAAGATTGCCGAAAATGTTCGTTTGCAGAGGTTGCAAATTGGGCTAACTCAACAAGGTTTAGCGGAGCGTTCTGGTGTTGCTTTGCCAACCCTACGTAAATTTGAGCAAAAAGGACTTATTTCTTTGGAATCTTTTTTGAAGTTACAAATGGTCTTTGGTGGGCTTGAGAAAATTGTTAAATCAGTTGAACCAAATATTGTTGAATTTTCTTCAATTGATGAAGTTATTAAAGCCAATAAAAAACCAACTCGAAAAAGAGGAAATCGTAGATAACAAATTCAGCAAAAAACCAAACTTTGATTATCATAAAAACATGACAAAAAAACCTAAAAACCAATTTTCAGAGTTAGCAATTTATCAAGCCAAAGATGGTGCAATTGAGTTTAAATTGGACAAAGAAAATGAAACTTTAATTGCCAACGTGAATCAAATTGCTGATTTGTTTGGAGTTCAGAGGCCAGCAATTACCAAGCATTTAAGAAATATTTTTTCTGGTAAAGAATTGGATGAAAAAGTGGTTGGTTCCATTTTGGAACTAACCACTTCACACGGCGCTATTACTGGCAAGAAGCAAGTTCAAAAAGTGAAATTCTACAACCTTGATGCAATCATCGCCGTTGGCTATCGCGTAAATTCAAAGCAAGCCACCAACTTCAGAATTTGGGCAACTAAGGTTTTAAAAAACTATTTGCTTGATGGTTATGTTGTTAACAAAAAGCAAATTGCCAAAAATTATGAAAAATTCATTGAAACGCTAAATGAAATAAAAGCCTTATCTGCCAAAAGCAAAGATAGTGATTTGAACCCATCTTTCGCGATCGATTTAGTCAAAGGCTTTGCTGAAACTTGGTTATCTTTGGATGCTTACGATAAAGATAATTTGAAGATTGATAATGTTACCAAAGAGCAAATTACTTTATCCGCTGAAGATTTAGCGGCAGGAATCGCTAATCTAAAATCTGAGTTAATAAAAAAGCATGAAGCCACAGAGATCTTTGCCAAAGAAAGATCAAAAGATGCGCTGGAAGGAATTATTGGAAACGTGATGCAGTCTTTCGGCGGAAATGATCTTTATGAAAGCTTGGAAGAAAAAGCGGCTCATTTGTTTTATTTTATCGTAAAAAATCACCCATTTACCGATGGTAATAAAAGATCTGGAGCTTTTTCTTTTGTTTGGTTTTTGCAGAAATTTAGCCTGATTGATATCAAGAAAATTGACCCACAAACCCTAACTGCTTTAACGCTTTTAATTGCCGAAAGCGACCCAAAAGATAAAGATAAAATGGTTGGTTTGGTAATGATGTTGCTTGGAAACGCGAGGAAAAAATTATAATAAATTGATCTAGCGATATTTATCTTTCTTGTGTCTTACTTATAGATGTAGGTTTTGTTAGATTCATTCTTTGAACCCATCTATCGCCTTCAAATTCAGTTCTACCATGAAGCGTTGTTCCATTTTCAACAATTAGCATTTCACCATCTTTTAAGGCGACTCCGTGAATCGGAACATCTCTTGAAAGACATTCATTTAAGTATTTAAGGGCAATTTTTGCTTCGTCTGTTAAGCCTTCACATCTTCCTGGTGCGGTATTAAGTCTAATATTTTGAGCTCCACTCTTGTTGGTTGTGATAATTGGACATCTAAATTCTTTTGCCTCTTTGAAAATTGCAGCATCGCCACTTTTCATAAGAAAATTTGGTTTCTTCAATTCTTCTAAAATTTGAGATGGAAGAACGCTAATTATATCATCAAGAAAACAGTAAGTTGTTTTCGCTAACGGATTTCCTCGCAGAGCTAATAAAAGAAAAAAATCAGGAACTTTTGGTTCGTGAACCACTTCGTTATGAAGTCCAAAAGGAACTTTGTAACCTGATCCAGAGTTTGAATAAGCATTAGTTGGAATAATCTGATTTATAACTGTTCCATCTCTAACATTTTCAATAAGATATGGTTCTGCCCTGAGTAATCCTGATATTCCAAGCATAAAATATTCACTAACATCATCTTTCGACTTCGATCTTTGTGATGATGGTGGACCCACAGGAGGAGTTGGAGGTAATATCTTACCACTTCCAATAGTTGGGCAGTTTTGCAGAAAGAAAACAGATCTTCCTCGCGATCCAAATCCTCTTAGATTATCTTTAAGATCTGGAGATAAAATTTCTTCTATGATTTCCCCTGATTTTTTTTGAACGGAAAGATAATCTTTATAAGGATCAAGCGATTCTCCTTCAACTAAAGTTCTAAAAGCTTCTTTCTCACCATTGGTCAATCTATCTTTCGCCAAAGACCCGAATTGACGAGAGGTTAATTGCCATGTTGATGAAATTAAAAGTGATGGGTTATTAGTTCTTAAGGCTTTTGATACAAAGTTTCTCATTGTTTTCTTTCTTTTGTTTCTGGAACCATCTTTCCAATTTTTTCAGGTTTTGGAGAAGTAGATGGATTTAATCCTTCGAAGAAATACTGAGCTATTTCGTTACAGGTATTCTCAATATATTTTGTGGTTTCTGGAGCTAAAAACAATGCTGTTGCCGCTATAGATGCTGATCTAAAAGAGGCTCCATTGAAGAAACTTAGTGGTTTTTGTTTAACTTCCTTCATAACTATTTCAGCAGTTTCTTGCCAAGTTTTATTAGGTGTATTCTCAATAACTTTATTACCAATATTATGGAAAAAGCTAGATGAAAATCCTGCTAAAGCACCATGAGAAACTTTGCTGGTCAGACTATCATTAGAATTGCTGTTTATGGCAATCCACGCCAAAGCATTTCTGCATAAGTAAGGAAAAAATACTCTAGAAGCCGCAGGAATTAAATCTTGCCTCGAAATATCTATTCCTAGCTTAGAAAGTGTTTTTCGTGAACTGTTCACTTCTGGAATAACTCCGAGCATAGTTTCGGTGCCACAAGAAGCAAAACTAATAACCCATTTAGGAGCATCACTCTTATTGGTCAAATAGCTTCTGACTTGCAAAGAAGGATATGTTGCAACACCTTGATAAAGTAATCTTGAACCCAAGCCATCGGTTAGATTTGAGAGGTTCATTTTGAAAGGATTTGTTGAGCTTTTGTAAAAGCTCATTGTTCCTAAATTTGTCATAGCTTGTCTTTGCAAACCATTCATCAGTGTTTGCACCCCGATTGCTAATTGTTCAAATCTTTGCGTTATTTGGTCTGCTGTTTTTTCATCAATTGGTCTTAAGTCTAAATCATCTTTTATTTCATCTTTATCTTGTCGCATCAGAATTCATTCATTGATCTTTTTTTTGTATAGGAAAAGGAATTATGTTATCATATTTGTAATTATTATTTGAAAAAGTGATTTTGTCTACCTTCTTGATGCAAGGTATTATTATCGTTGTCGTTGATCCTTTCTGAATCTGATTCTTATACAGTATTTCTCCTTGATGCAGCTTGATTAAATCCTCTATTGTTTCAACTGAGATATCTATTCCATTAATTGAGGTTTCTTCTTTTTTTCCAATTTGCTTAGCATTTGTAAAGTAGTCCTTAAAACCAATTCCTATTCCGTCATCAGCAATGCTTATAGCAAGTTGCTTGTTTTTATTACGTATTATTTGTTTTACCTGTATTTGAAAATGATTTTCCGATTCTAATAGATTTACAGTTTTTTGTAATATTGCAGAAATTACCTGTGTTAGTCTAATTTTATCCACGAACACTGATTTCGGAGTGTTTTTATCATAGATTACATCAAAGCTTATATTCTTCATTTTGATTTCTTTCTCTTGAGACATAACGGCGCGGCTGATTATGTTTCTTATATCGACATATTCTTTGTTTAATTCGTCAGTGGCAAATTTTGTGATATTCTGGATTCCTTGCTCTAGGGTTTTTATCAAAAAAAGATTAATCCCGTTTCCTTGGCTGTTAGTTTTTTCAATATTATGTTTTAGCATTTTTAAGGTAGCGTAAACTTCAGCAGTGTTTTTTGTTATGTCTTCTTTGATGTGTTTTATTATTTCTATTTGAGCTAAATCAGATTTTTTAATCACTTCCACAGCTTCTTCCAACGCATCTTTTGTTTTATTGAGCTCTGAATATTGTTTTTGCTCTTTGATTTTTTGAGCTTTTATTTTGACCAAAGTTTTAGCGAGCGAGAATATTTCAGGTGAATTAATCTTTGGGAATTTTATTCCAGAAAATTCATTTTCAGTTCCAATCCTTTTTGCAATAGCAGCAAGGTGGTTAACGGGTTGAACTATTCTTTTGTAGAATAAAAATAGCACTACAATCAAAAGAGTTCCAACTAAAATACTCGGATATATTGCTTCCAGTAATGATTTTATTAGATTCCGATTGTATAGGTTACGATCATAGCCAGATAAAATTACCAAAGGATAATTCGATAATTTCTTGTAATAGCTGAATCTAATTTCTTCGTCTTCTATCTCTTCATCTAAGAAATCACTCTGATTTTTTTCGTAATCCAAATTACCAAGTTTGTGAGTAAAGAATTTTTGATCTGAAAGTTTTTCGGATGATTCTGATTGAAGAACTAAAGTGTTATCATATGAGCTAAGGATATTAATTTTACTATTCTGAAGCTCGGAAAATTCTTTTATCAGAGCGTTCTGAATCATGTTAACATCAATGGAAGAAACAATTGATCCAAGATATTTTCCATTGGCATCGGTTACACCAAAACTTGTAAGAATTAAGCTGTAATCATTCTTAAAAGATGGCAAATCTCTTGAAATATTTAACTTCCAAGGTTCTTCCTTTGAATTGAATACCTCATATGATTTTGAAATTTTTTGAGGAAAATTCAGTATGCCAAGTTTGTTTTTTATAACAATTTCATCATCAGAATTGACCCAAAATAGATCTTTTTGATTCAAGAACTGGTCAAAGTTAGAATTAGTGTCGAATTTATTTTGCTCTGAAATAACTTGATTGATATAATGTATATCGCCGCCTGATTTCATTATCTTGTCAGCAATAGAGCGAATTTGCCAATGATGCTCGTTTATAATTTCAGATATTACAGCTTCTGCCTTTAAAGCATTTTGTTCTAGTGAATTACGTTTTGAAGACAGAGCATTTTTGTAAGTAAAAATACCAAAGATGGTCGACAATAAAACGATACCAAGCGTTATAAATGTCAGGACTATGAGGTAATCGGTCGATACTTTAAATTTTGTTCTGAAAAATTTTTTAACCATCAGCTTTAAGAAAGAGCAAAGAGTTCTTTAAAAGAAAGCTAGTGATGATACACTATATAATTGAGATCTTTCCAATAATTTATGAGATTAACCGCTATAATTCTTACTACTGTATCATTTTTGGTCTTTTGTTCATCATCATTTTCTCAAAGCAAAGAATCTATTACAGTCGGTACAGGAAGTGTTAATGCTCTAGCTTATCCAATCATGCAGTCGATATGTCAGACTTATAACAAATATAATTTAAGTGGTAAAGCAGCATGTTCCGTGATTTCAACTGCTGGATCTGAAGAAAATCTTGAAGGAATTTATTCTAAAAAATACAACACTGGGGTAATAAAGGCGGACATGGCTTACAATTCTTATAATGGAATTGGCATATTTGCTGGAAAACCATATAGAAATTTAAGATCTTTATTTGGGCTTCATAATGAATATTTAACGATGATCGTTGAGAAAAATTCTGGAATTAAGAGTTTAAAAGATTTTAAGGGAAAACGTATCTATATTGGTAATAAGGGTTCTGGGAGTAGAATCTTGGTTGATAAGCTATTTTCTGAAGCTGGATGGAAAAATGAGGATTTTTTGGAAGTTCATGAAGAGGCAACTGACAAAATACACGATCTTTTTTGTAGTAAAAAAATTGATGCAGCAATATATCTGATTGGTCATCCTAACAACATTTTTGAAAAAACTCTTTCTGAGTGTGGCGTAAAAATGGTAAGTTTTTCAAGAAAAGAGATAGAAAACTACGTTGATAATTTTCGACATATATATCCGGCCATTATAAAGAGAGGAACATACGATAATCAAAAACAGGATATTTATACGTTTGCATCGCAATTATTATTAACAACAGATTCCAATCTTGATGAAGAGGTAGTTTATAATTTTGTGAAAATCGTGGTGGAACATTATAAAGAAATTCAAGAAAAAAGCCCCGCGCTGAAAGATACACAACTATTTAGTAGAGAGGTTAATGCAATACCGCTTCATAAAGGAGCTGTAAGATTTTATAACAATTTTAAGAGTAATTAGGTTCTTCCTCCACCGCCTTTTGATTCTTCCAAAGATTTTATTACTCCAAGATTTGCTAATATTTCTCTTAGAAAAGGAATATTATTGGCTGCGTAGGTATTAATTCTGTCGATTTGTGGTAATTTCATTTCCTCTAAACTTCTAATTTGACTAGCAGTATATTCCACAGCTCTAGCGCGAACTTCTTTGTCTTCGATATCCTCACTTTCTGTGGTTATTCCTCCTTTGCGAAATAATATTTGAGCAACATCTACTGGTATGTCTACATTTGCAGATTTACTGAAATTTAATAGATATTTAGGATTTCCAAGCGGCATAATACTTGGTATCATAGGTAAAGTTATATTTCTTTTTTCACACTCATCTAAGAAACCCAAGAACACATTATTATCAAAGAAGTGCTGAGTCACAATCATGTCTGCACCATGATCTACTTTTCTTTTTAACTCATCCATATCCTCGCTCATACTACGAGCGTATGGATGTTTGTTTGGATATGCTGCCACAATTATTTTCATCTGCGGATGCAATTCTTTTATTCTGGACATTAATTGAGGCATATCTTCATAACCTTCTGGATGCCTCATGTAACTTATGTCTTTTTTTACTGTCGCTGGATTTCCTCTTATTACTATGATAGACTCAATACCACTATCTCTGAAAAATTTTATTTTTTCGTCAGCTTCTTGTTTTGTGTGACCAATCAAAACTAGGTGAGGAATTATTAGAGATGGCGAAACATTGCTACCAAGTAGAGACCTTATTGCTGTTTCATTATTTTGTGGATTGTGAGCGATATCTGAAACAGAAACCGATTTCGGATTTGCTTGGTGAATTAAATCAGGATAATCTTTACCAAATCTACGAAAGTGATCCTCATTTCTTGGGCAAAAAAACAGTATATTAAGATCTGGTTTTTCTCTCGAAGAAGAAGAAAAATTTCTTGTTGAGAAAGTAATGCCTTGTGGTTGAGGAAGTCCTTCTAAAAGCCTTTTACTTAAAAATTTTGATGCAAAACCAGCTGTTGTTCTCATAATTTACTCTTACTCTTTATGCCTTTTTATGCCTTCATGCAATGGAGCAAGATCACGATCATCTTCTAAAGAAAAATCAATAACACTGAGGGCTGGCTGTTTTTTTATAAGCTCATCTTTATGTTCCGAGATAATTTTGATAAAATTACGAACAAATTCTTTATCAAGATTTGCAGAGGCTGTTAATATTGTTTTTGATGCAAAAGTACTAACTCTTTCTTGAGATTTCTCGTAGGTGTCTTGCGGTATAAAAGATTTTTCAAACTCTTTTGGAGAGAGAGCTATAAAATCTTTAATCTCTTTGTTAGATAGACTCACAAGCTTTGTATCGCACTCATTAATCATCTTAGCAAAACTTTGATTTGGATGACCTACTATATAAATAGCGGCATCAGCTTTGTCCGGTACGCATAAAACTTTGCTTATATTTGATCCAGATTCTTCATAGACTTCTTTAAAATCACTTAATTCCCACCCAAGCTTATTAAGCATTTCTGAGAACAGTATTCTACTACCAGATCCAATGTTTCCAATATTAACTTTTTTACCCCGTAAATCAGAAAAGTTTTTTATATTTGAATCTTTTTTTGCAATAACAGTCAGGTATTCATCGTGAATACGAAAAAGTGTGCGTAAATTTTTGTGTGGATTACCTTTAAACTTACCTAAGCCATTATAGGCATCGTGTTGAAGGTTTGCTTGTGCAATACCTATATCAAATTCACCATTCTCTACAGCTTCTAGATTATATTCTGCACCTTTGCTTAATACTGGTTTACAGATTACTCCTTTATCTTGGTTATATTTGTTGAATACTTCACATATGGCAGTTGCAACGGGATAGAACATTGCGCTCTTACTGCCAGATCCAATCGTTATTATTCTTCTGTTTGATTTTTGCCAACTACTAAAATTACCGCATGAAGTCAACAGGGTTATAGCTGCAGCAATGGTTAGGCAGATCGCTAATATCTTCATTCATTTAGATCAAAATCTTGTTTTAAGGAAAAAGCAGCACCTACTATTAACAAGATTAATCTAAAAGTCAAAAATGCGATGTATATTTTATAGGATTATATCATTTTGGCTTGTTGTTTATGATGTAGTTTACGAGAGCCTCAGTTTGTGTCTTTATTAAATCTTCAGGATCATCTTTTTTTAACCTTGGATAAACAAAATCTACCAATTCGTCCATTTTACTTTTTGTCAGGCTAATTTTGGTTTTTTTGCAAAGATCACTTATTGTTTTAAGGATTTTGTAATGAAGTTCTCCATCATAAGATAGTTTTCCTTCTTTTGAACCATCTCTTTCAGAATCTGGGCTTAAAAAATAAGCAAGAGGCTTACCCAACGCTTTAGCTATTACATCTAGCTTTTCTACTTTGCTACTTTTTCCAGAAAGTATATTAGCAATGGCATGATAAGGTATGCCAGTCATTTCTGATAGTCTTACACCAGTTAAAGATTGCTCTTCTAGTTCGTGTTTAACTCTTAATGCTGCAATAGTATTTTTTTTCGTCATATATAACTAGTAATTATTACTAAATAATTTGCGATTACATTACATTTCGATTACGAATAATCAAGAAATAAATGATATCGTTAAATATGTTGCATTGTAAAAATTAGTAATTATTACTATTTTTTATTACTAACTTTTACAAGTTTTACGAAAAAATTATGCAAACCATACAATTAGATCAAAGATCTTTTGATGTTTCTTTTAGAAAAGAATCATCGCAAAAATCAAAAGGTTTTCAGCCATCTGACTTTATCAACTCAATAATACATGAGATCAAAAATCCGCTAAATGCAATAATCTGTTTTTCAGAGTTTTTAAAACAAGAAGTTAAAAACCCAAAATCAGCAGAAGAATGTGCCGATTATGCCACAGAGATTAATCAAGCCGCAAATGACCTAAGTGAAATTGTAGAAGATCTGTTAGATGTAGGATCAATAGCTTCTGGTAACTTTTCTGTGGATTTAGATAATGAGATATGCGTCAAAGAGCTTATAAGGCGCGTGATCAAGTTAAACTACGATCTTTCACTGAGAAGAAAAATTAGGCTAAAAATGCAAATTGCAGATGATGTTAGCATGATCAAGTTGGATATGAAGCGCATGAAGCAGATTCTAGCAAATCTTGTTTCAAATGCAATTAAGTACAGCGATGAAAATACCGAAATAACACTTTCGGTAAAAAATATTCTAAAAGATGAACAAAAGTTATTACAAATCATTGTTATTGATCAAGGTTTCGGAATGGATGAAACGCAGGTAAAAACAGCATTTGAAAAATATCAAACAATTGAAAATCCAAACACAGGAATTGTTGATTCCTTTGGTCTTGGACTACCAATTACCAAGCAGCTAGTTGAATTACAAAACGGCAAAATTTCAGTTAAGTCAGAAGTTGGAAAAGGCAGCGAATTTATTTTAGAATTCCCTTATTTGAAGCAATAAAGAACCACCGCGCTAAACCATCTCAGGCGTGTTGGTCCTGTGGGTTTTTGGGTGATTCTCCACGTTGCCCAAAAACTTTGGTTTGGTGTAAAATTTAACTACTAAATCAAACTCGAAATATGGATAAGAAAGATAAAAAAACTTTAAGAACTTCTAGATCAAAAACGATTTTAAATCCTTCTGCAAAAAGGTATGAGTTAGAAGAAGAAAAAGAAAATAAGAAGCCTGTTACAAAATCTGATCTGATCGCAACATTACTGTCAGAAAATAATGATGAGCATTACCAAATTTTTAAAAGAATCATCACCGATGAAAATGTGATTTTTAATTCTTGGTTTATTGCAAGCCGTTTTGATATGTCGGCACTAAGAAACTATTGCGACACTTTTGAGTTAAAAATCACATTAACTCTTTCTGATGATCCAGATGTAAAGCTTCCAGAAGAAATTATGAAGCAAGTTACGAAAAAAAGTTCAATGCAACTTGCAATCGACAGATTTTTTAGCTTTGAGGAGCAAGAAAAAACTTTAAAAGAACTTTACCAAATCATTACGTCTGATTCTGAAAAAACAGGTCTTGGATATTTTGTTTTTCAAAACAATTCAGGTGTTACTTTGGGTGGTGGTGCTCTTGTTATCATTGATGATGAAACAACTTTGGATAAAAAAGTAGATTTGGCTCTTCATATTTTAGAGCAACATCGCGGTATTGGAAATTTGTGCCTAGAAAAATTATTCCAAATCGCTTTTGAAGAAAAAGGTGTAGATGAAATTTGGAGCAGACCAGCAAAAGAAGATATCGGTGTTGCAAACTTTATGAGTAAACACGGATTGATAATCAAAGAGGATAGAAGAAGCAGAGAAGAATTTTATTTCATCAATAAGAGCATCTACGAATCGCTTAAGAAATAGCGCGAATAAACATCGGGAGTCACCACCACGCAAACCCAGCGTGTTGGGACATATTTCCTTTAAAAGGTTTTTTATTCTGCCCAACTCCCGACTGTAAAATTTAACTAGAAAAAATAATAATTTTCAAGCATCTGTGTTTAATCGGTCTTAATAAGAACTATCGCAAATTAATACATTTTTAACTGCCAAAAGTTTATCAAGTCGATTTTGAACACTTTTTAGGCAGAATACTCAAAAATTCCCAAAATTCTTGCAATTTCCTCAATTTTCTATTATAATTCCCATAAGCGTGCCTTATAGTAAGAATTTTTTCACTCAATTTTAAAAACAAAATCTTGTGAGTTTGAATAGCGATATAATGACAATCAAAGAGCTTTCTGAATATCTAAAAATAGCAGAAAAAACAGCCTATCGTTTTGCTTCAGAAAAGAAAATTCCTGGTTTTAAGGTTGGTGGTGCTTGGAGGTTTCGTAGGATTGAAATCGATAAATGGATTTTAAAACAAGAAAAAACAAATGACTGAAAACCTAATCGAACAAGATCTAATAAAAAAACTAACAGATCTCAAATACATCTATCGCGATGATATTAGAGATAGAAGTTCTCTCGAGCTTAACTTCAGAAAAAAATTTGAAGAACTAAATCGGGTCAATTTAACTGATAGCGAATTTTCGCGTTTGCTTGATAAAATAGTTACGCCAGATGTTTACTTAGCTGCAAAAACCTTGCGCGAAATTAATAGTTTTGAACGCGATGATGGCACACCTCTAAATTACACGTTGGTAAACACTAAAGACTGGTGCAAAAACACTTTTGAAATCATCAATCAACTTCGTATTAACACTGATAACAGCCATCACCGTTATGATGTGATTCTGCTCATTAACGGCGTTCCAACTGTTCAAATTGAGCTAAAAACTCTTCAGATCTCGCCGCGTAATGCTCTGAAGCAAATCGTAGATTACAAAAATGATGCTGGAAATGGTTATGGCAAAACCTTGATGTGTTTTATCCAATTGTTCATCGTAAGCAATCGCAGTAATACTTACTATTTTGCCAACAATACTAAGCGTCATTTCAGTTTTGATGCTGATGAAAAATTCCTGCCAGTATATCAGTTTGCCGATGAGAAAAATAACAAGATTACTCACTTAGATAGTTTTGCAGAGAAGTTTTTAACCAAATGTACCATTGGTCAAATTATCAGTCGTTATATGGTTTTGGTTGCCTCTGAACAAAAACTGCTGATGATGCGCCCTTATCAAATTTATGCCGTCAAAGCAATTGTTGATTGCATTAATCAAGGCACTGGAAATGGCTATATTTGGCATACAACAGGCAGCGGAAAAACCCTCACATCTTTTAAAGCTTCAACTTTACTTAAAGACAATCCGAACATCGAAAAATGTCTATTCGTCGTTGATCGCAAAGACCTAGATCGTCAAACCCGCGAAGAATTTAATCGCTTCCAAGAAGGTTGTGTTGAAGAAAATACCAACACTGAAACTTTAGTTCGTCGCCTTCTTTCAGATAATAAAGCCGATAAAGTAATTGTTACCACAATTCAAAAGCTTGGATTGGCTTTAGATGGCAACAACAAGAGAAACTACAAAGAGCGTCTTGAAGAGCTTCGTAACAAACGCATAGTATTTATTTTTGACGAATGTCATCGCTCTCAATTTGGCGAAAATCATAAAGCTATCAAAGAATTTTTTCCAAATTCGCAGCTTTTTGGTTTTACTGGAACACCAATTTTTGAAGAAAATTCCACTTCTAAACAAATTGAAGACGGACAAGGTTCATACAAAACAACTGCAGATATCTTTCAAACCGAACTTCATGCTTACACAATCACAAACGCAATTGATGACCAAAATGTTCTAAAGTTTCATGTAGATTACTATAAACCAGAAGGCACCCACGCCCCAAAGGCTGGAGAGTCATTAGCCAAAAAAGCGATTGTTGAAGCAATTATTGAAAAACACGACACCGCAACTTCAGGACGCAAATTCAACGCAATTTTGGCAACTGCCTCAATCAATGATGCAATTGAATATCATAAACTTTTTGCGGCTATCCAAGATGAAATAGCATCAACAAATCCAGATTTTGAAAAACTTAACATTGCTTGCGTTTTCTCTCCTCCAGCTGAGGGCAACAAAGATGTGCAGCAAATTCAAGAAGACTTACCACAAGAAAAATTTGATAATTCAATTTCTCCAGAAGAGAAAAAAGCAGCACTAAAATCTATAATTGAAGATTACAATAAACGCTACAAAACCAATCACAGCGTGGGTGAATTTGATTTATACTATCAAGATGTGCAAAAGCGCATCAAGGATCAGCAATATCCAAATCAAGACTTAAAACACTGCGAAAAAATCGACATCACAATCGTGGTTGATATGTTGCTAACTGGCTTTGATTCAAAATATCTCAACACTTTATATGTTGATAAAAACCTTAAGCACCATGGTTTGATTCAAGCTTTTTCAAGAACCAACCGCATCTTAAATGATTCCAAACCTTATGGAAGTATTCTTGATTTTCGTGGTCAGGAAGATGCTGTTAACAACGCAATTGCTTTGTTTTCTGGCGTAAGTTCAGACAAAGCAAAAGAAATTTGGTTGGTTGAAAAAGCACCAGTTGTAATCAAAAAATTAGATATCGCAGTTAAGAAGCTTGACGACTTCATGAAATCGCAAGGGCTTCAAAACAAGCCAGAAGAAGTTTTGAATTTAAAAGGTGATGCTGCGCGCGCTTCTTTCATTAATCATTTTAAAGAAGTTCAGCGCCTAAAAACTCAGCTTGATCAATATACTGATTTAAGCGAGGAGCAAAAACAAAACATTGAACAAGCAATTCCAAAAGAGCAGCTTCAAGGTTTCAAAGGCGTATATATTGAAACTGCAAAACGCATCAAAGAAGAATCTCACAAAAACAAAGAAAACATTTCTCCTGAAGTTCAGCAGCTTGATTTTGAATTTGTTTTATTTGCCTCGGCGGTAATTGATTACGACTTCATAATGCAGTTAATTACCAAATTTTCAGCGCAAAAACCAAGCAAAAGAAGTATGAGCCGCGATCAATTAATTTCTTTGATTGCATCAGATGCCAAATTTATGGATGAACGCGAAGATATCACCGCCTACATTCATACTCTAAAAGCAGGCGAAGGTTTAAATGAAAAAGAAATTCGTGATGGTTACGCCAAATTTAAGGCAGAAAAAAATGCTAAAGAATTAGCTGAGATTGCAAAAAAACACGGAGTTAAAGCTGATGATTTGCAAGAATTTGTCGATGCCGTTTTGCGTCGCATGATTTTTGATGGTGAAAAATTAAGCGATTTATTAGCACCGCTTGAACTTGGCTGGAAAACAAGAACCCAGAAAGAATTGGCTTTGGTTGAAGACTTATCGCCAATATTACACAAACTTAGCGGTGGTCGCGAAATATCGGGGTTGAATGCTTATGAAAAATAATCCTAAAAAAAGCCTTCAGCCGAAAATGAGGTTTCCAGAGTTTAGAGATGTTGGGGATTGGGAAGAGAAGAGACTGGGTGATGTTGCAAATAAGACCGCATCAAAAATTACACTAAATGGCCTAGAAAATAATATTGGAATTTATCCAGTTTACGGCGCTAGTGGTATAATTGCCAAAATAGCTGAATACTCATGTGATGATGAACATGTAGGAATTATTAAAGATGGGTCTGGGGTAGGAAGAGTTATACTATGTCCACCCAAATCATCTATCATAGGAACTTTGGATAGCATAAAAGCAAATAAAGAAAACTTTACCAAGTTTATTTATTATTGGCTTACACAAGCGCCGTTACATTTGTATGTAATTGGGGGAGCTATTCCACACATATACTTCAAGGATTATTCTAAAATAAGATTTGAAAGACCATCAATAAAAGAACAGCAAAAAATTGCTGATTGTTTATCATCGCTTGATGAGTTAATTGAAGCAGAAGATCAAAAATTAGAAACCCTTAGCACCTACAAAAAAGGCTTGATGCAACAACTTTTCCCACAAGCTGGCGAAACCACCCCACAACTTCGATTCCCTGAATTCAGAAATGCTACTGAATGGGAGCCAAAAAAAATTGGTGATGAAGATTTCGCATCGCTTCACAAAGGCAAAGGAATTTCTAAAGCTGATATTTTTAAAGATGGTGAAACCCCGTGTATTCGTTATGGAGAATTATACACTAATTACGGAGAAGTGATTTTCGAAGTTTTTTCAAAGACAAATTGCCAGACTTCTTCTTTGTTTTTCAGTAAAAAAAATGATGTAATCATCCCTGCATCTGGCGAAACCAAAATTGATATTGCAACAGCTTCTTGCTTGATGCTAGACGGTGTAGCTTTGGGTGGTGATTTGAATGTAATAAGGTCTAATCACAATGGTGTATTCCTTAGTTATTATTTAAATGGCACTTTAAAAAATAAAATTGCAAAAGTTGCCCAAGGGGATTCGGTTGTACATTTATATCTAAGCCAACTATCAAAGTTGGAGATATTTCTGCCAAAATTGCCTGAACAGAAACGCATCGCAGATTTTCTATCTTCCATTGATGATTTAATAACTTCCCAAACCAAAAAACTCGAATCACTTCGCCTTCATAAAAAAGGTTTGATGCAGCAACTGTTTCCAAATGTTAGTGAGGTGAAAGAATGAGTAATTTTAATTCAGTTCAAGAAATAGCTACTTACTTGCGCAAGGAATTAGAGAGTAAAAAATATTTGCTGCTATTTGCCTATAACGGCACAGGAAAAACTCGCCTTTCAATGGCTTTCAAAGATCTTGGCAAAAAAACAATTGAATCAAATTTAGCCACTGAAGATGGGAATTTTTTAACTCTTGAATCTGGTGACAATATAATCGTTACACAAAAAACAGCTGACACGCTTTATTTTAACGCCTTTACAGAAGATCTTTTTAGTTGGGATAATGATTTGGAAGAAGACAGCAAAAGAATTCTTAAATTGAATTCTAAATCACGCTTCTTTGCTGGATTGGAAGAGTTGGAAATGGAAAGCAGGATTCGTGAGTTTTTGCATCGTTATGTCGATTTTGATTTCAACATAGATTACAAAAATTGGAGCATTGTTTTTTCTCGAAATATTGATGGAAAAGAAAGCATCTCTCATATCAAAGTTTCTCGCGGTGAAGAAAATTTGTTTATCTGGTGTTTTTTCTTGGCAATCGTGCAGTTGGCAATGGATAGTGAAATTGAAGCCTATTCTTGGGTGAAATATGTTTATATTGACGATCCGATTTCTTCGCTTGATGAAAACAACGCCATAGCAGTTGGACATCACTTAGCGCAGTTGCTTAAAGATAATAAAAGCTCATTAAAAACTATAATTTCATCTCACCACGCATTGTTTTTTAATGTGCTTTGCAACGAGTTTAAAAATCAGTTCACGAAAAAAGAACCAACTGCCAATAAATATTTCTTATCCAGTAGCAAAGAAACCAATTCGTATTCTTTGAAAAACACTAACGACACACCATTTTTCTATCATGTAACGATGCTGGCAGAATTAGAGAAAGCAGCATCTTCTGGAAAATTATACACTTATCACTTCAGCATTTTGCGATCAATTCTTGAGAAAACCGCAAGCTTTCATGGTCATGCCAATTTCGCAGACTGCATCAAACAAGATAAAGATGATGAGGATGGAGTTTTATATAAACGCTTAATCGATATCATGAATCACGGCAATTATTCACACTTTGAACCAATTGAGATGGTTAAGGAAAATAAAGAATATTTTAAAAAAATACTCGAGAGCTTTTTACGAGATTACAACTTTAACACCAGCATATTTCCTAAGCTGGTTGATCAACAACAAGAGACAAAAAAATTATGAACAACGAACAACAAAAAGAATTAGGAAAAATACTTTGGGCAATTGCTGATCAGCTTCGTGGAGCAATGAATGCCGATGATTTTCGTGATTATATGCTTTCTTTCCTTTTCTTGCGATATCTGTCTGATAATTACGAAGCAGCAGCTAAGAAAGAATTGGGAAATGAATATCCACAAAAAAACGGACATATAACCCCGCTGCAAAGATGGTATGAAGAAAATAAGAAAGATGTTAAAGCCTTCGAAGATTTGATGCGTCGTCGCGTGCATTATGTTATTAAGCCAGATCATCTTTGGGGAAATATTTCTGATATGGCACGCAGACAACATCAAGAGATGCTAAACACTCTTCAGGAAGGTTTTAAATTCATTGAAAATGAATCTTTCGAAAGCACTTTTTCTGGTTTGTTTTCTGAAGTTAATCTTTCTTCTGAAAAACTTGGCAAAAATTATGCTGATCGCAATTCGAAGCTTTGTGCGATTATCACTAAAATTGCTGAAGGATTATCAAATTTTTCTAACGAAAAAGACACTTTAGGTGATGCTTATGAGTATTTAATTGGTCAGTTTGCAGCAGGTTCAGGTAAAAAGGCTGGTGAGTTTTATACCCCACAACAAATTTCTACAATTCTTTCGGAAATTGTTACGCTTGATAGTCAAGATCCAACTCTTGGAAAAAAAGATAAGTTAGAAAGTGTTTTTGACTTTGCCTGTGGTTCAGGCTCTTTATTGCTTAATGTTCGTAAGCAACTTGGTAATAAAACTATTGGAAAAATTTACGGCCAAGAAAAAAACATTACCACCTACAACCTTGCACGCATGAATATGTTGCTGCATGGCGTAAAAGATTCTGAATTTGAAATTTTTCATGGCGATACTTTAACTAACGATTGGGATAAATTACGCGAAGCTAATCCGTCTAAAAAACTTAGTTTTGATGCGATTGTTGCTAACCCGCCTTTTAGCTATCGTTGGGAACCAAGCGATGCAATGGCAGAAGATGTGCGTTTTAAAAGCTATGGACTTGCCCCGAAATCAGCTGCCGATTTCGCTTTTTTATTACATGGATTTAATTACCTAAAACACGAAGGAACCATGGCAATTATCTTGCCTCATGGTGTTTTATTTCGTGGTGGTGCTGAAGAAAAAATTCGTAAGAAACTTTTGAGTGATGGCAATATTGATGCTGTGATTGGTCTTCCAGCTAATCTTTTTTATTCAACTGGAATTCCAGTTTGCATTTTGGTTTTAAAAAAATGCAAAAAAACTGAAGATGTTCTTTTTATCAATGCCAGTGAACATTTTGATAAAGAAAAACGCCAAAATCAGTTATCACCAGAACACATCAAAGAAATTGTTACAACTTATCAATTTAGAAAAGAGGAAGATCGATATTCTAAACGCGTTTCTATGAAAGAAATTGCCGATAATGAATATAACCTAAATATCTCAAGATATATCAGCACCGCTGAGCCAGAAGAGGAAATTGATTTGCTTAAGGTTAATGAAGATTTGGTTGATATTGAAAAGAAAATTAAATCAGCAACCGAAAAGCATAACACTTTTTTAAAGGAGCTTGTTTTACCAACTCTGCCAAGCTTTATGGGTAGCAAAGAAAAAATTGGTTAAATATCATTGAGCAATGACGAGAGAAAATAAAATCTTATACAAATTTGATGGTTTGTTTTGGGCAGAATCAGTATCGTATGGTGAATATCAAGAGCCTTATTACGAATATTTGCCATTATGCCCTGCTACTAATTGCCGTTGTAAATTGGAAAAAGCAAAAAATGAAGAGTTTGTCAGAGGCGAATGGAAATATAAATGTATTAAATGCGAATTTAAGATTACTCTAAATAAACCATTAGAAGATAAGGCATTAGATGTGGCAAAGGTAATTGAGTCGGAGCAGTATAAAAATGCCGAAATAATTAACCTTGACGGTGATTCAATAAGAGTTTCAAGACAACAAATTGATGACTCTGACTACTGGGTTGATGTCAAAATATCAAAAAATAGAAAAGGTGAAATTCAATTGATGGTCTTGGCTGGAAGCAAAAAAGAAAAAGATAAGGCTCAGCTTTTTATAGATCCAAAAAACGAAAAACTTTCCTTTGATCAAAACAACCTCCATCCAAGAGAAATTTTTGCAAAGGTTGAGGCAAAATTTAAAGGTTCGCTAAGCGTTATTCAGTCAATTGAGGTAGACGATGATTTTTAAAGATAAAGTTCATCTGGGGTACCTAGAGCCTTATGCTTATAGATCTAGCTATAAGAATGCTGGAGATATTATTGTCGAAAAATTTTTTGAGGATAATTCAAGAGACGAGTTTTTAATTATACCAGCCTTCTATCTTTATAGACACTTTGTTGAGTTAGCTCTAAAAGATATTTTTTTTGTTGCTAACGAGCTTCTAGATTTTGTCAGTAAAGATTTACAAGAAGATTCAAATCTTTTTGGACATAATCTTATTAAGATTGCTAATGTTGTTGACGAGAACATGAAAAAGCTATCAAAAGAATTAGATGAAGACATAAGGTTTTTTTCTCTACCAGAAGACTTATGTTCTTTTAAGCCCCTAATTATACTATTAGATAAGTTCGATAAAAATGGAGAATCTTTTAGATATAATAAGCAAAAAAGTGGTGAAATATCTCTAGATTCAACAACAATAATTAATCCAATTGAGTTAAGGGCCATGGTTAAAAATTTTGATGATGAGTCTTCTGGCTTAATTGACTATTTAGAAAATAGCTTAACGAACTGTTTGGGGAGTTAATTTATGCTTGGAAAACTAGAAAAAGTAGATCTTAAAACCATCTGGGAAAATGAAGCTTATAACTTCACGCCTTGGCTTGCTCAAAAAGAAAATCTAGAGTTGCTGGGAGATGCAATTGGAATTGAGTTAGAATTAGAAGCTCAAGAGAAAAATGTTGGTCCGTTTAGAGCGGATATTTTGTGTAAAAACACGAGTGATGAAAGTTTGATTTTAATCGAGAATCAACTTGAGAGGACTGATCATAAACATCTTGGCCAGCTTTTAACTTATGCTGCTGGTTTACAGTCAGTTGTAATTGTGTGGGTGGCTTCAAAATTTACCGAAGAACATCGCAAAGCGCTTGATTGGTTGAATGACATCACGGATGAGAGATTCAGCTTCTTTGGCTTAGAAGTTGAGT
>JACCDN010774007.1_pt1 | contig 21819 bp, 22 predicted proteins | sample 7441691 | NCBI WGS metagenome assembly JACCDN01 (sample SAMN15323439, study PRJNA562643) | freshwater metagenome | isolation source: river surface water | place: USA:Blue River Watershed | collected 2017-08-16 | reverse complement strand
TAGCTGGTTAGAGTGCTGGACTGAACATCCAGAGGTCGTGGGTTCGATTCCCTCTCGCTCCGCGCTCACCAAGTGAGCCATTGTAATTTGAAACCGTCCTACGTTCGCGTCTGGGCGGTTTTTTTATTGCACAAATCCGTGTATTCGGTACACTTAGGGTAATCAGTTAACCTATTTTTTAAAAACTTCTTATTATGAGAGCAAAAAACTTTTTGAAATCATGTGGAATTATTTTTCCATTTAGTATTTTTCCATATGCTCTCACAAATGGAGAGCATATACAAAACAATATCGTTTGCCCGGAACTTACCCTTTCAGTGTATCCAGATACAGTGTCTCAAGGAGGATTACTTTTTTTAGAAGCTGGCGACGACTGGTTGTGGGTCGATACAGTTATTTGGGATGCTCAGGATACTATACCCGTGTCTCTTGATCCACTAAACAAGTATTCTTATTGGATGATACCTGTACATCGTAGTGCGACGCTCGGATGGCACAAGTATGTAGTCACAACTCCGGATAGTACCTATACAGATTCGGTATATGTTACAGATGGGCGCTTTGGTGCATGGCCAAGTGCTTCAACTCCTATAGTTAAAAGCCAGGAACGAATCGACAGGTCAAAACGCAATGATTCGGTTGTCGCGACTATGTATGATTTTGTTTCGGTACAACAGAGATTGTGGTCACAGCCCTTTGTGCGTCCAACAAAAAATTTGCGGATCAAAGATAGGTATGGGACTCTTCGTGAGACATTTACGAATGCTCCTCCTCGCTATCACTATGGTGTCGACTATGCACCTACGGTACAAGGCAAAATAGGAGAACCAGTTTTGTCTATGAACGATGGTATTGTTATGAAAGTCGACTTTGATTCCGAAGTATATGGAAACTATATCGTCGTCGACCACGGCGGAGGTATCGTGCTTAGTTATTTTCACAACGATTCTGTTCTTGTTTCCGTAGGACAGTTTGTTAAGCGTGGAGAAGTGATTGCACGTATGGGAGGAACTGGCAAAGGTCTGACGGGTCCACATGTGCATGTAGATGCCAAGTTGCATGGTGTCCAAATCAACCCACTCATCCTTATGATGATGTCAGAGAAATGCTTTCAAGACACTGTGTTGATTGAACCTTCATCTATGAATTAGTAAAGAGTGACAACCGATTTCTCCCCATGGAGATCGGTTGTTTTTTTTATGTATAAATTGTGAGGACCGACCTCACAATTGTCGACTTCCCCTTTCTCTCACACTTGGTACAATATGGATATATGAAATTCAAAGAAACATTTACTGTAATCGAGAAGATAAAAAAATCGCCAAAAATTTTGGCGTTTCTTATGACACTCGGTATTGCACAAGAGTCTCGTAGCCAGACTATAGAGAAAGTAGATATCGGGGATGGTACCGAAGTAGTTGGTGATGCGAACACGATAGCTTTTGCAAAAGACTTTGTCGCGCTCGCTCAAACCGATGCACAAGCGATAGAAACGTTGGACGAAGAGTATCGTAAACTCAGCACCGAACGTATAGAGGACAGTGTCAGTTATCGTGAGGCCTGTACTGCAATTGCCGACTATGTAGGCCAGGCGCAAGAATTTTTTGAAATGACAAAGTCACGTGAGCGTTCAGAGACTCTACTCGCTCAGTTCTCGCTAGAAAAGGCAGAGCACGAGATGCAAGAATTTTTCGATCTGTATACCGAGACACAACAAGGTGCTACTGTTGATGCAAAGAAACTTGCACAACTTTTTAAAACATATATTACCCATACGAGCGGTGTAGAAGATATCGAGCGTGCGTATACTATTCTCTCGACCGCATATAGTGAAGGAAGCGAGTTTGCTCAAAAAATCGAAAAGAAAGGGTTGCGTGGCAAAGGTGTAGCAAGTGTTGATGCGTCCGAGGATCTGGCATCTCTCAGTCCGCAATGGATTCAACCAGAATCGCTCGACGCCTTGGTTGAAGCATATTTTTCGATGTTGACCGCACAAGAAACAATGCAGGATATAGATATACAGAGAGATATGCATGAAAGTAGTCTCAACTGGTTGAAGCAAGTGTTCCGTGATGCAGGACTCGAAATACGTGAAGCAGACGCATCGGTCGCTCAGAAACAATAATACATATAGAGTTAAGTACGTGCACAAAAGCTTTGTCAGGCAGGGCTTTGCGGGATTCTTGTGAGTGTCACACTTTTTCTCTTTCTGCGTTATAACTATTGATACCGATGTTGGTATCAATAAAAAAACACAGATATGAAAAAAGCACTTATTATTCTTGCAACTCTCGCACTCGGACTGATCGCCTACGGCATCGCAGAACAAAAACCAGTTGTTATACTTCCGGGCTATTTACTTATGCTCACCATCGGTATTCTTTCGACGATACAAAAACCCCGCATGACCAGAGAGCACAACTAATGCACATGATCTGAAAACCCAAAACGCACCACCGTGGTGCGTTTTTACTATTTCTTCACGCCGTGTTTTTGATGAAGCTTTTCAAGTTCTTCTTCCTCTAGTTCTTCCTTCTTCTCCTTCGCTTGCTCGCCTAACTTTTGCAATTCTTCATCTGACAACTGGTTCAACTCCCCTACTCTTTTGTCGAGATATTCGCGAATATTTTTTTCAGGATTGTCGAGGACTTCTTCGAGCAGAGAATTCAAAATCCACCCCATACGACGTCCTGCAGGAACAGCGAGTTCGTTCATGAGGATGTTGCCGTCGACTGCGAGTTGTTTGACACTGATCGGGTCACGCATGACTTGCTCGAGCATTGCGTGATATTTGCGCAAACGATACGGTGCTTCTACTTTTGCCATACCGACGCGGTCGCATTCGCGGACGTTCATGAGAGTCCAGACATTGTCGACACCAACGTTTTGCACGATACGACGTACCGCAGAGAGTGATATCTGTTCTGTGTCTGAGAAGAACATGTGATAGCGCACGAGTTTGGTGACGAGCTCGACCGTATCCTTTGGATATTTGAGACGCTCGAGAATCTTTTGGGCCATACGCGCACCGACGACTTCGTGACCATAAAATGTGTACGCCTTCTTTTGTCCTGGACGGCGAGTTTTTGGTTTGCCTATATCGTGAAAGAGCGCAGAGAGACGTATCTCGAGTGGCCAGTTCTTGTCTGCAGAGTGCTGGAGTGCTTGGAGTAAGTGTTCAAATACATCGTACTTGTGTGCACCACCTTGTTCGCAACCAATTCCTTGTTCGAGTTCAGGAATAAAGTGTTTGAGTAGTCCGAGTTTCTGCAACATACCAACACCTGCCATCGGTTCTGACGACATAAGTGTTTTTGAAAATTCATCGCGTATACGTTCACTAGAAATATTCTTGAGGAGTTCGTTTTTGTTTGCGATAGCAACGAGTGTATCACTGTCTATTGCAAAACCGAGTTGCGCAGAAAAACGTATCGCGCGGAGCATACGGAGTGCATCTTCTTCAAAACGTGCATTTGGATCACCAACAGCGCGAATAACTTTTTTCTCTAAATCTTTTTGCCCCTCATACAGATCAACGAGCTCGTCCGTTTTCAAACGATATGCCATTGCGTTCACTGTAAAGTCGCGACGAGAAAGATCGTCGGCAATATTCTCACTAAAGACAACCTCGTCAGGATGACGATTGTCACTATACTTCCCTTCTTTGCGAAATGGAGTTACCTCGACAATCTCATATACTTTTTCTTCTGGATCGGTTCCATCTTTAATAATACAAACTCCGACAGTACCAAAAGTATTTTCATACACCGTTTTTTCAAACAAAGAAATTATTTTTTCCGGCGTTGCGTCAGTAGTGATGTCCCAATCTTTTGGTTCATGACCTGTGAGCACGTCTCGCACGCATCCACCAACGAGGTATGCAGAAAAACCGTTTCGCTCGAGTGTTTCAGAAACGAAAGAGACTTCACTGGGAATATTATGTTTTTGAATTAATATCATACTGTAGATAGGCGTATGCGCCGTTAGACTCCGTAGTCAAAGCAATGTGGTGCTATGCACCGCGTAGCCACATTTTCCATGTGGCGAAGTGGTGCGGGTAAGGAGAATCGAACTCCTGTCTCGTCCTTGGCAAGGACGCATTCTACCACTAAACCATACCCGCATTTATATTATTTTGACAATGCGCTCCCAAGTAGGAGCAAAGGGATTATAGTACGGACAAGCTCTTTTTGCAATTGTGATTTACAAAATAGTCGTTCTGTGACATAATCGGCAAGCGCTCAATCTTTTGAAGTGCAGAAGCACCCGTAGTGAAATGGATATCACAACTGACTTCGGATCAGTTATTCTGGGTTCGAATCCTGGCGGGTGCACATGACTGGAGAGTTGCCAAAAGGTACTTATCCTCAAATCGAAGAACTTCTTGTAAAAGAAGGCTATTTTAAGGTGTATGTATGGCATGATGATCCCGGACAGCACTATCCACCACACGTTCATGAAGAGACAGTTTGCTTGGTAGTGACGGCTGGAAGCATGCAGTTTAGTATGAACGGCGAGCAGTCTATACTCCGTCCGGGAGATCGGATTGTTGTGCCTTTAGGCACGGAGCACACATCCACAGCACTTGAACAGGGTTGTGACTTTGTTGAAGGTGAGGTGCTCTAGATGTCGTTTATACCCCAAAAATGTCCTTATTTTTCAACAAAAATGTGAAAAACTGGGGATAAGTATGGGGGAAAAGTGTATAAAAGACATTAATAACCTATGTGTCCGTGACGTATAGAATTGTCAAATCTTTTGATAAATATGGCTATTTTAGCAAATATATGACTTTTTGAGCTTTTTAACCGACATGTGTTTCACGTGAAACATATTTTTAAGCAGTTGTGGGCGCATTCTCAGTAAAAGTATTATGCAAGGCCTAAAAAGTGGGCTATATGGCGAATTTTGCTCATTGAGGGCTATTCTTATACATAATGTGGAATGCGGTTACGATATCGCTCTGCTGTTACACGTGAAACGTCGTTTTGCCTCATTTGAGGCATTTTTTGATGATTTGATCAGCTGTTGTCCTACGAGGAGATATTGAAGCTATTCTGGATAACCTCACTCTAGACCTCCGCAGGGAGTCAGACAGGTCTACGGGCTATGAGAACAATAATCTCATGTTTCACATGAAACAGGTTTCTCATGGGATATTTGCATTGCAGGCTGTTCCACGTGAAACGCGGTCTTTGATTAAAATTGAGTTATTTGGTGCTGTTTTTCGGAAATCGATTGTTTCACGTGTAACTTTCTTTGTTTGAAGATATTATAGCAACCTCACTCTAGACCTCCGCAGGGAGTCAGACAGGTCTCCTGACTATGAGAGGAAAAGGCTCGTGTTTCACGTGTAATGGAAATCATCCGTATTTGGCTTTCACTTTAAAAATCTGTGGACTATAATGACTAGATGGAAACAACACTCCTAAAGCTTCAGGTAGCTGTAAAAGCATTTATCATAAACGACGAAGGCAAAGTTTTATTACTCGAAAAAAATATTGTAGACAGACCTGAATATCCTTCAAAATGGGATATTCCGGGTGGACGAATTGATCCTGGCGCCAATTTACGAACAAACCTTGAACGTGAGATTTTTGAAGAGACAGGATTGCGTGTCGTCGGACCAGACAAGTTGATTTTCGCACAAGATATCATACGTGAAACTTTTCACATCGTCAGACTCACGTACGTAGTGAGGGCGACAGGAGTGATAGGGCTTTCAGAGGAGCATACGGCATATCAGTGGTTCACCTATGATGAATTGATTGTGCTGGAGTCTGTGAATGAATGTATTCGTGAAGTACTTGATAATGTTCCACGTGAAACATTATTCTCATAATTACTTATGATTGAATCAAAATTCACTGGACACTCAGGCGCAGAATACATATTTCAGTATCATGAAGTTGATACGTTTGAGCATCTTGAAAAAGAGAAGTGTACCCAAGTATATTCGGTGTTGTTTGTTGAAGACAGGATGGTGATCGTTCACAACGGAAAGAAGGATACATGGGGTCTGCCTGGAGGGACGATTGAAGAAGGTGAGACATATATTCAAACATTGGTCCGTGAAACTATAGAAGAAGCAAATGTGAAGATAACCTCGGCAAAGCCGGTAGGATATCAGAAAGTTATTGATACTCGCGACGGAAGCTTTGTGTACCAACTGAGATATGTTTCACGTGGAACAAAAATAGCTGAGTTTGTGTCAGATCCTGTCGGCAGTATATCCGAAGTTGCATACATTGAGCCAAAAGATGTGAAACAATATTTTGATTGGGGAGAGATAGGTGACGCTATTGTAAAACGTGCACTTATTCTAAGGGACACGTTATAATCTAAACGACATGCCAAAAATATTTACTTCTGTTTCACAAAAACTGGGAAAACAAGCCGAAGACGCTGTTGCTCAGTATCTGGGGAGAAGCGGTTTCACAATAGTAGAACAAAACTACACTTTGAAGTGTGGTGAGATAGATATTATTGCTATGGATGTTTCACGTGTAACTCACTTCATAGAGGTAAAGGCTGTTTCACGTGTAACTTTTGAAGGTGGAGTGGAACCTAGAGCTGGTGAGTTTCGACCCGAGGACAATATGTCCTTTAGAAAAGTACAAAAACTTAAAACGACAATTCAAACATACCTAATGTCGGTTAAAAATGATGATAAACGACAGGATAAAGGACATAAACGACATGTTGAAAATGAGTTCAAGTGGCAGACAGATCTCTTTGTTGTCTACGTACAAAAGAGCGACAGAAAAATGATAATCAAACCACTTTGGAATATTGTTTTGTAAAGTTTGACGAATTACTAAATGTGTATTGTATTTTCTGCGTGCTGTGGATAACTGACACCCTGCAGTTTCGTTCTTTGTTTTCAAAATATTTTTGTTACGCTTCTGTAAAAGGATTGAATAAATATTGTATTTCTGTTAGGATAGCTTACGTTACTAGTGGCATTGAAAATAGTCTTTTAAATGTTTGAAAGCTGAGTCGGGGTGTAGTATATCGGTAGTATACTTGTTTTGGGAACAAGAGGGCCGGGTTCGATTCCCGGCACCCCGACCCAGCTTTTGAATATGAATGTCGTTTAGAACGTACTTGAAAAATGTGACGAGGGTGGTACTATTGAAATTGTTTCATGTGTAACAGTTTGAAAGTTTGCGTGAAACACTATATATGCGGGATTGGTTTAGTGGTAGAATGACTGCCTTCCAAGCAGTAGAGAAGGGTTCGATTCCCTTATCCCGCACATAAAAATCAGAACCTGAATGCGAAGCATTCAGGTTTTTGATTTTTACTGCGGTAAGGGAATCGAAAGACGGAGGCCGCGAAGCCACCAACTTTAGTTGGTGAGGCCGAGTCCGGGGAGGAAGTTCTTATGAGCGCAGCGAATTAGAAACTTGACCCCGATTCCCTTATCCCGCACTCGCTAACAAAAAGTCGGACGTTATGTTCGGCTTTTTGTTTGTGCGAGTGCGAGGATAGCGAGCAAACTGCTTTGCTTGCGTAAGGGAATCGAAGAGCTTTTCGTTATCCGCCCAAGGCGGATTGAAAAGGTGTACTGAGTCTGCGAGATTCGATTTCCTTATCCCGCACTAGCTAATACAAAAACTGACAACATGTCTGCTTTTTGTTTTTTGTTATCTCTGTAGTGGACTTCAATTAGCAGTATAATAGTATGAAACATTTTTACAGACCAGGCTCACCACTCGAAAATCTAAAGAGTAAGGGAGGTGAACGCAAAAAAGATATTATCGTTGATCCAGATGCTCCACGTGATAGAGATGACGAAGAAGCTGTTTCTTCGTTTGTGCAGGAGATTCCCTCGGATGAAGAACCATATAACTTGGAACAACTATTGGAAAGAATCAGAAAAAATCCTACGCCACGTGAGGCTGACTATCTTTTCGGTGAGCCACTTGGCGAGCAAGACGATGTTCCTATTGTGCGCCCGAAAGAAAAAAACGACTAGGCACCGCCTAGTCGTTTTTTTCTTCATCTTCTTCTTGTATTCGTTTTGCTTCTTCTCGCAGATCGACGACGTCGTCGGTCTCGTCAACTATTTCTCCGACGAGTTGCTCGAGAGCGTCTTCGAGTGTGACGATACCTGCAGTGCCTCCAAATTCATCGTGCACTATCGCCATATGGATACGTTGTTTCTGGAGAATGCCGAGTAGTGTATCAACGCGAAGTTTTTCGCTGATAGAAAATGGCTTATCCATGAGTTCGCTGACTTTCATCTCACCGTTGCCTTGTGCGATAGTTGCGAGGGCTTTTTTTGTAGAAAGTACTCCGACTACGTCGTCGATGTCATCGCCATAGACCGGTAGACGAGAATACGCTTTGTGGTAGAGAAACTCACCGAGGTCTTTGAGTGATGCATCCTGCTCGACACCTTCCATAACTGTGCGAGGTGTCATGATATCACGCGCACACATGTCGTTGAGTGTAAAAACGCGGTTGATCATGTCATGCTCGTCTTTCTCGATAGAACCCTCGAGGCGTCCGAGCTGAGAGAGCAGGCGCAACTCTTCTTCTGATGTGTACTTCTTCTTCTTTAGAAATCTATTGGCGATCCCACCGAGGAGGTAGGTAAATGGGGATAGTACTTTGGTCACACCTCGGAGAGGATGTGCAAAGACGAGGGAGATACGCTCTGCGTGATTTTCGCCGATAGTTTTCGGGATAATCTCTCCGAAAATAATTATCAGCACAGTGACAATAGCACTTACGATACCGAGTGCGCTGTTGCCGAACACCTGTGTGGCGAGGTATCCGATAAAGATACTGCCGGCTGTGTTGTTGATATTGTTCAGGAGCACGAGGGAAGCGATTGTTCGGGAAGGGTGCTCTTTGATAGCGAGAAACGCCTTCGCGCCGAAAACCCCTTTTTCTTCAAGGAGTTTTGCGCGTGTGATAGGCACAGAGAAAAGAGCTGCTTCTATCATAGAGAACATAAACGAGAGTATCACCACGAGTGCAACAAGAAATATAAGCTGGGCCATGTATAGAGGGTATTATACACTATTTTGTGTGTTTTGGTGTACGGTTTGTTTTGCGGTTTTAGACAACTTGATAGTGCGATACTGGCATTTACACAGATGCAGTGATACTATTTGTTTATGCAAGAAGGAATAAGTATTACTAAAAGGCCTCTACAAGAGACAGAAAAAGAAGAACAGTATGCTTTTCCAGTTTTTATCAGTCGAGAGAAGAAAAATACGATCACTAATCTTTTTATTAGGCACGGAGTCATTTCTGGGCCTGAGGATGAGTTTGTTGATAAGGATAAACTCTTGACGTTATTGGCTCCGAGAGATTTTGTTAACAGCATTTCTGTTAATCAAATGCTAACGTATTTGGCTGATAAAAAGGTGAAGATGGAATCCAAGGATGAAAGTGGGCCTGAGATGATGTTGCCGGCTGTTGCCTTTCCAAAATCAAAAGACGAACTACTTTGTGGAGAAAGTGAGGGGGCTATTGATTTTAGTGATGTTATGATTTTGAACAGTAATGGTCTACTTACTCAGATCAAACTAGAGGATGGGACAGTTACCACACCTACTGAAATAAAGTTTTTGAGAACATTGAAGGAGTTATATCCTCTACGTTATGGCACAGGAGAGCTCACTATCGTGCACCCTGAAACAAGAAAAAGAGTACCATTTTCATTTAAACTCTTTCCTAAATATTTTAAGGACTCTGGTTTTTCGCAGTTGGGAATCAAATCAGCTGACTTTGTTCTGGACAATTATTTACCCAATGTTTCAAACATGGGTTTGATAAAACATACCGACGTCCCGAGTATGGGCGGCACTGAAAGGGGTGATAAGTATGGATCAAAAGAAAGGTCGTTTAAAACAAGAAATACTCCATATTTTACTTTCACCAATGATGGCATAACATTGTATTACTATCTTGGAAGAAACAAGATAGTAGGCACTGATATCGAAATAGACAAAGGAACCATGCGACTCATACAGCTGGATACCGACACTGTTGGCATAATCGAGAAAGGGCGATTGGGCTCGAAAATATTGGCCACTCTCGATTTGCTCGGTAAAGAAGAAGCACAAAATTTTAGAATGAAAGTTAAAGAAAGATTGGAAAAGAAGTATCCCGAAGAGGAAGTAACTGAATCCAAAATCTCAATGTTTTCTCACCTCCCAGCAGATGAAGTAGAGAAACTCATCCATACATACAACAGTGAAGATATTTTCCCCGAGTATGTTAAAAGATCTTCTATGTATTCAGAAATAAAAGACCGAGCTGACGATCCTGTTTTTGTCGTGGACACTTTCCGTAATTTTGTAAAAGACGCTGATATCTCACCCATGAAGTTGTCTTGGGCTGAACAAGTAGTTACAGCTACTGTTGTGCGCAAGTTGTTTAGCGAACAAAGCGTTATTTCCTTTCTTAAAAAGCATAAAGAAAACGGCTTGAAGACATTTTTGTCAGTATTGCAAAGTGGTTTGGAAATGGGAGACAAGATCCTAACATTGGGTGATGAGGCAGTGTTTCCTCCGCAGCTGACGAAAAAGCTATTCAATAAATATAGTACATTTGTAGAGAGTGCGAATAATATACAGCATGAGATATCTCATCTCCTTGGCGACAAGCGTACTTTAAATACTTCAAAAATAAGTGAGAAACTTCTCGTACGTGCAAAAAATTTGCTTGTCGAGTACGCAGACAAAGCACAGCAAGGTGAGGTAGACGAACAGAAAATCGATGAGGATCTCGATCATATTCACCAAGAGATAGCGGTACTCGGCTACGCATATATAGAAATGGCACGACAGGGTGACTACGCGGACCTAGAAGACCTCGGCAAAGTAAACGTCGCAGTGCGTTCATCGTCAGAATATTCCGAAAAAGAAAAAGAGGAATTGGAAAAAGTATATGAATACAGCCGACCGAAAGAGACTTTTGAAAATCCAGAACACATACAACTCCTTCGTAAAGAATTTAGAGAAAGTCTCGACAGAGAGGACGTGACAGTCTTTGAAGTTGACTTGGACAACAAAAAAATTGCATTTGCACTTTTGTACTACAAAGACCCAAAGACACTGCACATGGGAGGGTTGAGTTTCCATCCTGATGCTCGCAATCCCGCTGTTGGACTCGCGGTCATGGAATCAATGGCAAAAAACTTGGGCAACTACGCTATCGAGGCTGAAGTGCATAGCGAGAACAAGATACTTGCGATGTATACCAACCGATTTGGATTTACCATTGTTGGTGAAGAACCTCGCGAGAAAAATGCTGGAGAATTGTATTACATAATTCGTAGAGAACCAACTGCAGATAAAACTGCACCTATAGAGTAGTACTGTTTCGCCACATGAATTCAAATATTTCTCTGTGCATGTTTGCTACATGAGAGTCTTCGACTATCGTCGCAATCTTTTTCTCGTCAGTAAGTGTAATAAAGCAGACTTTGTTGTCGTAGATCATCGTAAGTGTCTCAGAAAACGAAATACCTGCGATGACGCGCTCGTCGGTGATAGTTGCATCATCTTTTTTTATAATCTCTCGCACTCGTGGTGTGTCGGGTGAGATAATACGTTTTGGTATGTTCCGCTTTATACGCTGTTTGACGTACTCTTCGTTGAACTTTACGTACTTTGCTTCTAGTTTCTCCGCATCGATAAGCGTGAGTATCTCGCCTTTAGCCTGAAGTGAGTCGTATGCAGCTGTGAGGGCACCTTCCATTCCCTCAAAAAACTGCACGTTTGGTTTGCCAGAGAGGAGGTTGAAACGGGAGATCAGTGGCCCGATATTGATCTTGAATGTTTCTGTGGAGCGTTCCAGTGCCTCCTTTCTCTTTTCCAGAGCATCGACAAATGCAGACGGATGAGCAGCCTTGAATATCGATATTGCTTGCGCTTTATCGGTTTTTTCTACTGCGCCCATGGATTCGAGCTTGTCGAGTGCCTTGTACACGAGTGTTCTATTGATACCAGTCCACTTGGCAACCTGAGAAGCCTTTTGAGCACCCTTCTCTAGGAGAGTGTTGTATACGTATGCTTCGTCCTCGGTGAGGCCACCTTCGACGAGTATTTCCTCTTCTTTTTTCATGCAAAAAGTATACCAAAAGCGAATCTGTTTTGCAAATAATAACAAATCAAAATTAAGAAAACTATTATAAAATAAGTATTTTCTAGTAGTATATTGACAGAAGAAACAATTGCATTGACAATATTGACAAAGAGTGATATACTATGTGCAATAAAGTTCATAGTGAGGAAAACACTTTAAAACCCCTTATAAAATTTGTCTGTTGGAGGTGAAATGACAAATGTACATTCAAAAACAAAAAAAAATTATGAAGAAGAACAATCACAATTCGACTGAGAGAGAAGTGCGAGACACTCTTTCGGTAGCCCCAGATTTTGTGGAACTTGAAGAAGTTACCACTATCAATGGGGAAGACTTTAAAAATTTTTTCGCATTCGGGCTCTATTGGCGCAGAGAACTCACCCGTAAGGGAAGTACGTACTCTGCGTATGAACGCGTAGATAGCAGAAACTCTCTTCACATCTCTCAGTACGGAGGTGCGAAGCAACATAATGCCGTCTGCCTCTTTCAAGGGGGTGTAGAGGCGGAAGGAGCTTCTATAGCGGAGCTTCTGCTGCTTCCGATCCCTTGGAACGAGGTCATTGTGCTATATGCCGATGGCTTCACGGATTTAGCATGGTGTACATCCGGCGCTAAATACACCATTACAGTTGATGAGAGGTATATCACTGTAATCCTCGAAGAGGCACAGCATTCAGCACAGTCTCAGACGTGTTGGATCGTGGAGACGCCGATTGCCCAATATTTTTTGAACGGTGACGATAATACAGCTGCCTACAAGCAGTACTGTTACCGAAATCGTTTCAATAAAAAAATTACTGAGATCCGTGAACACGGTCTTAGCGATAAACAAGCCAGAAGATTCCTGAAATCTGGCGCCAAATTCAAATGGGAAATACTTTCGGAAATTCCCTTTTTATTGGCAAAGAATATTTCCTCTGCTGGCTGGTCAGAATTGGCAGCCACTAGGTCCCACCGCGAGTTTGAAGCGGTGGAAAATCAAATTGGTGTAGGAAATATTTTTTCCGGAAAGTCTCACCCTCGCAAGACGGGCTACGCGAAGGTGATGGCAGACATAACGAAATAATTTTACAGGGGAACAAAAAACATATGCAAATATGTCGTTCCCCACTTTATTCAGCACATAAATGCATTCGTGTGTTGATAGAGAAATAGTTCTTTACAAAACACTGATTAAGAAATACTCGGCAACCAAGATATTGATTGTCGCGATATTTCTTAATCAAAAATAAATGTATGAAATTCAAAACTCAAATTATTGAGACAAGAGAAGGAAACCTTCTTATTGTTTCTTCAAATTTAACTGAAGGAGCCTATTTTTCAAAAAACTTGGATTATCTGCGTGGCGTAGATGATCCTCAAGAAGAATGGAACTGGGCGACGACTGCGTGGGATAACGCAGGAGAACAGTATCAAAAAATTTTTGACGAAAGTATTTTTCCTAAGTGGAAGTACTTCCGTCGATGGAAGATATCTTATGGATATACTTCCAAAAAAATCTTAGTAAGGTCCGCTACCCTTGAGGAAGGCCCTGTGCATCTTTCTATGCACGAAGCCATTTCTCTCAAAGGCGACCCAAATTACTTTGGTGCTGACAGGGCACCATGGGGTAGATGGTAATTTTTTTGGAAAAGCACGAAAAAACATGTATCAACATGCCGTGCTTTTCCTTTTTATTCAGTTTTTCATCGGTGATGGAAGATTGATAGAAATAGTTCTTTACAAAATACAAGGCACAATCCTGTTCAGTAGATAACTTCGGTTGTCGACTGATTGGGTTGTGCCCTCGCAGATGTATTTGCACGAAAGTGTCCTATGCATATGCTGAGAATCATAATCCAAGTCCTTTTGGCGCTTGCTTCTGTAGCAGCAATCCTTTTGGGTTGTTTGTTCATTGGTTTGTCGCTTAAAAGTCTCGTGATTTCTTATGGCCTTTTGGTTGTAGGTATAATCGGGATAATGGCCACCCTCGGGTGGGTATTAGACGAAAACGAGCTGTAACCTGCTCGTCGTGTACGAAAGTGCATAAATAAATATTGCGTTTGCTGCGCAAAAAAGGTTGTAAAAGCAACTTCTCCATGAGAAGTAATATTTTTTACTGGAAGCCCTAAACAGTTTCCAGTACTTTATTCAACACAGCATGAGATTCTGAAATGAATTCAGAATGACATGATGTGTTGATTGAGAAATTATAATATAATCATATATTTTATGTCAGAAAAAAGTCCGGTTTTTGGAAGTGATGCATCGAATAACAAAGAGAAACAAAGCGCGCGGGAAATTTTTAAGCAAAAATGGGCGGAGAATCTGCGAAAAGTATTGCTGACACCTCGTCCTATAGATCAAGGCATACTTCCCGATGATCCAAATCTATTGCTAGCAAATAAGTTTGTTTTGCAAATTGAGAATTTGCTTTACAAGAGCGAAAAAAATAAAGAAGTGTTTGCAAAGATAATCTTTGAGGTGTATGGAAAAAAGATGCCTTGGACCGGGTTTCTTATTATGGATTTTATAAAAGAAAAGTATTTCGAAGTCTATCACGAACATTATGTCGATGAATCTTGGTATACAGCGGAGGGCGAGGACGAGGAAAACCCCGAGGTGTAATAAGTATACGATGGGTCATTTGAATATACGGATCAGTGGTACACATGGCGTATTGTAGAAGTGGTCAGTACAGCTTACTGAGCTATTTTGTCTGACAAAACTAGCAAGAAGATGAATCTTTTTTGAATTCGTTGTACACTAAGGATATATGGGAAAAATGGATGCGCCGCCGCCAATAGAGAATAAACAGAGTGTGCTTGTTGAAGTATCGCCGCAGCAAAAGACACAAGATCAAAAAACACATGATTTCTTGATAAAGGCAATGCAAGTATCAGGTTTTATTACTGTTGAGACGGGGAAGAATATTGTCGATACGACAAAGTACAAGGATTTTATTGTACTTACAGCAAAAAATAGCGATGTAACGTTTCCTGATATTTTTAAAAGTATCAGTTCCTTGGAGTGTATAAGTAAAAGTGATATTAAAGAGGATGACTCAGGGGGAGCGTCTCCGAAAAATTTGATTACACTCCCTTCCTCTATTGAGTCGATGACACTAGGAGACTTTACTCCTGGTTATATGGATTTTGCGGAAGTTTTTCCTACTACGTATGAACGAGACTTCAGCATTCCATTGAAGAACGGAGAAGAAGTGGGTGCCCGAGAATTGAAAATCACAAAAGCAATACATGACTATAGTATTAAACGAGTGCATGGAAAGCTTACGTATCGTGATAATGTAAGTGGGGAAAGAAAAAAATTAACTCTCGATCAGTTTACTCAACTGCTTGGAAAAAGAAGAGATGGAAGATATTTTCAAGTGCAAGACATGCACGTTGCTATCCCGCACCTGATGAAAGCTGGAGTGGTGACCCCCTATGACTTTAGTAGACAAACAGGTACCGAAGCTGCAAACATGTTTGGACGAGATGAAGAATTTCCAAAAGAAGGAAGTACTATTAAGCAAATATCATTTACTCGAGAAGGTTCAAATCCTGCACTTTACTATTTGGGGAGAGAGAAATTGCTCGATACGGGAATTTTTTTTGATCCAGAAAAAGTATCTTTGGCTCAGCTTGATGGGACAACCGTAGCAGTCGTTCAAGTTATTCACGGTGAAAAACGCATAACACATACATTTGATTTGCTCAGCACGGCTGAGATCGAACCGTTGGTTACTCAATATATAGAGCGATACACAGCAGAGCATGGTCATGCCCCATCAAAAAAGGATATTTCAGCCAGAAGTTTTGTTGGTGCAAGTATTATGAAAGATCGATTGAAATCATATACTGTCACTGATTATTTGGATTTTCTACCAAAAGATATTTCTACTGGAATGAAGGAAGAAGTTTTAAAACTCACTCACAATTATGACTACATGACAAAGCAGTTGAGGCTCTCTCTCGCAGAGACGGGGGTGCACATGGCGCAACTCCCATGGAAAGATCAACTCATTATTGGTGCGTCTCTGACGATGTATGGCAATGAAAAGGAGGCAAAAAAGTTTCTTAAAAAGTATGGCGACCATGGATTGAAAACATTTTCCTCCATCTTGCGGGGTGGCAAAGAAATGGGTGACAAGATCCTTCTACTGGGAGAAAAATTGCCTGAAGATGCAGCTCGGGTGCTTTTTGGAACGTACAGCAAGATTGTCGATGCTTCCGCTGAGGTTGCCGACATAGTTCGAGAGAACCTAGGGGACAAAGCAACGCCTGAAATGCTACAAAGTATAAAAGAAAAGCTGCTTGTACGAGGTAAAAATCTACTCGAAGAAAACGCAGACAAAGTCAGTGCTTGTGAGGGTGTTGCATGTGAAGATATTGGAACAAAGCTCATAGAAGAGCTCGAGCTCGCAAAGACATCTGCCTATGCGTTCTCAGAAGTCTGCAAGCTCTTGGTAGAAAAAGGAGAATTTAGTTTTGAGGATTTCAAAGATATAGAATTGGCATATGACAGAAGTCCGCTTCCAGAAAAAATGAAGGAGGAGATACTCACCATGCATCGTGAAAATACAAAACCGTATCCAGATGGTTTGCGTGAACACTGGCGAGGAACACTACGCGAAGGTCTCGAAAAAGAAAATGAGAAGCAGTTGGTGGTGTCGGTGAAATACAAAGGCGATGTGATTGCTGTAATGCGTGTGATAGAGCAGGAAGACGGTTCGTGGTACGGCGCGTCGTTCAACGTCAACCCAACGGTCAAAGGTTCCCGTATCGGCACAGAGTTACTCAAGAAAGTTATCGATGATTTGGCAAAAGACAAACCGTTTGTGGCGCACTGCTACGCTGAAAATCCTATGCTCGATACGTATATCAACAAGTTTGGATTTGTGATTTCAAATACGCAAGAAGACTATCACGGTACCGGTGCAACTGTCCACAAGATCACTCTTTCAGCTACTTAGACTTTTCCCAGAGCGCATCAAATACTTTTTTCATAGTATTTGCTATATCTTTGTCTTCGATCAAAACACCGATTTTGGTGTCGCTGTTTACTTTGAGCATCGTGACGCGTTCGTCATAGATCTGGATAGCGGCCTCTATCTCTGAAATATTTTTCAAAAATCCAAATTCGGTCATCTCGGTACTTTTATCTGCGTAGTCTGTGTTTGATTGCGTAGCGGGAAGAAGCATTCTCTTTTTGATCCCTTTCTTAATTCTCTCGTTGCGGTATCCTTCAGTTTCTGAGGGAATAGCTTTTATGAATTCAGAGATATCGATAATCTGGCGGATCTCTTTGTCAGTTGTAGGATAGTCCCCTGTAATCTTGCGCACTGCTTCTGTGCCTTCAAAAAACTGCACGCTCGGTTTGCCGGTGATGAGGTTGTATTTCGATGACAGTGAACCTAGTGAGTAGGTGAGCATCTCTTTTGCGAGAGCGAGCTCCTTTTCCTTGCCTTCAAGCGTATGCATGAGTAGGGAGGGGTGCTGTGGATAGAACGTCGCGACAGTACCCTCACCCCCTTTTTTCTCCACAAGGCCCATTATCTCGAGTTGCTCGAGGATTTTATACGTCAGTCCACGTTTCACGCCGGTCCAGCTCGATATAGAACTGGCTTTTTGTGGCCCCTTGTCGAGCAAGTAGTCGTACACCTGCGCTTGATCTTCTGAGAGACCAGCCTGGATAAGAATATTCTCTTCGTTGATAGTGTTTGGCATGTAGTTAGTGTATCACATTTCATTTTGTCATGCAAATATGACAATGTGAATATACAAAATTACCATATAAATAAAGGTTTTTTGACATATAAATTCGTCATTACCATATGATATTGACAAATGTCAACAAACCTGCTATACTATGTGCAAGATAGTTTGATAAGTTCTTTGGGAAAAGAATCGGTTGAAAAAAAGAGTTAGTCACTTCAATGGTCAGGGGAGCCGAAAATCCCCGCACGAGGAGAGAGTGATTGGTTCATTGTTTTTTTCAAATAGCCGATTGTTTGCACCCACCCTGACAAGCCGGACAGTTACTTCCATGCAAACGAAGATACTCGAGGAACCACTTGTCCCACAGTTGTGAAAACATCTGGAGCTAGTATACGGACTAACCCACCATTGCTGGCTCAAATGTTTTCGGAATTTATCCTGCGAAGCCTTGGCGAAGTAGGACCCAAGTTCACGAAGCATCCCACTACGCACATGGTGCTACGCGGGACAAGAACTCTTTGAGGAGAGAGTTGTGAGGAAAATCAAACAGACACCGCAGTCATATCCATAGAGCGAGTGTATCTGAAAGACATTTTTCTTCACAACCTTCTCCTGAAAAGAGAAGCGAGATAGGTACTACAGTTTGGCAATTGTCTGTACCCAAAGATCCTGAAAAATCCATATACAAGGGAGCTTTGCACAAGGCAAAGAGGTTGCGGAAGTTTACTGAGGAGAGAACGAGACGCAACGCATATGGTTGACCTTTAACAAATACATATAGTGCGCCGAAAGTATGACTTGCATTCCCTCGCCTAGACAGGAGAGGGTAGGGTGAGGTTGTAGATTTTCGACGTACTTATGCTCGACAAGTATCTTGTCGGGAAAATAGTATATGCCAATCCTATGCAGCTGAAAGCGCGAAATGGTTGGCATTTTTATCCGGACTCTACATCGAGGAGAGTGGAGTTCGGATGGAGGTATGCTGATATACTTTTTGCTTTCTTGTTCAGGATGAAACAATTGTTTTGTCTTGATAGGAAAGCCATCGTGTAGGGGTTGCGATACATAGTTGTCTTGCAGTCTTTATGCGGAGGGTAATCCTACTCGTCGTTATGGCGATGATAGCCGTTGCCGGTCTTTTGACTGGTCTCGTGCTAGCATTCATCGTCTATAAATGGATACTTGGCTACGCAATAGTCGTAGTCAGTATCCTGATCTTCTACACCACCATCGTGTGGGTATTGAGATCCGACAGGCAGTAACAGCCTAAAAAATAGAGGTGGAAGTATCCCTCTAGAATGTTATACAACTTCCCGTCGAAACTTTACGTTCGTTAAGTAAAGATGGGTTAAAAATAAAATGGCAACCACAAAGTGTTGCCATTCTTATCGAAGTGTTCTGCATCCGCAGGGCGTTTGGAAAAGAATGTATGTTTATTTTGCGACAGTATGTCGTAAACCTTGTTCGGTCTGTTTCGTGAAAGCGAAGTAGGTCGATAGGGAAGTCATTCCAACTGACGTAAAAGAGTGGACGCGAAAAGGTAATCTTTGCGAGAAATAGATTGCAGGTCATAGATCAGATGGTGTTTTGCGAGTAATCCCTTGGGATGAAAGTGAGAGATCTCTGGCAAGCAAACGTGTCCCGTAAGACACGGCGGTACCTTAAACCGTTGCTTCTAGAACTTTTAAATTCATAAAAATGAATAAAAAAGTTCTGTTCGTTGATGCCGAGTCGGCGTCACTTCGCGGCGAGATTTTCGCCGTGGCCATTGTTGGCCAGGATGGTGAAGTAATCTTCAATGGTTACTACCGTCACGAAGTGATGTCCGACCCAACCTCTTGGGTGGCACAAAGCGTAAAACTTTCAGGAACAGAATTCGCGTCACGTGAAGAGTTTCTGAAGGCGTTTGTTTCAGCCTATGAGGGTTGCAGAGGCGAGTATGGTTTCGGTGACTATAAGTCACTCGCAGTGTGTGGGCATATGCCTGCGCCTGTCGAAGCCAACTTGTTCCAGCAAGCCCACAAGGAGGCTGGACTCGGTGAATTCGCCGGACCGTACCACATGCTTGCCACTGACACTCTTTTATGGGTGAAAGGTGAGCAGGCTGACAGCGAAAGTGCATATGCTGAAAAGCATGGCCTTTCATTGCCCGAGGGCTACCAAGCTCATACGGCACTGTCCGATGCGCAATTGACGCGCATTGTGTGGTTACATCTGACGAAGTAACCGTGGCGTCACTACCACCACAGACACCGAAGTTTCAGGTCGAAAGATTTGAGTAGGTTAGATCAGTGGTCGTTGAGTCATTCTTACTTCACGTAAAAAATAGGTGAAGTCTGACGATGAGTTTCCAAGGAAGCAAGTTGAAAGATAGCCGCCAAAAGAAGTTTTTATGGAAGGTAACCATCACAAATGCCAACAGGGGTTAAAGGGTTAACTTTGGAGGCCTAAAAATCTCCACCTGTCATCCGACGAAAGTCGGATCTGATGAGTACCGCGCCACCTAAAAGTGATGGCGACGAAACAGGTCTTTTTGATTTAGTTTTCTGAGTTTGGAAACATTTCCATATTTTGAAAACTAAATCAAAAAAAAATGAAAAAAGAAGACAAAGACCAATTCCATGCTGAACCAGTTTTTGGTAATTTTCCTGGGGGAAAAGAACCGAAAATGTGCTACGGCACAAAAAACGATGTGGTGGAAAGTTATAGACCCCCGGCGCCTCTGGGTAGTTTTATTTGTGCCATATGTGGCACAAAGTATATGGCCGGAGGGCCAGGTAGTGGTGGAAACCATGCCAAGTAAAGATAGAATGCGTCGCTGTGGATGGTTAAACACAGATAGGGTCCGGATTGTCACCGGAGACGCACAGGGTTACCAAAATAAATTTTTACAGAAGTTTTTCGAAAGAAAGGCTTCTGTACTTTATTCGGCTTGTTTCGTGAAAACGAAGTAGGTCGATAGAGACTAGATGTTATTTAATAATTAGTACAACATACATACATATGGAAAAAGAAAAAAAAGAATCGGGTGCTGATATGTCAGAAAAAGGTTTTGAAGCAGAACGCATGTTTCTGGCGGTAAAAATAGCAAAGAGAAAAGGTGATGCGGGCTCAATCCTTGCTCTGGAAAGAGAGATACGTGAAAACCCTGCCTATGAAGAGTACTTTAGAAAATCTGGTGAAAAGATTGTCTTTGATAAAGAATTTCTAACAGATGACAGCATGGTAAATATCGTTGATTTTGTCCGCTATGTATCTAAAGAAGATATACAGCAGAAATGCAAAAATGAAGAATACAAGAAAAAATTTATAAGTGATTTTAAACAGTTGATTAGCGATGAAATAGAAGAAGAAGATAGTGAAGAATGGTATACGATGGACAAAATCATAAAAGAAGAGATCTTGAGCTTGCCAGAACTGCAAGAAATTATTACACCTTTGTATGTGGACAAAAAGATATCATTGGCCGCTGAACTTGGGTCAAAAGAGCATGAAGAGATAGAGAAGAAATTGATACAGTATTTTGACTCCACAGGTCTCATCGATCCCCAACAAGAACGTGAAATATTTAGAAACATGTATCGAAAATATTTAGAAGATAGTTTCGTGGACGAAGTCATCAATGGGAACATTGACCTAAAGTACATACATGCTTTTCCTCTTGATGTGAGAAATGAGCTTGAAAAAGAATTTGAATAGTACTTGAGCAGCGTCTTGTACCGTGAGAAATATAGTATAATTATAAATATTAATAACTAATATAAAAAATTATGGACAATAAAAATTTTGAAATAAGACTCGGTGACATGATGAAGGATAAAGATTTAAACCCAGCACAGGGTGATTTAGAAACAAACAGCATGTTAGCAGAAGAGATACAAGGGCGATTATTGCCTCATATAAAGAAAATGATTGACGATAGAAGTCTTGATTTAGGTATAGACATTGACGCCACTCATGGACATCTAGGATTTCACGATGAAAAGTATTCTGGTCATTATGTGTCTGC
>JACCDN010035830.1_pt1 | contig 21835 bp, 20 predicted proteins | sample 7441691 | NCBI WGS metagenome assembly JACCDN01 (sample SAMN15323439, study PRJNA562643) | freshwater metagenome | isolation source: river surface water | place: USA:Blue River Watershed | collected 2017-08-16 | reverse complement strand
TTGAAAATAACTATGGCAGCGCGCCGGCAAATCTGCTTAAAAGCTGGTTGCTAAATGACCTCCTCCCAAACGAGCTTCGTCAGCCATTGCCCGAATCTCTACGTGCAACACAAGAGGCTTCAAAGAAACAATTAACAGACTATTACCTCACCCAACAGAGTGACCGTCGGCTTATTTCTTTTCCGGTTCTCTAATGCATGTGAACCTGTAAAAACGAGCATCCTTGTTATAGGAGTGTGAAATGAACGACCTTAAGCTGAATGTACAAACTGGCTTTACTGTTTTGATGGCTGGGCTATTACTATCGGGATGCGGTGGTGGCTCAAGCTCTAACACAACGCAAACCGCATCTTATCCCCCCGTTGATTATTTCACTGACGGCACTACGTATCCGCCAAATAACCAGCCATATCCTGCAGGCTATTGGAGCCCACTATCCGAAGCTCATGAAATAGTAGATTTAGGGCAAGTATATGCTGCGCCTCAATCTGTCACCGCGTTAATTGGTACCTACTTTGGCTCAGGCACGAATCCTGTGCCAGATAGCATCTGGTATGGCACTTACGAGCCGCCTTACCCTTATGTAAAAAACACCACTCGAAATTTACAGTTTAATGCGTCTTATTTTATTGGTTCGCCAGGTGCTTCGATTGGAACTACCACGTATATAACAACATCAGACGGTTATACGTGGGCATCTATGTCAACGACTCATAATGCCATGACGCCATTCAAGGCCTCAGATTATGCAGGCAACATCCCACCTGTGCTAAATGCCTTTGCAGCAGGCAATTGGGTGACTGTGCCTGCTTCAGGAAGCGTCAAACTCACGGTCAACTACAAAGCGCAAAACATGTTGTTTTACGCCCGGGAAAATAACAGCCCCACTCAAGCGCAAATTACCCGTTATTTCGTCAAAGATTCTTATGACAACATCTACATTATGCATGCGGCTGCATCATCTGATCCCGCTGTAATACTGCAGAACTTTAACGCTGCCACGCTACCACCCGGCTGGACAAGATACTCAACCGTTCTACCCCAGAATTTTGTGATCACACCCGCGACAGGCTCCAATAACTTGATGGAGTACAACCTGCTAAGGGACAACATGGATTCGACCTATCATCAAGTCTACTGGGGATCTAAAGGCCTGCCAGCTCAGGATGTCAACGGGCCAATGGAGATTTGGGGCGGGAACACATCGGATACCCTGTTTGGGGCACCTGATCATGATATTTACGCTGGCGCAGGAAACGACTCGATTTACCCCGGCTCTGGATCGCATATGATTGACGGTGGCAGCGGCCTAGATACTTGCCACTACGATGGAGCAGCTGCGGACTATAAGATCGCGCAACTAGCAAATGGCCAGTATTCGGTGACAAAAAATTCTGGTGCGGTTGATACGCTTACCAGTGTTGAATTGCTCCAATTCAATAGTGGTGAAAAAATCACTATTGGCACTGCGGCCCCGGATGCATATGTCGAATCGACAGCAACAGCTTGGCTCAGGAATATGCAGCAATCTGCAAAGTGGTATTGATTAGACTGCGGATGATCTCTGAATCCGTGGGTCAACTTATGAGACTTTTTTTCGTAGTGCTTTTATTGGCTACGCGACCTCTAACGGCAGTGGCGCAAGCTCCTAACGTTGATTGCAGCATCGTCGTTAGATCAGAGCCTCAAAATTTGCTCATTAGCCCATCCAAGTCACCCTATGATTCGACCAAGATTGATTTTGGCAATGGGTTCCGATTCGCGGGTCAGGTTCTTGAAAACCCGTACAGACTCAAAACATATACATACTTTGACTCAAAAGATCGCTACGTTCTCATTCACGAAGCTATCGTTTATTTAAACGGACATTCCTGCGGCAAATCTCTCGGAGAGAATACGATTTACTCACCAAGACTTGAAAACGAACTTTCCTACAACTGCAAATTAAAATGTGAGTAAGCCTTGAATCGCTTCATTATTTCTGCCTTGTTATGCATTTCTCAGGCAGTGTGCGCTCAAAGCTCGCCCATCACCATGGCGTTTGTTGGCGACATCATGTTGGATGAAACCCCTGGGCAATATATTCGGCGAGGGAAAGATCCATTTCAGGCTTTTGCTTCAATACTCGATTCGTCAGATATCTCCATTGGAAATCTGGAATGCGCTATCGGCACCAAGGGCAAGAAGGAAGACAAGCCATTTACATTCATGGCAAACCCTAGAGTGCTTCCTGTGGTCAAGAAGCATTTTAGTGCTATCTCTCTTGCCAACAATCACAGTGCTGACTATGGTCCAGACGCATTTGTACAAACCATGGCGCTGTTAAATAAAGCAGGCGTACCTTACTTTGGCGGCGGGAAAAACATAACGGCAGCCCACCAACCCCGTATTTTTGAAGTCAAGGGCAAGCGAATTGCCGTTCTGGGTTACAACGAATTTTTCCCCAGAAGTTTTGAAGCCCTAGATGACCGAGCAGGAATCGCCTGGAGCGAAGATGACTATGTGGTCTACGATATCAAGCAAGCAAAAGATCGGCACAAAGCTGACTATGTCATCGTTTACCCACATTGGGGCATCGAGCACGAAAAGACTGCATCTTCCCGGCAGGTTGCTCTGGCGCACTTAATGATTGATAGCGGCGCAGATGCTGTCATTGGTGGCCACCCTCATGTCACACAAAACATCGAGACTTACAAAGGGAAACCCATCTTTTACAGTCTCGGTAACTTCGTATTCAATGGCTTTGATGACGATGATTCCAACACTGGCTGGCTCGTTCGATTAACGCTTCAAGATGACCATCCTATAGCGCATGAAGTTATTATCGCCAAATTAGACAAAAGGGGAATCCCACAGCACGCAAGATTCTAATCCGGAGGTCGAGTGCTCAAGACACTCACCGTGGCCCTGTGCAGAAAACCTTTGTGATGCTGGTGTAGATAGTCTAAGATCCAAAGGAACGATTGCCAGAGCCATCTGTATGCCATCCCACTCAAACCCTGCGCATAATAGCCAGTCGCTTCTTGACCACATTATCGATTCCTTCCAGATACGTATGCTCTGGAAGGATAAGGATTCACGTTACATTGACTGCAATCAGGCATTCGCGGAAGACGCCGGCTTTGAAAGCCCCGCAGATGTGATTGGCAAGACCGAATTCGACATGCCCTGGGAGCATGACAATGCAGCTTATCATCTGCAGACGGATCGCCAAATCATGGAAAGTGGCGAACCGATTCTTTCCTTTGAGCAGGAGTTAAGTCGGTCCGGTAACCGTAAAAGTTGGATTTTGACCTCTAAGGTGCCTACCCGAGACAGCAACGGCGACGTCAATGGCATTCTCGTGCTCTATCAGGACATGACCTTTATCAAGGAGCTGGATAAAGAACGTCATACGGTTAACCGAGCTTATAGCCTATTGCGAGACACCAATAAGATTGTTGTTTCAGCCTTGGAGGAGTCCGCGCTTTATGACCAGATCTGTCGGCGTGTCATACAGCATGGATATAAGATGGTGTGGATTGGCAAACTCGAGACGAACGAACAAAAAAGCATTACGCCAATAGCCTCGGCTGGATTTACAGATGGTTATCTAGATCAACTTCAGGTCAGCTGGGCTGACAATGAACGAGGTCATGGACCTACGGGCACGGCTGCCCGTGAAGGTATAACAGTCATCAATCACAACTTTCTGACTGACCCTCATATGTTGCCCTGGCGCGAATCGGCGCGAGAGCATGGGTATGAGTCGAGCATCGGCCTACCGCTCAAAAGTGAAACGGGTGAAGTGTTTGCTGTTCTTAACATTTATGCTGCTGAAGCCAATGCGTTTGATGAGGAAGAAGCCGAAAAATTAGAAGAGCTGGCACAGACGCTCGCATTTGGTCATGAGGCGATTATTGAGCGGCAAAAAATCTTTAGCGTTCTAGAAAAGTCCGTAGCCGCTTTAGCTGCTGTCGTTGAATCTCGTGATCCATATACGGCTGGCCACCAGAGTCGGGTATCCAACTTGGCATTAGCCATTGCCCAAGACATGGGTTTAGATGCAGATACCTGCACCGGCATTAAGTTAGCCGGGCTGATTCACGATATCGGCAAAATGCAGGTGCCTATTGAGCTTTTGACCAAACCGACCCAACTGAATGATCTTGAGATGTCGCTAATTCGGATGCATCCAGAAGTCGGCTACAACATCATTAAAGACATTCCATTTCCTTGGCCTGTCCCTGAGACTGTCAGGCAACACCACGAACGATTGGATGGCTCTGGCTACCCGAGGGGATTAAAAGGAGATGACATCCTGATCGGCGCAAAGATACTGGCGGTCGCTGACATGATGGAAGCCATGTCGTCACATAGACCCTACCGGCCAGCAAAGGGCATCGATGCTGCCATCGAAGAACTTAAGTCACAACGCGGCGCTATACTTGATGCGACGGCCGTAGATAGTTGCCTGAAAGTGATTAACAGGGATCCGGGGATCATCTGATATGCGACAGCCCTACAACACCGTACCACCCTACATAACTAAGGATGGCTCTGAAATCCGAGAGCTCATGCATCCTAACGTCCAGGGCAACAAACTCCAGAGCCTAGCAGAGGCTACCGTACCCATTGGCGGCAAAACGCTTTGCCACAAGCACACCGTCACTGAAGAGCTGTATCACATCACACAAGGGTATGGACTGATGACGCTCGGAAATGAAGATTTCGAGGTGTTTGTTGGCGATACAGTCTGCATCCCGCCCGGAACAGCCCATTGTATTGAAAACCTGAGCAATGAACCCCTCGTTCTTTTGTGTTGCTGTAGCCCGGCATATGCTCATGACGACACAGAGTTAATTGAGTAGCCTGCGCGCCGAAGATTCATTATGATAAAAACCTCCTTTGTTAGCCTATTAATTTGCATGAGCGCCCTAGTGGTTGGTTGTGGGGGCGGCGGCGATACGAGTAATAGCGCGTCGCGCAAAGGGACCTTTTCAGCGACAGGCGCGATGACATCTCCGAGGTCCATGCCAACCGCTAATTTGCTTTTTGACGGGCGTGTAGTCGTCGCAGGTGGAATTGGTTCTGCGGCAATTGCTGTGGCTTCCGCCGACCTCTATGACCCAGTGACTCGGACCTTTACGGCAACGGGATCCATGTCGACCGCTCGCTTTGGAGCAGCATCAACCAGGCTATCTGATGGACGTGTTTTTGTCGCGGGTGGTGAAGGCACCAGTTCTACAGGACTCGCTTCCGTAGAAATTTACAACCCATCTACTGGCGCATGGTCATCGACGAGCCCCATGAGTATTTCGCGCGTAAACCCTAGCGCCACTTTATTGTTAGATGGCAAGGTGCTGGTGGTGGGTGGCTATTCCGTCGATAGTGATTGTTGCGCTCTTGCCAGTGCCGAATTGTATGACCCCGTTTCCGGGAACTTCACCCCCACAGGCTCTTTGTCCACAGCACGCCGGAATCACACGGCAACCCTTCTTGATAATGGCAAAGTATTAATCGCTGGTGGCTATAACGGAACCAATCTAGATGCCCCAGAAATTTATGACCCGACAACCGGTAGATTTAGCGTTACCGGCTCAATGGGTACGCCTCGCCGCTTTCCAACGGCTAATCTTCTGTTAAATGGCAAAGTGCTGGTTGCTGGAGGGTATGGTGAAAATGATGTGGTGCTGGCCTCTGCAAGCTTGTATGACCCGCTATCAGGAACATTCAGCAATACAGGCGCGATGGTAACTGCGACGGGTCGTCAGACCTCAACCCTTTTATTGGATGGGAAAGTTCTCGTAGCAGGGGGATACAATGGGGTGAGTGCGCTTTCATCTGCCGAACTTTATGATCCGTCATCCAACACTTTTTATGCAACCGGATCAATGACAACTCCCCGTTGGCGACATGTAGAAGCAAGGCTATTAAACGGTGATGTCCTTATTGCTGGCGGAAGCGATGGTGTTTCTGTGTTGGCATCTGGTGAAATTTACACTTCAAAATAGTTGATTTTTTCCTGGTCTGTAGGCGCTCAAACAAACAGCCCATCAATTCCCTATCGTGAAGGGCCGGCCAAACGAAAACCTACGTTAGAGGCCGTTGAGTATGGCACTGTTCCAAGATAGTAAGAGCTTTTAAGGTACGACGCCAAAGATGTCCAAGCGCCCCCCCGAATACCCACATTGGGAGAAGCCTCACCCGTTCTACTATTGAGCTCCCAAACATTGCCATTCATATCAAAAGCGCCGTAAGGGCTGTATGTCTGAGTGAATGCTCCAACATGACTTAAATAGTACTGACTTGTATTGATGGCCGCGTTCTGTGTCACACAATACAAATATGTCGTCCCGTAAATGTAGTTGCTTTGGTTGCTGGCGGGTTGGGGTGACGTATAGCCACTATTTGGCAAAACGTTTCCCGGATAGACATGACTTCTTGTCGCATACTGATAATAGCCGCCAATAGCAGGATCATAGTAGGCAGCTTTGTACCACTCGTTTTCGGTCGGGATAAAAAAAGTTGGGGCGGCTCCCGTATTTGGATTAATGCCGTTTTTGGCTGGTGCGATTCCGCTGTTAGTTGCACCGTTAATGTTGTAGGCACCGTTTTCGGTCGTTGTACTATTTTGAAGTCCTACGGGTTGGCCGTTGGACATCCAATTCGCAAAGCGCGCCGCGTTAAACCAACTCACGTACGTGATAGGAAATTGACTACTATCTACACCCGTCGTGGTTTTGAAAGGAGGAATCCCGCTTTGGCTGTATGTGGATTGCCCAGATGTCGCCGTCATGACTGTATAGGTATAGCTACCTTGACTTCCAGATCGCGTAATACCTGCTACGCTGGCCGCCGCTTGCATTGCATTATTCCAAAGCCCATAGGTATCGGTTTTTGCAACGGCATTAAGAAACTCCGTGTAATTCGCGACAGTGACCTCGTACTTACCTATTTGATAGATATAGTTCACCGAACCAAAGGTGGTCTTGTCTGGAGCATTTCCAGGGTTGCCGACGGTCACCATTTCATAAGTCACCGAGTAAGCTGCTGAGGTCTGCATCAGAAGCCAGGCAATTAGCCAATACATCTTATGTTTTGGGTTTTTCATAGGGTAGCGCTCATCTGGCGACTGATGACAAACGGAAACCAATGTCATTACCGGCTTGCTCCGGCGTTACCGCGGCGAAATTGATAGATTGTGCGGCTTGAGCACCCGCAAACCAAAAGCTCCCTCTGACACCACGGTACGGGAATGGTTTTCCATCAAGATCATTCCACTGATACAACCCGCCATTCTGATCGTATGTACCGTAATAGCTGGCGCTAGCTGTGTAAGCACCAACATCGGTTAAGTAGTTCTGAGTTGCATAAAGTGTCGCATTTTGGGTCACTGAAAAATTAACACCGACGATCACATTCATTTGATTCGGCAGTGTGCCTACGACGTTGCCTGGCGAAGCATTCGACTGTGTTGCATACAGGTAATAGCCCGGCTGCAATGAAGACTCATAATTTCTAGTGTAATAAGCTGCCTTGTACCACTCGTTTTCAGAAGGAATCCAATATGTAACTGTTTTGCTCGTGTTCGGGTTACACACATTCTTGCTGACGGCATTGCCATTGACAACGCCTTTCAGCGGGTAAGCGCCCTCTTCGGTGGTTTTCAAATCTTGTTGCCCTTCTGGCTGGCCATTAGCCATCCAGTTGGCAAATCGAGCAGCATTAAACCAACTCACATAGGAGATAGGGCGATGGGAACTATCTCCGTCGTTATTTAATACCATATAAACGTAACTGCCGGGTGCTCCCGATCGGGCAATCCCGGCAACATTCATATCTGAGCCCATATTCGGATGGTATAGATCGTAAGTATCCGTTTTAGCGACAGCATTTAAGAAAGCGGCATATTGAGCAATGGTCACGTTGTATTTGCCGATACTGAATCTGTAGTCAACTGCACCGAACCCATTAGAATCACTCTTGTTTTCAGGGTCATCTACAGACACAACTGCATAATTTACTGCCCGGCCCGAAACAATGCCATTGCCCTCTGGGCAAATGAGGCCAGCGGCGTTTGATGCCCCGTTTTCACCACACCCCGATAGCAAAAGAATCATAAAGCATCCAGCACCAGCCACCATTCGAGGCAACCAACTTAGCGATAAAAAAAATTGGGGATTCTGGCTCATGGGTATTTCTGAATCTAACAGTCAGCGATGGACTTCACGAGGTTTGCGTTGAATGGCTTGCGTCATGCGCATGGGGAAAACCTTGACCATCTCAAATCGGTAACGTAATTACTTCAGGTGCAGAACGTGCTGCCATCCACCGCCATTAGCTAAATGTGTGGATTCCATCCATCCCCCTGCACCAGCAAACTTGCCTGTTCCACCCGTAATGGCACGGCGCGTTGGTACAGATTGATCCAATGTCGCTTTAGCGCTGGGGTATTGCGCAACACCTTGGATCACGATTTGATCTGACGTACCTTCACCGAAAGAAAATACGGCTGATGTGATACGGTATTCCATACCGGAATCTGGAACCAAACCCGTTGTGGTGAGAATCCAATCCGTCGTCACAAGGGTGCCATCATTGGCTTTTGCCTCAAATTGCCAAATCCGAACGTCGCCTATCGACTGACCCGACGCACCATGATCGATGTAGGTCGGTGCTGCGATTTCTGGATGACTCACCGTAATTCTCGTCTCCGCTGCCATAGACATACTTGATGTGATGATAGCCAATACGACCAGTATAGGTTTTAGAAAACGCACGCTTGCTCCTTTGGAGGATGAATAGAGATTTAAAAATGTACGTGAATCATGGCCAAATTTCGTCGATGTAAAATATTCTACAACATGGGTTAATCTCACACTTGCTGCAGGTGGGAATATGACCAAGCTTTCCCAATCAACCGCTGCGCAAAATAAAGCCTCAAAGGCGAAGATAAGGTTCTATCTTGACCTGGCATTACTCATTCAGAGATGATGACTTGAATAATTCAAATTCGGCACTCAAAGGTTCACTATGGCTACTCGTATCATTCTCGTCCGTCACGGACATGTCGCAGGCATTCACCCTGAACGATTTCGCGGACGAGCCGAAGTTCCGCTTTCCGATCTGGGCATTCAACAAATTGCATTAACTGCGGCGCGTTGCCAAAGAAGCATTAAACCGTCGGCCGTTCTTTCAAGTCCCCTAGGCCGAGCTCTGGAAACAGGGCGTGCCATCGCTGCTGTTTTCGATCAAGTGCCAGAGATTTTGCCGGGGCTCTACGATATAGATTACGGCGACTGGCAATGGAAAACCCATGACGAAGTTGCCGCAGCCTACCCAGCAGCCTATGCTCAGTGGAAAAACCGACCCGACCAAATGCAGATGCCTGGAGGGGAATCACTTCAGCAGGTTTTGGTTCGCGTTACTGAAGGCTTGATGGATGTGCTTAAGAATTTTCAAGACAAAACGGTTGTGATGGTTGGTCACGATAGCGTTAACCGGGTATTGCTATTACACATGTTGGGCTTACCGCTATCCCGTTACTGGTGCATCAGACAAGATCCATGCTGTATCAATGAAATTGAATTTGACAATGGCATTTTCACCATTCACCGTATTAACGAAACGTGGCACTTGGAGCCATGAACGGATGATCATGTGGCACCACTTACTTCAGTGCTGCCGAGTTCAACGCTCAGAGGCTCGCTAAACACAGAGGCACTTGCCATTAGGCCATCAGGTGAGGCTTGCTCATAAGAAAAAGTGCCGTCAGGACCAACATTCCAGAAAACAGGGATCGCATCTTCTTTTCGGGCAAAGACTGGGCGAGAGAAACGCCTCGAGAGACTGTTACCAACCCACCAAGAGCAAGCGGAACACCTACAGACCAATCAACTGCATCAGCAGCGTTGTAGGTTAACAAAGCGACGATCGCACAAGGCGTCACTAATGCCATTGAGATGCTTTGAGCCAAGGCCTGCCGCTGCCCAAATATATAGATCAACATAGGTGTGGCAACTAGGCCTCCACCCACGCCTAACAGCCCCATGCTCCCACCACCAAAACACCCAACCAATGGCATCCATTTCGGACTAACAACGCAGGTAGGTTTTTCAGTAAACCGCCCACTTCTTTTCCATCCCATCTGAATCCCTAGAAGCAATAGAAATGATGCGAATATGTCTCTGAGAGTATCCTGATCTAAATCCGTAGCAAATTCAGCGACAAAGTAGGTTGTAACTGAGGCAAGAAGTGCCGCATAGACTGCGGAGCGCAATGGAATGGGATGCTTCCGACTATACTTCCAAAGCCCAGCGATTAATATCGGAACCATCATCGAAAGCGATGTGCCCTGGGCCAATGCCTGGCTCATACCGAAACCTAACGCCAAAACAGGTACGGCAATAATGCCACCACCGATACCAAACAATCCGCCAAAAAGCCCCAGCGCAGCCCCGAGAGCCATCAGGACGGAAAGATCAACGAGAGAAGGCATGACATCGCTTAGGCATCAGATCAGAGAAGGGATCATCATACCCTCATGCCAAGAGAACTCTGGTTTTCTATGCGACAACTAATATCTGTCTTATCGCCGTACACGCATTAAATCCTTGATCGTATAATCTTAAATTGTGCATAACAATCTTGATTAGAGCTATGGGGTCAAAGAAGCGTTCGAAATATTTCGGCTGGCTGTCTCGGCTACTACTCATTGGAAACAAGCTTCCCAAAGAGTACCAACTCGCTCGGAATCTAATCAACGCTGTAGACAAAGGGGGGCTTCCAATGAACCCTGCCAAAGTGAATGCCATTGCTAGTGACATCGGGCTAGAAGTTTCTACAAAAGATCCTGTTGAGAAGACAATCCAGCGGATCCGTGAGGCACTTGGGAGAGTCTCACTTTGAAGCAAGCACATCCTCCCGAGACACAAGCAACGCTATTCTTACGTCAGCATCAGATAGCGCATTCAGACCATTTATATGCTTACGAGAATCATGGCGGCACTGCCGTATCTGCCCGGGAGCTGAATGTTCCTGAACATGCGGTCGTTAAAACCTTGGTCATGCAGGATGAGGCTGCCAAACCTATCATTGTGCTGATGCATGGTGATTGCAAAGTTTCAACCAAGGAACTTGCGCGGCAGATTGGCTGTAAAAAAGTTGAACCCTGTAAACCTGAGATCGCTCAAAAACATACGGGCTACATGGTCGGCGGGACTAGCCCTTTTGGAACCAAAAAGGCACTTCCCATATTTATCGAGAAAAGCATTCTTCCTTTGCCCCTTGTCTATATCAACGGTGGCAAAAGGGGCTACTTAGTTGGCGTCCATCCAGAGGATCTAATAAAAGTGCTCAACCCCACCATTGTGGCAGTTGCACTGGCATCTTGAATCCACACCAATCCAGTTAATTTTATAAAAATCACTCTTTCGTGTAATGACCCACTTTTTTGGAGATTTTTGGCAACTGCTTCGGCAACAACTCGGCGGCGCCTTATGTCGTACCACAACCTCCCGTGGGCGACACCTATGAAGATCCGGATTACGCCGTGCCGCTGGACACCGTGGTGCAGTATCCGTCCACTGCCGCTTATTTTGGCTACCAGACTTATGTGTTCACCAGTGCCATGAGCAATTACACAACGTCGAATCCACTACAGGTAATTGCGCCGCATGGCAGCAATCCGGCCAGTCGGTATGAGTTGTTTGCCAGAAGTGCGGCTAATGCCTGGCTGAACAATGTCAACGCCTACGTGAAGGTATACAAGGTTTCCAAGACAACCGCCGTAACCCGCTACCCGACTAACCGCTATACACCCCGTAGTAGCCATAGTGAACTAGCGCTGACGGCGCCCCTGGACGAGCTTGCCGGCTTATTGAATGGCTGGCTGACCACGGTCCAGCCCACGCAGACCATAGAGACACAGAGCTTCCAGACACTGACCGTGTACAACCCGGTAACGCAAACGCCCAGGGGTCTGGTGGGTAGCGAGTGTCTCGCAAACCAATCCGGAGGCCGTCGGATTTAACTCTGGCAACTTGACGGGTTCTGCCGAAGCCGTGCTGCGCGAACTAGGCCTATACAGCAGCGCATCGCCGCTACTGAAGGCATCGCTGCCCAAACTTTATGTGTCACTGATCTCACGGAGTTGTAGTTACGCTACCGGCTACTGTGTGAGCCTAGAGGGTACCAGCCTGATTCCCGCAGGTGCCAATATCAACATGTACGAACGGGCATATCTGCGCCCCGGCGATACGACAGCCGCCGACGTGAACAACATGCTACGCCCGCGTATCATTAGCGGAGGGATACAGCCCTAGGGCTAACCTTCAGTCATCCTGCCTTTCATGCTCTGCATTGAGCGCTTTTGCTCCCCCCAATTAATGCTTGTCATTCAAATTCAATGATAAAACGCCTGGTAATCTTGGTCGCCTCACTGATGCTTGGCCAGGCCTTGGCTTTAGAGCGTCACGACCCTTCGACCATCCCATTAACGGATGAAACAGCACCAAGTGTTCTTTCGCCATCTGCAGCAAAGATGAAGACCATTGGTCTGATTGGCGGGATTACCTGGGTATCTTCGATTGAATACTACCGACTTATGAATCAACGAGTACAGAAGACACTCGGCGGCGTGAGCTCTGCCAAGATTCTGATGTACTCGATCGAGTTCGGCGAATTTTCTCAGGAAGAAAAGCTGGCCGAAAAAGGGGATTTCGAGTCCTTGAACAAACAGATGGTCGATGCTGCATTCCGTTTAAAAAGAGGTGGGGCCGATTTTGTCGTGATTGCCTCTAACACAATGAACTCTTCAGCTAAACAAATCGAAAAAGAAGTCGGTTTGCCCGTACTTCAGATAGCAGATGCTGTCGGTAAAGCCGTTAAAGATGCACACATGGATAAGGTTGTACTGCTGGGCACGAAATTCACGATGGAAGCGCCCTTCTACAAAGGGCATCTAGAAGAAAAATACGGCATAAGCGTCGTCACACCCAACGCAGCCGACAGGGATTACATTAACCAGGTCATATTTGACGAGCTAGCCGCTGAAAAGTTCACACCAGAGGCCAAACAACGATTCAAAGACATCACAGAAAATTTGGTTCGCAGCTCTGGCGCGCAAGGGGTCATTTTGGGATGCACGGAGATACCGTTATTGATCCAACAAAAGGACATCAGCGTGAAGGTTTTTGACACCACACAAATTCATTCGGATGCGGCTGTAGATTTTGCACTTAGCCAAAGCTCGGAAGTTAAGTAAATCTGATATCCAACCAGCCAATCCCCCGGCCAGCCTTCAAGGCTGCGCAAAGTCACCATAAGCAATACACCGAAACTTGCCGTCTAACTGCTTCCATATGCTTAAACGCGGGCTAAATTCCTTGGATTGTTCAAGGCCATCAATCATCTCTGAACAAGCCAACCTGAAGCTGATAATCAGGTTATCGCCGCAGAGCGATGCTTTCACATCACTTACTTTGGCAGACCTTAGCGCCATATGTTTCATCAACGATAATGCGCCTTGTTTGTCATAAACACCTTGGTGCGTTACGAACTGACACTCTTGCGCAATCATGTCATCGAGCGCATCCCATTGGTGATTCTGGATTAAATCAAGGGTTTGATGCTCCAAGGATGCCGCTAACTGATTGATTGTTTCCTGTTCATTGAATGTGTTCATCGTTGCATCCAAGTTTAAAAAGTCGTCCAGACAACAAAAGTCCTAATTTGAGGGCCGTGAAATACGTCGTTATTTAAGACAGACTTCTTTTCATCGTCTCAACTTTCTTTGCGAGTTCTGCTTCAACGACGCCAACCCCCTGCATCAGCTGGAAATAGGGTTCTTTGCAACCTTTGGGGACCCAAAGTTTTTTTGTGGCCAGGATCAACTGATTCAGTGCATCCGTCTGCGCTTCTAGTTCAAAGAGCGTCTCTGATTTAAGCACCCCCTTCTCAATATTTTTGAGAACCACATACGCTCGATCTAGCGAAAGATTGAAATTCACTAAACGATATTGGGGTGAGATGCGCATTAATGGATAAACAACGGCGAGAGCAGCCACCAGATAGAACCAGGCACGATCCAGAAAACTAGCCAGCCAGAAAGGCACAAAGCGATCCAAGGGAAACAAGCCATGCTCATAAAATCGCTCCGCAATGTCTCCTTCCGGCACGGTGGGGTCAACATAGCCAGGAAAGCCGCCCGCCCGATTAAAGAACGGCTTGTAATCTTTATTAAGATCCTTGGACGCTTTCAGAAAAAGGTATTGAATCGCAGGATGTACGTCATCATCAACAAGTAACACCGTTGTGGTCGCAGGCATTTCGACATTGCTTTCAGGTTTCATTGGTTTCATATCCAATGCACCACGCGGCACATTCACGACTTCGATGAAGTCGAGGTGCTTTTCATAAGCACGGGCCAGCGCAAAGTTGTAAATCTTAATGGAAGGGTTCTCAAGGATCTTCTGCACATTGATAGACTCGATTCCTGCCACCAGTGCCACCGCATCAAGCTTGCCGGCCAGTAGCTGATCTACACTCTCTTTAGATGGCAATTCCACAAAATTTGCCTGTTTGCTGATCGCCAGTTCATGCTGAGCAAGAATCGTTTGAACCAGACTATGTGTCCCGCTACCGGGTACGTTAATAGAAATTTTCTTCTTTGAAAGAAACTCGTTAGGGTCATCAAAATCATCACTTCGGTAAAACAACCAAAGAGGCATATAACCGATACTACCCAGAGAAGAAATGCCTTCTCGATTCACTGCCATTCCACCTTGTGACAAGGCCGCATCGACTTTTCTCTGTTCGATCTGTGCGATGTTTTGCTGGGCCCCATTCGTTGGCACCAGCTGCAGCTCCACACCCGCTTCACGAAAATAGTGCTGGTATCTTTCAGCCCAAACCTCCAGAGAGGAATTGGCCTGCCCACTGGCCAGCGTAATCTTTGATGGTGGCAGAGGATTAAAGAAATATAGCAACATAATCGCACCCAGCAGCGAAAGCATTGCCCAGTGCCAATTGTCATGGAGCATCATCCGAATGGCCCGCAGCTCATCCTGCGCGATGTCCTTTAGGTGCGCAAAATGATCAGGGTCCAGTAAACCTTTATTCTTTTTCATCCGATTTCCATTAACACGCTCTTCACTTGATTATAATCAACTTTCAATTTCAACGTGGCGCACCGCCACTCACTTAAAATAATATTGTGACCTTCCCCGAATCTAAACTCAGAATCGCGCTATTTGGCAGCTACTACCGTGGCTTCCACGTGTTGAGTGAAATCCTACATGGCCCGCTAAGCAAGCAACTCCATCTCACTGGTGTCGCTACAGACCGTCCAGATACTAGTTTCATCAGCCGTGATAAGCGTGTTTGGCAATACCCATACACTAACGCAGAAGCCTCAATGGTTGAAAACCTTGCCGAAAGTCATAACGTACCAGTGTTCAGCGGGCGGGTAAAAACACCGGCGTTCTACAGCGTATTTGAGGATGATTGGCGTCCAGACTACTGCATCATGGCCACTTTTGGCCAACGGATTGATCAACGTTTGTTTACCTACCCGACGGCCGGTTTTTTCAATCTACATCCGAGTGACAATACCGTTTGGCCTTCACGTTACGCAGGTAGCAATCCGTTCAATCAAATGATTCATGACGGTGCGAGTGACTGTGTCATTACACTCCACCGGGTTGATGACGGATTCGATACCGGTGAGCGAATTGCTGTTTCAAACAGAATTTACATTCCGCCCGGAGCCTCCGTCACCGATATGCACAAGATAAGCTCACCAATAGCCGCATTGCTGGTAAGAGAACATCTTTCCCAGATTTTGTTTGAGCGCCAATTAGCCCGAGCGGAATTACATGTATAGATTATTGGGTCGTCCTTTTCTCAGACAGCTGCTGCTCCTAGCCACTTTTGGCGTTGGCGCAAGTGCCGTCTGGGCAACAAACTCACCGTTCATAGCCAGCCCAACGCTTGAGGCCATAAAAAACCGAGGCGAAGTGGTCGTTGGCGTTAAATCAGATCTTGCGCCATTTGGATCGGTTGATAGCGCCGGCAAAGCCATCGGCATGGAAATCGAGCTCGCACAAAAGCTGGCCGATGGCCTGGGTGTTCGCCTCGTAACCAAGGGGGTTTCCGCTGAAAATAGGTTCCAGCGACTTGAACAAGGCAACATTGATATCCTGCTGGCCACGGCGGCCGATACGAAAGAGCGCCGCACCATCGCGACTGCGATTGAACCCAATTACTACGCTGAAAGCGTCAATGTCCTGCTGCCCCGCAACAGCAAAGCAAAAGACTGGGCGGATATCCGCGGCCAAACGCTATGTGCATTACAAGGCGCATATTTTAACAAACCCATTTCGCAACGATACATTGTCGAGTTACAGATGTACCGTAATGTGCGTGATGCAGAATTAGCATTACGTGATCAGCGCTGTGTTGGTTTTCTTTATACTAACTCCGCATTACACTACTTGATTAAGCAACCCGAATGGGCGGAGTATGTCCTGAGGTTGCCTCCCGCCTTAAATGCACCGTGGGCGATTTATATCAACCGGTCAGAAAAAGGCACTGAGCTCGACCATCTATTAGGCGATATGGTTGCTCAATGGCACCGTGACAAAACGTTGATTACACTTGAATCGATATGGGGCCTTCAACCTGCGCCGTTTTTACAACAGGCTCACGTACTCTGGAACCAAAAAGACGTGAACGGTCGTTTCGTCTGCGTGCGTGACCAAGAGGGTCAATGGCCGATTGAATGCCGCAACAAAGCGTTCGTTACTTCGGAACAGGCGTCCGGAATAAAAGGATTCGGTTTATGGATCAAGGAGACACTCGGGTTACCGTTGTCGATTATTTACGATCCTTTTGATGCAGAGCGTTATTTTTTTGGCACGCTCTGGACCCTAGCACTCTCGGCTCTCTCAATCCTAGGCGCATTGGCCCTTGGTTATTGGGGCGCGCAACGGATTCTTTCTGGGACTGCTGCGTCTGCTGCTATCGTGAAGTTTTTTTCAAACTTTGCACGCATGACCCCACCCTTGTTGCAAATGTACTTGGTATTTTTTGGCGTCGGAGGCTTACTACACCAAGCCTTTGACATCACCTTATCGCCTTTCCTCGTTGCAGTCTGGGCACTCAGTTACTATCACGGCGGCATGATTGTCTTCACACTACTGGAATCCGCGAGACTTCATCAAAAAAAATGCCCAGATTTCCGTCTAACCCTGACAACCTTGCCCGATTTATTAGAGCACTCAGCAATTGGTATACGTACTGCCGTCAACAACCTGACTAAAGCTACAACCATTGCCTCAGCAATTGCTGTTCCAGAATTGCTGACGGCTACGATTGCCATCATTGCTGATCAGGGCAACGTGGACATTATGATGAACCTACTACTCATGGTCTTTTATTTATTATCTGCGTTCTGGTTAGCCCTAGTCTATTGGGCTGAGCGCAAACTGATCCATGCGAAACAGGTGCAACACTAATGGATACGCTACAGACACTACTTGCATGGTTTCCGCTCATGCTCGGAGGCTTTCTCAAGAATATTAGTATTGCACTCTCGGCGATGGCTATTGGCACGCTCTTAGGGTCATTGCTGGCACTTCTAAGGCTTTCCAAAAACCGCAGCATTCAGATATCCGTTAATGCGACCACCTCTTTTTTTCGCAATGTGCCAACACTGGTAATTCTGTTTTATCTGGCCACACTTCTCCCCAATCAATGGACGGTCATGGATGGCCTGACGATTCCGTTGTCACCATCACTCAAGGCCAGCATCGCCTTGGCTAGCTCTCCGTTAGGTTTTACTGCCTGGAATCTTTATGCATCCATTGAAAACTGGCGCAAGGGTGACCATCACGCTGCAATGCTATTCATTCCTAATTGGATCGGTGCTTTTCTAGTAACGACTCTCGCATCCAGTGTCTCATCATTGGTTGGCGTCGACGAATTAGTTGGCCGCAGCAACAGCGTAATTAATGCAACTGATTCGAAGTACATGATCCCTGTTTACCTGCTGGCCATGACCATGTTCTTCGTGTTTTGCTATACCGTCAGTGAATTACTTTCTTTACTGAGAAAAATGATTCTGCGCTCGCGCATTTAGTTGCTCCGTGAGCATTGACCAGATACGCCTTGGTTTTCATTATCCAGCCATCGGAATCGATATGATGCCGGATGACTACAAATGGCAAATGGTTTAGCAACTGCCGCCCCCTAATGTTAGTGGGGGCGGCCCTCTTGTTTAGCCAATCAACCCATGCCATTCGCTTAACGTGGATGCATTCTGACCAACTATGTTCACCATAGACATTTCCTCAAGAGTGACACTATCGAGAACATAGCTCTGATTATTGGAGGGTATCGACACAATGACTGACCCGTTGATCTCTGACACCTCGAACGCATCTGCGCCTATCCAACCGAAGTCGAGCACATCAACCGCTGGGTTAAAATTAACGACTTCATTGACGCCCCAGTGCCAATCGATATGAGTCACTACGGCTTGAACGTGATCACCCGCTGAAGCATCCGTGTCATTGCCTGATATCGTTGGTTCACTCACGGGCGGCGTATAGACATAATCGACAAATGCATCCATAGCACCGTTGCCACCAATCACGACATCGGGCTTCAATGTTGAAGATGCTGCGATTTGTTCTGGTGACTGCCCTTCATACCAGCTTTTGTACGCAGCACCCGCCAGAGAGTCAGGGCCTGTTGTGATATCACCACTCAGATCCCACAACATCACACCCCCAAGCCCCTTTGATTGAGCCCATTGAGATTTCAAAGCCAATGATGCCGGCGTTTCTAGCGTACTAAACACACCTTCACTTTGATTGAATGCATAGGCGGCTTGGGCATCATCGTCCCAATAGACCTTCCAACCACTGGCTGGGTCATTGATCTTTTGTACGAGATCTTTGTAATCATAAACACCACGCTCAAAAGTTCCTTCAGCTAAACCCGTGCTTATGGCATTCCAGCCGCCATCGCCACCATCTTGTACCCCACTCCAGGCTCGCGTGTACGCCGGATTACCCAGCACAATTGCTCCGGGGTCAACACCCGCGGCCAAGTAGAGGTCAACCGCTGTTGAAATATCATAATTGCCACCGACGGTATCAAACATTGGTGCCTGGTGACCGGTTGTCGTTTCCCATCCACCATGAAAATCGTAGGCCATCAAATTGAAGAAATCGACATTTTCGGCCATGCCTGCCAAGTCTAGATGTGCAATCTTGTCTGCGCCCGCTGGAGAAGCAACAGAAATTTCATAAGTTCGACCCGTCGACAATTCCAGCGAGTCCAAACGATCACGCACCTCCTGGATGAGTGTCACAAAATTAGCGCCATCCTCTTGACGAACATGGTTTGAGTCCAGGCCACCACCGCCTGGATATTCCCAATCGAAGTCGATACCGTCAAACATGTCGTACTTTTGCAGGAACGTCACAACACTGTCGGCAAAATTGGCACGTCCTTCTGCTGTCGCTGCGACATCAGAAAATGTGCCGCTTAGCGTCCATCCACCTACGGCAATCATTGACTTCAAGCCTGGGTGTGCCGCTTTCAGCTCGGCAATCTGATTGAAATTGCCGGCAAGGGTCTGATCCCACGTATCTGCCGCGCCATCAACGCTATCCGCTGCATTGAACGTTTTTTCAGTGGCTGCATAGGAATCAAACAACCCCATTCGACCACTGGCATCAATTTTTGAGAATGCGTAAATGAGATGTGTCAGATTGTCCGCAGGAACATCTGCGACATTGAAGTCACGAGAGTAGATGGCCCATTCCGGGAAATACGCTGCGATAATCGGCCCCGCATCTCCGATGGCATGCCCGCCATCGACGGGCGGTTCTGGTTGTGGCGTTGGCGTGGGGACTGGATCAACCGGCGTTGGCGTTGCAGGTGAAGGTGGATCTGGCAAGGGATTGGGAATGGGTTCGGGTGATGGCGGGGACACAGACGGCCCATTCGGCGAATTGATGACACCTTGCACGTAACTCAGAACACCGGGATCTTTTGCCAGGAAATTATCTGCTGTTAAATCGGAGAGTGAGATGCCGGTTAGTGTGATGGACTGGTTATTGGTTGGAATATTAATGATCGTGGTGCCGTTCACCTCAGTCAAGGTAAACTGACCTGATTGAAAGTTCCAGCCAAAGTCTAATTTATCCGTTGCGGGATTAAACCTTATAGATGTATGGCTACCCCATGCCCACGAAATAACCGTTGTTCCCCCGCCTGGCAGTGGCGTTAACGCTGGATCCGATGCTGGCAGAGGATCCGGTGCCGATATCGGTGCGAGATGGACACCCCACTCGGCGAGTGCACCACTGTCTTTGGCAACAATATTGGAGGATGAGAGATCTGCAAATGCCACGTTTTTGAGTGTGTACGTTTGGCCGTTACTAGGAATCGAGATCACAACTGAACCATCCCGCTCGTCCAGCGAGAAATCGTTGGATGAAAACCAGCCAAAATCCAAGGAGTCAGTAAGTGGATTAAAATCAATAAGTTGATTGCTACCCCACAACCATTCAATTTTTGTGACATTGCCCATGAGAACCCTCTTGTCGTTGGAAACTCCATTCGGAGCACCTCCCTTGATTGCTCAATGGCCTTGAGAGTTCACTTCGAAGGGTACAAAATTTTTATTGTTTACCCCATGTATTTTCCGACAGGCAGCTTAAGACTTTATGTTTTATCCATCCATTCGATTACCTAGACTCTTCACGTTCATCACTCGAGTGGTGATTTCAGCATCGATTGCATTTTTACTAGGCTGTGGCACTTTAGAGAGAAGCCGCGCCGTGCCCCCTGACCTTCATGGCCAGGAACGCATTGGCGATATGCCGGGGGTACGCTACCAGTCATGGTCGCAAGCAGGTATCAATGCGATGCTTAAGGATATCCAGTCTAGCAACCCTGGCACTGACACTTCGACAAAAAATGAATTGGCCAATTACCTCTCCATCTCCGGCGGCGGTGATAACGGGGCATTTGGTGCTGGTCTGCTTGTCGGCTGGACAGCACAAGGCACCAGACCGAAATTTGACCTGGTGACGGGTGTCAGCACCGGTGCGTTAATTGCGCCATTTGCCTATTTGGGCCCTGACTATGATCACGTTTTAAAAGCAGTGTATACCGAAGTCCAGCCTGGAGATATTTTTAACGAGCGAGGCTTACTAGGTGCACTCTTTGGTGAGGCTTTAGGCGACACCTCGCCCCTATTCAGGCTGATCTCCAAACACATTGATGCCGCATTGCTCAAAAGCATTGCCGAAGAGTACCGTCGGACAAATCGTTGGTTGCTTGTCGCCAGCACCAATCTGGATACGGGAACACCCGTCATTTGGAACATGGGTAAGCTTGCCCAAGTGGGCACTCCGGAAGCACTCACACTTTTCCGGAAAATACTTTTAGCCTCCGCTGCGATCCCCGGGGTTTTTCCACCGGTCATGATTGATGTGGTTGCTGGAGACCAGTCTTACCAGGAAATGCATGTAGACGGCGGCGCAACGATGAACGTATTCCTCTATCCGTCGGCCTTAGGTTCAGCAGCACGTGAAAACCAAGTGGTGGCTACTTCGAAAAATCGTCAGGCTTACATCATCCGTAATGCACGCATTGATGCCGACTGGAAGGAAACAGAGCGCAACACGCTCAGCATCTTGGGCCGCGCTGTTTCTCAGTTAATTCAGTCACAGGGTTATGGCGACCTCTATCGAATTTATCAGACAACGCAGCGAGACCACGTTGGGTTTAATCTGGCTTACATTGGCTCTGATTTTCATTTTCCCCATGAGCG
>JACCDN010086902.1_pt1 | contig 21862 bp, 24 predicted proteins | sample 7441691 | NCBI WGS metagenome assembly JACCDN01 (sample SAMN15323439, study PRJNA562643) | freshwater metagenome | isolation source: river surface water | place: USA:Blue River Watershed | collected 2017-08-16 | reverse complement strand
TTGTGCGCGTAGATGCTGATGTAGTAGATAACTTAATTGATAAGCAAGAAAATGCTGAATCGGTTTTATCTAAAGACGAAGTAGAACAAGCTAAAAAATTATTTGAATTCCAGGTTCCTCAAATTACCATTACAGTAGATGTAAAAGGTTTAAGCAAGGATGCTGCGCCGGTAATAGCTACTCGTCCAGAGTTTATGCGTCGTATGAAAGATATGGCTAGCATGGGCGGTGGAGGCATGACTGCATTTTACGCACAAATGCCGGATGAAGTGAATTTAACCATCAATGGTAATCATCCTATCTTCCAAGCATTGTTAAAAGAACCAGATATAGATAAACAACAAAAGCAAGCCAGAAACTTAGCAGACTTAGCTTTATTGTCTCAGGGTTTATTACAAGGAACAGAATTAACCAATTTTATTAATAGAAGTGTTGACTTATTAAAATAGGTTTTCACTTTATAGATAAAAAGAAAAGCGACTCCTCGGAGTCGCTTTTTGTTAGATGGGGTAGTAAAACACTTATTCGCTAGGTTTGATATCCATTATTTGTATTTGCACCGATTGCGTTCCCTGCCATTCATTTAATTGCAATTGGAAAACAATATCAAAAGGTTTTCCAGATTGAATAATCTCCATATGTTGTGGCATATTGTATCCAATACCTCTGATGATATTCTTGCCTTGTTTGAAACTACAGCTTATATGTAAATCTTTAACAATCTTGCTATAGCCAGTATCGTATACTTTTTGTGCAATAAAAACAGGTCGCATATTATCAGGTCCAAATGGTTCCATTTGTGAAATAATCTGATAAAAGTTCATGCTGATATTATCTAAAGGCAAAACAGCATTGATGGTAATTTCTGGAGTGAGTTGTTCTTCTGTAATTCTTTCTGCAACAGATTTTTCAAATGCTTCTTTAAATGCTTCTAATTGGTCTACTGCTAATGTCATGCCGGCTGCAGCAAAATGCCCGCCATATCCCAACAGATGCTCTCTACATGCATGTAATGCTTCATATAAATTAAAACCTTGTACACTTCTTGCGCTACCTGCAATCACTTCGCCACTTTGTGTTAATACAATAGTGGGTTTATAATATTTTTCAATTAATCTACTGGCTACAATTCCCACTACACCCTTATGCCAATGTGCTTGAAACACTACAGAGGATTTTTTTATTGAATGGTTGGGGTCGTTTTCAATTTGTGCCAATGCTTCTTCAGTAATGGTTGAATCTGCTTCTCTTCTGTCTAAATTATCTTGTTGTAATAAAGATGCAATCGCCCTTGCACTGATCAAATCTTTTTCTATAAACAGTTGTACTGCTTTTTTAGCATCATCCATTCTTCCGGCTGCATTAATCCTGGGTGATACGGTAAACACCAAACTGCTCATCTTTATGGGAAGACTTTGTTTAGATTGTTCTAGTATGGCTTTTAATCCATTGCAAGGATTGTCGTTGATTTTTTGTAATCCAAAAAAGCTAAGTGTTCTGTTTTCATCCACTACAGGTACAATATCTGCAGCAATGGCTGTCATTACTAAATCCAAATATTGCAAATAGCTTTCACTAGGTAGTTGATAGGTTTCAGCCAATGCGGTAATCAATTTAAATACAACGCCGCATCCACATAATTCTTTAAATGGATAAGTACAATCTATCTGCTTTGGATTTAAAATAGCTACAGCTGGAGGAATAACGGGATCGGGTAAATGGTGATCACAAATTACAAAATCCATGCCTAGCTCTTTTGCATAAGCAATGAGCTCTGTTGATTTAATACCGCAGTCTACTGATATAATTAAATTAAAACCATTTTCTTTAGCAAAGTCAATACCAATTTTCGAAATACCATATCCTTCTTTGTATCTATGAGGGATGTAGTAGTCGATATTAGGAGATAAATCTTTTAAGAATTGGTATAAGGTTGCTACAGAAGTGGTCCCGTCTACATCATAATCTCCGTAAACCAATATTTTTTCTTCTTTTTCAAAAGCAGTCTGAATTCTTTCAACTGCTTTTTTCATATCCTTCATTAACCAAGGAGAGTGAAGGTGTTCAATTTGAGGTCTAAAGAATTTTTTAGCAGCATCAAAATCTACAATGCCTCTTTGTACCAGTAATTCACAAAGAATAGGACTAATCTTTAGTTGCTCTTGAAGTGCAGCAACGGTTGCCGGATCGGCTTTTAATATATTCCATCTTTTCTCCATTAATATGCTCTATCGGTTGTATATCTCACTAATTCTTCAAGCGCTTCTCTAGCAGGAGAGTCTGGGAAGGAATGTAATATGTTTAATGCATTGTCTCTGTACTCTTTCATTTTTTCCTCTGCATATTCAATACCTCCATAATCTTTCACGGCATCTATCACAAATTTCACTTTTGCCTTATCGTTATTATTGTTCTTAACAATATAGATGATGGATTTTTTCAAATCCTTTGGTACTTTTTGTAAAATATGAATGAGTGGAAGGGTTAATTTTTTTTCTTTGATATCATTTCCCGTAGGCTTGCCTACTTTGGCATCGCCATAATCAAATAAATCATCTTTAATTTGAAAAGCCATACCCACTTGTTCTCCAAAGATTTTCATTTTTTCAATAATGGCTTCGTCCTGTGTAACTGAAGCCGCGCCTGCAGAACAACTTGAAGCTAATAAGCTGGCTGTTTTGCCATTGATGATATCGTAGTATACCGATTCGTCAAAATTTAAATTCCTTGTTTTTTCAATTTGCAGTAATTCACCTTCACTCATTTTCTTTACTGCATTTGATAAAATAGTTAGGGTATTAAAGTCTTTGTTCTCTAGGGAAAGCAATAATCCTTTTGATAATAAGTAATCGCCCACTAATACAGCAATCTTATTTTTCCAAAGTGCATTGATAGACAAAAAACCTCTTCTTTCTGTAGCATCATCTACTACATCATCATGCACAAGGGTTGCTGTGTGTAATAATTCTACCAAAGAAGCTGCTCTATAAGATGCTTCATTGATTTCTCCGTGTAGTTTTGCAGATAACAATACAAACATAGGGCGCATTTGCTTGCCCTTTCTTTTCACAATGTATTGCATGATTCTATCTAGCAAAGAAACCCTACTCTTTACTGCTTCTTTGAAATGCGATTCAAATAGGTCTAGCTCTTTACCAATTACTTTCTTTGCTAATTGCATGGGGGATTAGTCATTTAGCATATTAAAATGTAGTGCACCAAAATTTTGTAAGGAACTCAATTTTAAATCTGCGGCACCCCAAATCTCTGATTTGATATGTTCTGCAGCAGGAACTACAACACAGGTCATTCTTGCTGCTTTTGCAGCAATCATACCATAAAAAGAATCTTCAAAACAAATACAAGCTAATGGATTTACATGCAATCCTGCTGCGCATTCCAAATACACTTGTGGATGTGGCTTTGCGTGAATCATATGCTGCGCTGAGCAACTAGATTGTATATAACTTCTTATGTGTAATTTATCTTTGATCCATTCAATCAATAATGCAGGAGAAGATGTGGCCAAGCCCATTTTGAAATCTCTTTGTAGAAAAAACTCGAAAACATGTTCCACCCCTGGCATCAATGTGGCTTCTTTATCGATTAAATCCAATGCTAGATCAATAATCTTCTGTTCGGCTCTATCATACTCGCTTGCAGGCACTTTGTGTTCATGCAACCAATGTGCAACAAATTCTTTGGATCTAAGGCCAGTAGTGAATTGATATTGCGCTTCTGTTAATTGAATGCCGTATTGTCTAAAAATCTCTGTAGCGGCTTTATTCCATAATGGCTCGCTATTTATTAATAATCCATCAATATCAAAAATTACAGCAGACTTCTTCATTGTCTAAAGATACTATTTGTTAGTTAAACAGCATATTTATCATACATATTTATGTCTTATATTGCAGATCTAACTAATTAGACAAGTATGAATTTGTGGGAGCGAATTAAAAGAATTAAAGTTTTCCGTTCTGTTATATATGGGGTGGTGGGCTTGTTCTCTTATCCAGGTCTAGCATTGTTTAATACGATAGACATTCAGGGTACGGAGAACTTGGAGAACCTGCCTAAGAAAAATGTTTTATTTGTAAGCAATCATCAAACCTATTTTGGGGATGTGATTGCTTTTGTGCATATTTTTTGTGCAGTGAAATGGGGTAAGTACAATAAACTTGGTATTCCATATTATTTATTGAATCCTTTTACCAATGTGTATTTTGTGGCGGCTGAAGAAACCATGAATAGTAATTGGCTAACAAGACTATTTAAATTGGGAGGAGCTCTAACTGTTAAAAGAACTTGGAGAGCAGAAGGGCAGGATGTGAAAAGAGATAGAGATGTGGTAGATACGCAGAAAATTGACAAGGCATTAAAAAAGAGTTGGGTCATTACTTTTCCTCAAGGAACTACTAAACCATTTGCTCCAGGTAGAAAGGGTACAGCGCATATTATTAAGAATAATCATCCTATTGTAGTGCCGGTTGTGATCAATGGTTTTTGGAGAGCATTTACCAAGAAAGGGCTAACCTTTAAAAAAGTAGGAACTCCTTTAACTGTAAGATTCAAAGCACCTTTGAATATCAACTATAATGCACCTGTTGAGGAAATTTTAGAACAGGTAATGGAAGCCATTGAGCAAAGCAAATCCTTCATGCTCAAAGGAGCGCATCACCAACAATAATTAGTCTTTAACAAATAAGGCTTTTAATTCTGTTGCATCGTCTGGCAACATTTTACCTGCTAGTATTAAGCGCAATTGTCTTCTTCTTAAAGCGCCTGCATAGTATTTCTTTTCTTCTTCAGATTCTGGAATAAGCTCAGGAACTTTTTTGGGTTGTTTTTTTTCATCCAAGGCAACAAAAGTAAAAAAGGCTTCATTGCTCAATTCCCTAGATTGTGTAATCATGTTTTGGTTCCACACTTTTAAGTGCACTTCCATAGATGTATTAAAAGATCTGGTTACAATGGCTTCGATACAAATTACATTACCCAATTTAATAGGTGATTTAAAACTTAGGTTGTCTACAGAAGCAGTCATACAAGCAGAGTTACAATGCTTGGCTGCAGCAAGATAAGCTGCAATATCCATCCAATACATTAGTTTACCTCCCATTAAATCACCAAATGTGTTGGTATCGTTCGGTAATACCAATTCGTTCATGGTAATAAAGGAATTTCTCGCTGTTCTTGCTTCCATACTTTTGTATTTAGAAGCCAAAGATACAATATGTTATACTACGCAATATTCGAGTTTGGAAAGATAATTTGGATCAACAGTAGCTCCGATACCTGGGGCATCTGAAATACTAATATGCATTCCATTAAATTGAACACCTCCAATCACAGGGTCTTCGGTATGTCCCAATAAACAAGTGTCCATATCGTAAAAATGAACATTGTCATTTGCCATAGCAAAATGCACTTTTGCGCTAAGGGCTAATCTGCTTTCCAACATTCCACCCATCATACATGCAATGCCATTGGCTTTTGCGATATCATGTATTTTAATGGCTTCGTGAATACCTCCGCTTTTAGAGAATTTAATATTGATATAATGACAAGCTTTTTGTTGAATTAGTTTTCTGGCTTCATGATGGGTAAATACAGATTCGTCTGCCATGATTTTAATTGGCGAAGCTGCACATAATGCTGGTAAATAATCATCATAATATTTATGCATGGGTTGCTCGCAAAACTGAATATCATAAACAGATAAAGCAGTTAAAACTGGTAATGCATCTTCTTTTGACCAACCTTGATTGGCATCAATTCTTAAAATAATATCCTTGCCAATTGCTGTTCTAATTTGCTTGATTCTTTCAATGTCATCTGCTGGCTTTTTACCCAATTTCACTTTGATCATTGTAACCCCTTTTGCTACAAATTCAATAGCTTGTTTGGCCATATCTTCTGGTGTGCCAATGCCAATGGTTAAATCTGATTCGATAGGTTTTTGTTTTCCGCCTAAGTATGCATATAAAGGTTGATTGGCTGCTTTTGCGGCAATATCATATAAGGCCAAATCAAATGCACTCTTTGCGGTATAATTTCCTGCAATGATTTGATCCAGTTCTTTTAATCTTTCTTCCATGGCCAATGGATCTTTACCCTTCCAAAAAGCTGCAAAATCTTTTGCTAATAAATAACAACTTTGTTGCGTTTCACCCACAATCATCGGAAATGCAGAACATTCGCCCCATCCAATAATGCCCTCGTCTGTATGAATCTTAATCAACACATTTTGTGCAAACTCCATAGTTCCTGTAGCAATGGTAAAAGGAACCATCGGAATTTTGTATAAGTATATCTCTGTTTTTACGATTTTCATATTCCACAATTTGTGTCCAAGATACCGCATATTATTTATATCTATATCCTTTGTAATTAGCTATTTAGTACCGATATTTGCAAACGAACTAATGTTAGCATGAACCCATCTTTTGACAATACCCAAAATGCTTTTGCTTATAAATCTACTAGTGATTTAAAGAGAGCGAGATTTTTATTTAGTGTAATACAAAGTCCTTTGGTGGTGTCTTTGGCAACCAAGTTAACACCTGTTTTAATGCAATCAGGTTTGCCTATCAATGGGCTTATTAGAAATACTATTTTCAAACAATTTGTTGGAGGAGAAACTTTAGAAGAATCTGCAAGAGTAGTAAAGCAATTAGGTGCTTATCAAGTGCAGGTAATTTTAGATTATGGTGTAGAAGCAAAAGAAGGAGAAGAGAATTTTGATAATGTTACGGAACATTTTATTGAGGCAATAGAGTTTGCAGCTTCTCAAAATAATGTACCATTTGTGAGTGTAAAAATCACTGGTATAGCAAGTCATCATTTATTAGAAACATTAAATGACGCTCCTAGATTAAGAAGTGGCATTCATGATAGTGAAGAAGATAATGCTGCATGGGAAAGAGTAAAAGAAAGAATGCATGCTATTTGTGAAGTGGCTTCTGAAAAGGGTATCGGCGTTCTTGTTGATGCAGAGGAGACTTGGATTCAAGATCCTATTGATCGTTTAGCGATTGAATTAATGGCTGTCTACAATAAAGAAAAAGTGGTGGTATACAATACTTATCAATTGTATAGACATGATAGATTCAAATTCTTACAAATGTCTCATTCCATTGCAAAAGAAAAGCAATTTATATTGGGTGCTAAATTGGTAAGAGGGGCTTATATGGAAAAAGAAAGAGAGCGTGCTCAAAAAAATGGCTATGCATCTCCTATACACGAAAACAAAGAAGCAGTAGACGCTGATTTTAATAAAGCAACTGATTATTGTTTACAACACTTAGATAGTATTGCATTATTAGTAGCATCTCATAATGAGCACAGCAATCAATTGGTGATGCAAACAATGCAAAACAAACAATTAGATACACATCATCCTCATATTCATTTCTCTCAATTATATGGCATGAGTGATCATATTACTTTTAATATGGCTGATGCCGGTTATTCTGTGAGCAAATACCTGCCTTTCGGTCCTATCAAAGATGTAATTCCTTATTTAATGCGCAGAGCCGAGGAAAACTCAAGTGTAAATGGTCAAACTGGCCGTGAATTGGTGTTAATCCGCAAGGAACTAGCACGCAGGAAGGGGAAATAATTTTTTTATTCTCCAGCGTATTGGTTGTAAATTGCAGCATGCAACAATATTTAGATTTAGTACAACATATTTTAGATAACGGTAATCAAAAAACAGACCGTACCGGTACTGGTACCAAGAGTTGTTTTGGGTATCAGATGCGTTTTAATTTACAAGAAGGTTTTCCTTTAGTAACGACCAAAAAAGTACATTTAAAAAGTATTATTTACGAATTATTGTGGTTCTTAAATGGTGACACCAATATCAAATATTTAAAAGATAATGGGGTGCGTATTTGGGATGAGTGGGCAGATGAAAATGGAGACCTTGGTCCGGTATACGGAAAACAATGGAGAAGTTGGGAGGGTGCGAATGGTGTGGTGATTGATCAAATTTCTGAATTGATTGAGCAAATTAAAAAAACACCAGATAGTAGAAGATTGATTGTGAGTGCTTGGAATGTGGGCGATTTGTCTAAGATGGCATTGATGCCTTGTCACAATATGTTTCAGTTTTATGTTGCTGATGGTAAATTAAGTTGTCAATTGTATCAAAGAAGTGCCGATGTGTTTTTAGGGGTGCCTTTTAATATTGCTTCTTATGCTTTATTAACCATGATGATTGCGCAGGTTTGCGATTTACAATATGGTGATTTTGTTCACAGCTTTGGTGATGTGCATTTGTACAATAATCATTTTGAACAAGCTAAAACGCAATTGGCAAGAAAACCTTTTCCATTGCCAACCATGAAAATTAATCCTGCTGTTAAAGATATTTTCTCTTTCAAATTTGAAGACTTCACTTTAGAGAATTACGAATCTCATCCAGGTATTAAGGCACCAGTGGCTGTATAAATAAAATAATAAAGAATGAAGATATCCCTTGTGGTTGCTGCATCAGATAATCATGCCATTGGTAAGGATAATCAATTGCTTTGGCATTTGCCAAAGGATATGCGCTTCTTTAAAAATACTACATGGGCTTTGCCTATTTTAATGGGTAGAAAAACATTTGAATCTTTAGGTAATAAAGTTTTACCTGGAAGAATGAATATTATTATTACTAGACAAGCCAATAAAGAATATGAAGGTGCTAAAGTGGCTACTTCATTAGAACAGGCTATTGAATTGGCTAAGCAAAATGACTATAAAGAATTGATGGTGATTGGTGGTGGCGAAATTTATCAAATGGCCTTACCATTAGCAGATACTATATATTTAACAAGAGTCCATACAAGCATCGAAGGAGATACTTATTTTCCTGCTTTAGGGGCTGAATGGATGCTTGAATCTTCTGAGCCTCAGTTAGCCGACGAGAAACATGCTTTTGATTTTGACTTTGAAATTTGGCAAAGAAAATAAAAGCCATGTATCCAACATTTACATTGATCAAAAAATACATTCAGTATTATGTGAATGCTTCTAATGGCAAAGGTCACGGAGTGCATTCTCCTTTTGTATTTCAATTTATACAAGAAGTCTTATTAAATAAACAATCATCTAATGATGCTCATTTGATTGAAGCTAAAAGAGCTCAATTGCTTTCTGATAATACTATTGTAGAAGTTTGGGATAGAGGCGCTGGTTCTAGACAAAATAATCAACCCAAAAGAGTGGTGAAGCATATTGCTAATGCTGCATTAAAGCCCAAGAAATGTGCTCAATTGTTGGCTAGGATAGTGAACTATTTTCAGCCAGAGAATATTATTGAAATGGGTACTTCATTAGGTATCACAACATGTTATTTAGCAAAAGCAGCCAATGGCCAACCTGTATTCACCATGGAGGGTGCTCCTGCGGTGGCGGAATGGGCTAAAAAAACAATGGCAGATTTACATGTTCAAAATGCACAAATCATTGAAGGAGATTTTAATCAAACATTACCTGATTTGTTGCAAAAACTAGATAGAGTAGGTATGGCTTATATTGATGGCAATCATCAATACATTCCAACCATGCAATACTTTAGAGATTTGCTAAAAAAATCGGATGAAAATAGTTTCTTCATTTTTGATGATATTCATTGGAGTGCTGAAATGGAAAGGGCATGGAATGAAATTAAACAAGACCCTGCTGTTACTTTAACCATTGATTTATTTTATATTGGCTTAGTATTTTTTAGGAAAGAAAATAAAGAGCCCATGCATTATACCATTCGATATTAATTGATAGTGTTACCTGAACCATTTATACAATCTTTAGAAGGGCTTCCTGGATTTGATAAAGAAGCTTTTGTTGCTGTGCATGAAAACGGAGAGCAGATTACTTCAGTTAGGTTAAATGAGTTTAAACCTTTTGATTCAACTCAACATCCTTTTCTGCATCAAACAACCCCAATACCTTGGTGCACTAATGGTTATTATTTATCGGAGCGTCCTTTATTTGTTAAAGACCCATTATGGCATGCTGGTGCTTATTATGTTCAAGAAGCAAGTAGCATGTTTTTGCAGTTTATATTGTCTCAAATCTATCCTGCTCCTTCTAATCAGGTTGTGTTGGATTTATGCGCTGCTCCGGGTGGAAAGACAACTTTGTTGGCTAATTATTTTAAACAAGGATTAGTGGTGGCCAATGAAACCATCAAAAACAGAAATCATATTTTAGTAGAGAATACGACTAAATGGGGTGCTGATCATGTGGTGGTTTCGCAAAACGATCCTTCCCATTTTAAATCCTTGCCTGAGTTTTTTGATTTGATTTTAATTGATGCGCCTTGCAGTGGAAGTGGCTTATTCAGAAAAGATCTCAAAGCGATTGAAGAGTGGAGCTTGGATCATGTGCAACATTGTAGTGTAAGACAAACCAGAATTATTGAAGACACATGGACTTCCATCAAAGAAGGTGGTTATTTAATTTATGCAACCTGTTCTTATTCAAAAGCAGAAGATGAACAAATGATGGATTATATTTCATCATTAGAAGGAATGAAGAATATTGCCATAGAATTGCCTAAATGTTTTAATATTGTTGAGACTGTAAGCGATGTACATCAAGCAAAAGGATATCGAGCTTATCCTAACTTAATTAAAGGAGAAGGATTTTTTATCGCAGTCTTTCAAAAACAATCTTCTAGTGGTGCTTATGCAATCAATGCATCTCATGGATTGATGGATTCAACAAAAAATGAAAAAGAAATCGTATCCAATTATTTCACCCTTCCTTTAGGTAAATATTTAATTACGCATCAACAAAATCTGATAGCGCTTTCTGAAGCCTGGGAAGAACAACTTCAAATAATTGCCAGTCATTTATATATCAAAAAGATGGGAATGACTATTGGTGCCATAAAAGGCAAGGATTTAATTCCTAGTCATGATTTAGCCATGTCAGATTGGTCTGCTTTGCCCTATGAAATAGCTGAAGTGGATTTAGAAACTGCTTTACAGTATTTAAGAAGAGCGGATATCACTATCGAAGGCAAAAGGGGGTGGGTCTTGTTAACCTATATGCAAATAGGGTTGGGTTGGGTAAAAGCCTTGCCTAATAGATCGAATAATTACTATCCTAATGAATGGAGAATATTGAATTACTAAGTTTTAGGTATATAATTATAGTTTAATATATAATTTTAAGCATTTCTTTGCAGTTTCATTTTGTACCTTTGCGCCATGTTCAAAAGACTTCTATTATTGTTGGTATTAGCACTGGGTATGTTTGCTCAGACTGCTTCTTTTGCTGCAAAGCATAAAAAGCAGACTAAGAAGCATAAATCTACTGTGTCTGCTTCTAAAAAGAAGAAGTCAAAAAAGACAGTGGCTTATAAAAAGTCTTCCAAGAAGAAGAAGGGTAATTACTATGCAAAGAATAGTCGCAAGCATAAAAAATCAAGATACAGAAAAGGCGCTAGAATTTCTGCCGAGCAACTTGCTGCTGATAGAGCAAAGCGAGCAGCATCCAAAGATATGATAGCACAAAACCTAGAAAAGAAAAAACAAACAGATAGTGCACATAAATTGGTTTTTGTAAATGTGAACAAAGAAGAAGAGGGCTATTTTGCAAGTATGTTCTCTAAGCAAAAACAAGCTGCAAGTTTTCAAACCCTTGAAGGAACTGCTGCAGTTTTCAAAAGTGTTAGTGGTTGGGAGGACAAAAAGTTTTATATATTAACCAATGATATTCCTGTAGGTACTTTGGTAAGAATTACCACACCTGATTTTAAAAGTATTTGCGCTAAAGTAATTAGTGCTTTACCTGATGTGGGCAATAGTATTCAATATAGATTGAATGACGCTGCTGCTGCTATTCTTGGAATGACTTCCAAGACCTTTAAAATTTCTGTTACTTATTAATCTATTGTATGAAATGTAAAATTTTTGTAAGCCTATTTGCAATGGCTCTATTTTTTGTTGCATGTGCACAAAACAATGTTAACACGCAAAATACACAACAAACTCAAACAATATCCGCATCTCAGTTTAAGGCAGCGATTGCAAAGCCTGGCGTACAAATTTTAGATGTTAGAACTGCTGGTGAATTTCAGTCTGGGCATATTCAAAATGCTTTACAAGCCAATTGGAATGATGCCAAAGAGTTCCAAGATAGAACACAGCATTTGGATAAGTCCAAGCCGGTATATGTTTACTGTCAAGCAGGGGGAAGAAGTGCTGCTGCACAAAGTTTTTTAACAGAGAAAGGATATACCGTTGTGAATTTGGAAGGCGGTATGAGTAATTGGAAAATGAATCAATTGCCTGTAGAAGGAAATGCAAATTCAGTGCAAATGCGTGTAGCTGATTTTGACAAAGTCATTGCAGAAAACAAAATGGTGCTAGTAGATATTGGTGCTACATGGTGTCCTCCTTGTAGAAAAATGCAGCCAACAGTGGATCAAATTAAAAAAGAACAGGGATCTAATTTATACTTTTTAGCAGTAGATGGTGGAGTAGATATGGATGTGATGAAACATCTGCAATTTGAATCTCTTCCTACTTTTATTATTTACAAGAATGGAAAAGAAGTATGGAGAAAGCAGGGAATTGTTGCTGCTGAAGAGTTTCAAAAAGTATTGGGTACTAAATAGCTCGATAACCTCTTAAGAAATCTTCAATAGGCATTCTTTTCTTGCCTTCCCATTGAATATCATTTAATAGTAGATAGCCATTTTTGCATGCAAATTTGGCTATTTTTTTATCTTCTACAATAAAACTACCAGGTGCTTCTTTGGGTGTTTTTATTTCTTTTTTTGTTGAAAATAATTTAACCACTTTGCCATCCACTTTAGTAATCGCGCCTGGGAAAGGAGCTAATCCTCTAACTTTATTGTGTATATGCTCAACTGTTTGATTCCAATCAATCTCACAATCTTTGGTAAATATTTTAGGAGCATGTTTGTCTATGCTAGGAATGGCTTGTGGTGTAGCTTTTAAATTTTTTTGAATCAATCCATTGACTGTTTTCACCAACACATTCGCGCCTATTTCCATCATGATATCATGTAGCTCGCCTGCAGTCATGTTTTCAGTAATGGGAATTCTTTCTTGCAATAAAACATCTCCAGTATCTATGGCATGTTGTAATTGAAATGTGGTTACGCCAGTATAAGTTTCTCCATTCATTATAGCCCAATTAATGGGGGCTGCTCCTCTATAATCTGGCAATAAAGAGCCATGTACATTTAATGTGCCCATGGGAGGGTAAGACCATATTTTTTCAGGCAACATTCTAAAGGCCACTACAATTTGCAAATCAGGTTGATAACCACTTAAAGCTTCAAAAAATTCAGGCGCTTTTAATTTTTCTGGCTGCAAAACAGGTAAATCATGGGCCAGGGCAAATTGCTTTACTGCACTTTGTTGCAATTGCATGCCTCTTCCGGCTGGTTTATCTGGCGCAGTCACTACAGCAACTACATTCATATTAGCATCTAATAATGCTTTTAAAGAAGCCACAGCAAATGCGGGCGTGCCCATAAATACAATTCTTGGTCCTTGATTCATGGCTCAAAGTTACTGAGAATTATGTACTTTTGCTCTTTGCACCGATGGTGCTTTATTTAAACTAAACAATATGCAACAAGTAAAAAATGGGGATACCATTCAAGTGCATTATCACGGTAAATTAACTACTGGTGAAACATTTGATTCTTCTGAAGGAAGAGCCCCTCTAGAATTTGAAGTGGGTTCAGGTATGGTGATTCCTGGTTTTGATAATGGCGTTTTAGGAATGACAATCGGTGAAAAAAAGACAATTCATATTCCTTTCATGGAAGCTTATGGTCCAAAACAACCAGAAATGATTGTTGAATTCCCTAAAACACAATTCCCTCCAGATTTAAACCCTGCTGTTGGAATGGCTTTGACAATGAACAATGGTCAAGGACAACAATTCCAAGTAATGGTGATCGAAGTAAAAGAAGAAGTAGTTGTTTTAGACGCTAACCATTCTTTAGCTGGTCAGGATTTAACTTTTGATTTAGAATTAGTGAACATCGATAGTCCTTCAAAGATTATCATGCCTTAATTTTTTCATAAATTTTGTTGTAAAGGCGGCCTTCAAGAAGGCCGCCTTTTTTATTCCCTAAAATCAAATTATCTTCAAGCTTCTTTTATTAATACATTGTTTTATATGAGTGTTAAAGTATCGGGTGCTGCAGAAAGATTTATGAGATATGTGCAAATTGACACACAGAGTGATCCTAATAGTGTAAGTTTTCCAAGTACATCAAAACAACTGAACTTATCCCATCTTTTAGTAGAAGAATTAAAAGCTTTTGGGATACAAGATGCGCATGTAGATGCGCATGGTTATGTAATGGCGACGATTCCTGCTAATACAAATGCAAGTACTCCAGTAATTTGTTTTTGTGCACATGTGGATACTGCACCTGATTGTAGTGGAACTGGGGTTCGTCCTATATTACATGAACAATATACTGGTGCGCCAATTGTTTTGCCAGATGATCCGCAACAAATGATTAGCACCGATCAATATCCTTATCTAAAGAACTTTATTGGCAAATCCATTATCACAGCATCTGGTAAAACCTTGTTAGGGGCAGATGATAAAGCAGGGGTAGCTATTATTATGGAATTTGCAAAGCGTTTAAGTGTAAATACTTCTATTGCTCATGGTCCTATTAAAATATTGTTCACGCCTGATGAAGAAGTAGGAAGAGGCACAGAGCATTTAGATATCCAGAAACTAGGAGCTGATTTTGCCTATACATTAGATGGCGGAGAACTTGGATGTTTTGAAATGGAAACTTTTAGTGCAGATGCATTGACTTTATATATTGATGGAGTAATTGCGCATCCAGGGGCAGCAAAAGGAGTAATGCAAAATGCCATTAAAATTGCCGCATCTATTATTGAAGCTTTACCTAAGGATGAATTATCTCCTGAGTCAACTGAAGGAAGAATGGGTTTTGTTCACCCCAATCATATCAGCGGTGGAGCAGAATCTGCTACCATTGAATGCTTGGTAAGAGATTTTGACACAAAGAATTTAGCTAAGCATGCTCAAAGAGTTTTGGAAATTGCTCAGCAAGTAATTCAATCTAATCCTGCTTATCATAAAGCTTCTGTAAGAATGGAAGTGAAAGAGCAATATAGAAATATGCGAGAAATCATTGATCAATATCCGCATATTATGGACAGGGCATTGGCTGCCTATAAAAAAGCGGGTATCGAGCCAATAGTGGAGCCTATTCGTGGAGGTACCGATGGAAGTAGAATGAGTTTTATGGGTCTTCCCACACCTAATATTTTTACGGGTATGCAAGCCATTCATAGTAAGCATGAATGGATAGGTGTGGAGGATATGGAGAAGGCGGTAGAAGTATTGGTGAATTTGGTAGAAATAAATTAACTTTAAACATAAATTAGCAACTATGTTTTTATTACAAGCTGTAGAGAGTAAAATATCTTTATTTAGTTTATTGCAAAAAGGTGGATGGATTATGTATCCATTGTATGGATTATTAGTGATTGCCATTTTTGTTTTTATAGAAAGATTTTTGGCTATTAAAAAAGCTGGAGCAATTGATCCACAGTTTATGTTGGTGATTCGCGATCATATTATTGGTGGTAATATTGCTGCTGCAAAAGCACTTGCAAAAAACACAGCTAATCCAGTGGCTAAAATGATTGAGAAAGGAGTGATGAGAATTGGTAAACCATTGGATGCTATTGAAAAGAGCATGGAGAATGTGGGAAAATTAGAAATGTATAGTATGGAGCGTAATTTGAATATTTTGTCTTTGGTGGCAGGTATAGCTCCTATGTTTGGATTCTTAGGAACTATTGTAGGTATGGTGCAATTGTTTTATGGCATTGCTTCTACTGGAGAATATACTTTAAACACTATTGCTGGAGGTATCTATACTAAAATGATTACTTCTGCAACTGGTTTGATCATTGGCTTGATTGCTTATGTTGGTCATAATTTTTTATCTACACAAATAGATAAAACGGCTAATAAAATGGAAACAGCAAGTGCAGATTTCTTAGATATTTTACAAGAACCAACTCAAGCTTAAGATGAATTTAAGAAATAGACTTAGACATCAACCTGAAGTGCATACAGGAGCATTGAATGATATCTTATTCATTCTTTTGTTGTTTTTCTTAATCGTTTCTACTTTGGCAAATCCAAATGTGATCAAGGTATCTAATCCAAAATCAGCAAGCGATACAAAGGCCAAGCAAACAGTGGTAGTGACCATTGATAAAGATCAACAATTATTTATTGGATCAACACCGGTATTAATGGATTCCTTGTCTAGTCAATTAAAAACATTCTTATCCAAAGAAACAGATAAACCTTCTGTTGTTATTAATGGAGATAGTGTGGCTAATTTAGGCGTGACTATTCAAGTAATGCAAATCATCAAGCAATTAGGCGCAACACCAGTGGTGGCAGTAGATCCATCTCATTAATTCTTCAGGCTGGCTCTAACCATTCTATCTTTTCCATAGATATCCTGTCTTAATTCTGCATGGTAACCCATTTCGTTTAACAAAGCCATGATGGCTTCTCCTTGGTCATAATGAATTTCAAAAAATAATTGTCCATTAGGTTTTAATGCCGACTTGCCTATATGTGCAATTTTTGAATAAAAAATTAATGGATACTGGTCTGGAACAAATAAAGCAATTGCTGGCTCATGATCAATTACCTGAGATTGCATGTTAGGCTTTTCTCTTAATGGAATATAGGGTGGATTACTAACAATGATATCGTATTGGTCTTTTAAATGTTTGGTTTGTAAAATATCCAATTCTATCCATTCAATATTTGTATTGTGTGCTGCTGCATTTTGTTGAGCAACTGCTAATGCTTCTTTGCTTATGTCGATGGCTGTGATGCTTGCATTAGGGATAGCTTGTTTTAATGAGATAGGTATGCAGCCAGAGCCTGTTCCTATATCTAATATGCTTAAAGGTTTATTGATGATTTGCGCATACTCTACAATCCACTCTACTAATTCTTCTGTCTCTGGTCTTGGAATTAAAACAGCTTCATTCACCATAAAAGCTTTTCCCATAAACCAAGCTTTGCCAATGATATATTGCAATGGTTTCCCGGTTAATAGCTTTTCTACATATTGGGTAAGTTGATCTGTATGTGATTGTTCTAATGCATCATTTTTATGGATGTTTTGGTGTAGTGCATCCCATCCAGTTACTTCCTCTATTAATATGTTTACTATACTATTTAACTCCAATGCATCGTATACATTGCTTAATTGGTGTTTCATAGCTTGTTTTGTATCTTGCAAACTCATACTGCAATGTTACAACAATGGATCCATTTTACTACAATACTATTGAACAGCCCGCTATGGCTGAATTTAAAGATAGGGGTAGTAAATTTATTGCATACAGTTATCCAGTTCATTCAATAGACCAAGCTAAAAAATATCTTGCTGCTCTGAAAAAAGAACACCCCAAAGCAGTGCATCATTGTTTGGCATATAGAATGGGTGTGGATGGAGCAACATTTAGAGTAAGTGATGATGGGGAGCCTTCTGGATCTGCGGGCAGGCCCATTTTAGGTCAGATAGACAGCAAACAATTAACCAATATACTAGTAGTGGTGGTGAGGTATTTTGGTGGGACCCTTTTAGGAGTGCCAGGATTGATTAATGCTTATAAAACAGCCACTTCATTGGCCTTGCAATTATCTCCAATCATTCAAAAGCCCATTGAAATTCCGTACACCTTACATTTTGATTACCAACAAATGAACGAAGTGATGATGATTGTAAAGCAATACAATTGTTCTGTGGTGAATCAAGAAGCACAGTTATTTGTAGCATTGAAAATAGGTATTCCAAAAAATAGATTAGAAGAAGTGATTGCAAAAATGGATGATTTGCAAGGAGTCACTTATGCAACTAGTTTAGTGGAATAGTCTTAGTAGGTATAAAATCCTTGTCCAGTTTTTACTCCCAATTTTCCTTCCGACACCAATTGTTCTAATAGAGGAGAAGGCGCGTATTTGTCATTTTGGAATCCTTCTTGCATAATTACCATAATGTTTTTGCAAACATCTAGCCCAATATAATCCGCTAATTGCAATGGTCCCATGGGATGTGCCATTCCTAATTTCATAATTTGATCAATTGTTGCTGCGTCACTTACTCCTTCGGATAATGCAATGATGGCTTCATTGATCATAGGCATTAATATTCTATTGGCAATAAAGCCAGGAAAATCTTTAACTACACATGGAATTTTGTCAATCGTCTTAGTAAGTGTTACAATGGCTTCTGTTGTGGCTTCGCTGGTTGCATGACCATTGATGATTTCTACCAATTTCATCACCGGTACTGGATTCATAAAATGCATACCAATCACCTGACTAGGTCTTTGGGTTGCATTGGCTAATTGCGTGATAGAAATTGAAGAGGTATTACTTGCTAAAATACAATGTGCTGGTGCGTATTGATCTAATTGAGTGAAAATGCTTTTTTTAATATCGCTATTTTCTGTAGCAGCTTCCACCACCAAATCTGCATTGCTTACGCCCTCTTGAATAGAGGTTTTTGTGGTAATATTTGCAAGGGTCGCTGTTTTGGTAGCTTCATCAATTACATTCTTGGCTAATTGTCTATCCAGGTTTTTTTGAATAGTTTGTAATGCTTTTTCTAAAGCTGCTGCTTGTGTATCAATTAAATTTACTTTAAATCCTTTTTGTGCAAACACATGTGCAATTCCATTTCCCATCGTGCCCGCCCCAATTACTGCAATCTGTTTCATGTTTATTTTTTAGATTTATAGTCGCCCCTTTTCCAAGAATTAATAAAGGATTTCCATGCTGCCGGGTTTAATATATTCATTGGCGGCAATTGTCCAGAATAATAATATCTAGTTGCTTGTTGTGTTAAAGACGCACCAACTGCTTCCTTGCCATCTCTTGGTAAACTTGAAAGAATAATTCTTTTTTGAGCTGCACTTGTATTTTTTCTTGCAGTCTCATACATATCATCATCCACTTTTGAATTCACAAAATCTCTTTCAAACTGTTGTCTTGTTGGTCTTGGCTTCAAAATAGTAGCTGGCAAAAAATTGGTATCATTTACCATTAATTGAATCACACTATATTGGTTGCCTTCTAGGTTAGCAGGAATTTTAATGACTCTGTTTTTAAAACCCACACAACTAAAAGTAATTTGTTCACCTTTGTTCACTGCAATAGAGAAAACCCCATCATTATTGGTAATGGTTCCTCTTCCTTTATTGTTTACCACAATACTTGCAAATGGAATAGCTTTCAAGCTATCTGCCGTCATGATTACCCCATATAATTGCACTACAGAATCCCTATAAATATTGGGTGCAGTTTCTGTGTTTTGCGCATTTAATTGAATGCTAGCAAAGCTGAACAATAGAATGGAAAGACTAATAAATACTTGCTTTTTCATGTGGATACAAAATTAAGTAGCAATTGGCTAATTTTTTCGTTTTTCGTGGATAATCCTTGTTTTAATTGGGCAAAATAAGGGCATTGAACCTTAACTTTGCACAGCTTAAATTTATTTAACAAAAACTTGCAAAATGACTGAGGCGGATATTCTAAAAGCACTGAGTAATGTACAAGAGCCAGACTTGGGAAAAGACTTGGTAAGCTTGAATATGATTCAGGATTTATCTATTGATGGCAATAAAGTAGCGTTTACCATTGTGTTAACAACGCCTGCTTGTCCCATGAAGGATTTGATGAAAAATGCCTCTGAAAATGCCATTAAATTATTGGTGAATAAAGAAGCCCAAATAACAGTCAATTTTACTTCTAAAACAACCACTGCAAGAAAAGATGATCAAGCGGTTTTGTCTAAAGTAAAAAATATTATTGCTGTAGTGAGTGGAAAGGGTGGCGTAGGTAAGAGTACTGTTTCTGCGAACCTAGCTTTGGCTTTGGCTGCAGGTGGCGCTAAAGTAGGTTTAATGGATGCAGATATTTATGGTCCAAGTGTGCCAATTATGTTTGGTGTAAGAGGCCAAAGACCTTTGATGAAAGATGTTGACGGAAAGGGCATTATTTTGCCTTTAGAAAAATACGGTATCAAGTTAATGAGCATCGGATTATTGGTGGATGAAAAAGATGCAGTGGTATGGAGAGGTCCTATGGCGAGTAGTGCTATAAGACAATTCATTACAGATGTAGATTGGGGAGAGTTGGATTATTTAGTGATTGATATGCCTCCAGGCACAGGTGATATTCATTTAACCATTATGCAAACAGTTCCAGTAACGGGTGTAGTGATTGTAAGTACTCCTCAGAATGTGGCACTTGCAGATGCAAAGAAGGCGATTGCGATGTTTGGTCAAGCAAAAATCAATGTTCCTATTATTGGATTGGTTGAAAATATGGCTTATTTCACTCCTGCAGAATTACCAGAGAACAAATATTATTTGTTTGGAAAAGAAGGTGGTAAAAAATTAGCAAGCGAATATGATTTGCCTTTCTTAGGACAGATTCCATTAATTCAATCTATTAGAGAAGGGGGCGACGAGGGTGTTCCTGCAATGGTGGGAGACGATGCAATTACTAAAGAAGCTTTTACAAAAGCAGTTTCATTAGCAGTAAGACAGATTGCAGTAAGAAATGCAGACCTTCCTAAATCTCAAACGATCGTTGTAGAATAATATGTCTAAAAAAATAATCATAGCAATTGACGGTTTCTCTTCTTGTGGTAAGAGTACTTTAGCAAAGGCATTGGCCAAGTCTTTAAGTTATGTGTTTATTGACACAGGTGCTATGTATCGTGCCGTGGCTTTGTATTTCATGAGAAATGAAATTGCTTTTGATAATATTACTGCTATAGAAAAAGCCATACAATCCATTCAATTACATTTTGTTTTTAATGAGACTACTGGGAAAAGTGATATGTACTTGAATGGCAAAAATGTGGAAGCGGCTATTAGAGAAATGAAAGTAAGTCAGAAAGTAAGTGAGGTAGCAGCTATTCCAGCAGTTAGAGATTTTGCTGTGGCGCAACAACAAGCAATGGGTATTGAAAAAGGTATTGTGATGGATGGAAGAGATATTGGTACAGTCGTTTTCCCAACTGCTGAATTAAAAATATTTGTTACTGCCGATCCATTAGTGAGAGCTGAGAGAAGATTTAAAGAATTACAAGCAACACAGCCTAGTATTACCATGCAGGAAGTGGCCGAAAACTTAAGCCATAGGGATTTAATTGATAGTACCAGAGAACATAGTCCACTCAAGCAAGCAGAAGACGCTTTGGTGTTGGATAACACCCATTTAAATCAAGAAGAGCAGTTTACGATTGCATTAGATTGGGCAAAAGAGCGTATATCTGCTTAATTGCTCCAAGTCATTTCCATTTCTTTTAATTGATCTTCCACACCGTAGAAAGAAGTAATCTTGTGTATTACTGCTTCTACCACTGCGTCTGGACAGCTAGCGCCGCTCGTCATTAAAATAGAAATAGATTCTTTATTAGGTAAGTAGTTAGAAACAATCACAGACTCTTTATTCTTCCAGTCAGTTTTTTGAATTTGTTCCTTATTAATTATTTTACTAGCATCGTCAATAAAGTAAGTAGGTAGTTTTTGTTCGCAAAGTTCTACTAAGTGAGAACTATTACTGCTGTTTTTTCCGCCCATAACGATGGCCAAATCTGCACTTGTTTCTAATAAGCCGATTACTGCTGATTGATTATCATTGGTTGCATAACACAATGTGTCTCTAGTATCTGCAAAATGTTCTTTAATATGTTCAGCGCCAAATTTTTCTATAATTACTGATCTTAAATAATCCGAGATCGCTTGAGTATCCGTTGCTAATT
>JACCDN010409110.1_pt1 | contig 21865 bp, 21 predicted proteins | sample 7441691 | NCBI WGS metagenome assembly JACCDN01 (sample SAMN15323439, study PRJNA562643) | freshwater metagenome | isolation source: river surface water | place: USA:Blue River Watershed | collected 2017-08-16 | reverse complement strand
TACCTTCCTTAATGCACAGTATGCCCTAAAACGATCGACATAGCCAAATGGAAATAGTGAAGGCAGAGCTTGCACGTCAAATTGCAGTACCCTAAAAATCACAAGGCTTAAAGCAAAACCATGGGGCCGGTACCCAAGTACTTCATTTCAAAACTACCGTGTATAAAAATGAAATCGGACATTTATTTTCTTTCGAAAATTTCTCCACACAGGCTTTATAGCTATATTTATCAAGCATTCTAAATAATATAAGTCCAACCCCGAAAGCAAACAAAACAATTGAAAGCGCATTTTGTTGTGAAAAAATTAAAACTATACTTGCAAAGAAGGTGAAAATATAAGGAAAATTACCTATTTCAATTAGCCTATCAATTGCAGATTCAAATTTAAACAAATCTTTTAATTCTTTTTTATTGAATTTATCAACATCAATTTCTTTATATAATTCATATTTATACATAAAAGCTAAAGTTCGTTCCTTGGTTCTAGCAAAATCTACAATAAGTTCACTGTAGCTATAAATCATATACCCTATGCTGAATATTAAGAGGCTTTTGAAATCGAGCGTAAATATACTAACCCTGTTAAATAAATGCTTCGATAGGAAGAGATCACATATAAAGGTAATAGTTACCGCTATAAAAAATAAGCAAAATTTTAGTGTTTTACTAGAAAAGGTTTCTTCAAGCTCTTTAATTTTTCCTGCCTGGAATAACTGATGTCTTTTTTCTTCAGCGACAAGATTAGAGAAAGAAAATGTCATCACTATACTCCTTAAATTTTTCTAGAAAAATCCCTTTCGAATAACTAATTTTCTTACTTAAAATCATGAGTCTTACAAGTGAATATATGAACATCACACCGAAAAAAGAAAAGAAAATCAAAAATAAGCTCAAACCAAGAATTGCCCATAATAAGGATATAATTCCTGCAAATCCAAAAAATAGAGATTGATAGCGTAAATCTAAATGTTGTCTGATTTTAGCTCGAATACGTTCATATTCAAAATCGTTTTTTGGTTTCTTCTTTTTCGCCATATATTTTTTAAAATTCGAATATGCTTCTAAAGACTCTTCAAAGCGTTGTCTTGAACTCCATAATAAGGGATTACCTAAAAGCTTACTTACGGGTATACCACAAACTAATACTCCAATATAATAAAAAACAATTGCCGTGGAATGGCTACTCTGTATACAGCCCGAATAAAAACATAATAGTGAGATAAGTACAAATCCGCTTAATTCTAAGCCACTATTATCTAAAAAAAGTAGTACGGCAACACAGATTTTTTGATTGTATATTAATGATCTTTTCAAACTGTTCATAAGTTGGCTTATCTATCGAGAGAGTGCTTGTCTATGTTTCTTACAACAATGCACAGTATGCCCTAAAACAATCGACATAGCCAAATGGAAATAGCGATTATTACCCGCTTCTAATCAATAACTAATTAGAATAATCCCCAAAAATGCGGTACTAATTGTGAAGCTAGTTTTTTTAAATGAGCATAAGCCAAATCAATAGCAATGTTTTGTTTAATAGTAGATATGCAACGCTCTTTACTTATTATGGCGTGTGAGGAACAGTAAATTTTTCCCTGATATTTAGATACTTGCTGTATGAACACTTCTTCAGTTTAACATTAAAGTTCCGTTTACCAATATTGTTGCATTAACTTTAAGGACATGATTAAACTAATAATGACCAGTAAAATGCGAATAAGCTGTGACCCTCTTTTAATAGCAGTCTGAGCTCCTAACCAAGCGCCTATAAATACGCTTAACGCCATTGCCCCTCCTAAGAGCCATAAAATATGCCCTGATAAAGTAAATACAACAGTGGCAGAAATATTGGTTGTTGCATTGAGCACTTTGGCATGCGCTGTGCCTTTTAATAAAGATTGGCCTAATAATGCTGTAAAGGCTAAAGCAAAGAGCGAACCTGTGGCTGGCCCCATTAACCCATCCCAAACACCTATTATGAACGGAATGGATAAAGTAAATACCAATTTACTCATCTTGGCCAAATGCTCAGCCTGACCAAAATTTTTGACCCACAGTAAGTAAAAAGCTATCAAAATAAGTGCAATGGGGACAACTTGCATTAAATGTCTGGTATTAATGTGCTGCACAACAATTGCACCTAAGACAGCCCCCACTACCGCAATTGGAAGCATGGGTAAAATATCTCTATATACAATGAGTCGGGCTCGACTGAACTTAATACTCGCAGATACCGAACCAAATAAACTCAGAAATTTGTTAGTGGCGATAACCGTCAGAGGATCAAGGCCAGAAAACAAAAGTGCTGGTATTGTTAACAAGCTTCCACCACCGGCAATTGCATCTACGAAACCCCCAATTCCTGCTGTTATACATAGGATAACGACCCAGATTAAATGAACGCCAAACATCATATTAAGATGTGATGCAATCATAAGACTTGAACCTGTATAGGACGATAGAGAAGATTAAGTTTTGGCCCATGTAGCGTATCAGGTACTTTAATATGATTAAAATTTTCAGGAATATAGGGAGGGGCTAAATAATTACAAAATTGCTCTATCCTATTTGCTTGATTTGCAGCAACAATGGTATAAAAATTGCCGCTATTCCATATTACTGCAGCGTGTTTAAAAGTAAATGAGATGTCTTCCACCAATTTTTTCAATGAAACTTGTCCTGTTTCCATACGATTCAAAATAGTATTGCCTTTCTCTTTAATTTGGTCAACTGTAAAATAACGAGATTTAAAAAGTGTGTCTTTTAAATATTCCCTTCGTTGATATTCTTCATTCTCTTCTAAAGAACATTTTTCCCAGGCAAGAAAAAGTCCATCATCTCGTAAATTTTGACAAACCCAAGCAATTTGTTCTTTCCTGTTTGTAGCATGCATTTGAAAACAAGTGTCCTCGAAGATAATGTCAAATCCATCTTTAAAAATTTCTAGTTCAGGTTTAATTCTAAATAAATCAGGACTAATATCAAAATATGGCCCTGAGAAGAAAAATGCAGTTTTAGGCGCATTTTTATAAAACTCAACTTGATTCTCAGCAGTTGAACTATTTGTTAGAGTATAGATTGCCCCCTGCCCAAGTTCAGCAACCGATCTTGCAATTACACCTTCTGCACTTCCAATAGATTGAAAGAAAGTAGGTCTTTTTTCTTGCTGATACAACTTCAACAAATATTGAGTGACTGCAGCACCTAGTCTACACCATTCTTGTAACGAATAAGGCACACTTGCAATAAAATGACGGCCAAATACACCAAAGCGTTCCTTACAAACTTCATAAAAAGCTAAAGCATCAATATCTCCCTGAAAAGAGGCCTCTAAGCTTTCTTCTTCCAAAGGAGTTGTAGATGGTTTATTACTTATACCTGTCGCAATGGCTGCGAATCTACCTGCAAGATCATTGACACGCGGACTATGTTTACGCCAATTTTCAACACAGTTTGAAAAATCTATTTCTGAGAGTACTCTACGCTTATTCATTGAAAATTCCTGATCTCATCTTTTGTTTTGTTGATTATATATCCAAATAATTGATAGATCAATAAATAACAGAATTTAAGACAAAACACCCAAACAATAGACAAGTATGGAAATTTTCAGTATTTGTCATGTTAAGCCCAACATCTAATGTGTGAAATATATCTTATGGCACGCAGAAATGCAGTCCTAGTTTCTTCTCAAGAAAAACTCCCATTAGCTCTAAATTAATATATGCTAAAGCCATGTTGAAATTGTTTTATTAAGTCAAAAGCAAACTGCTTCACTAACTGAGTACCATATTTAGCCCTTTTACTACCTCTCAGAAAGAATAATCAGGTAAAAGCAGATCATTTATATACCCAAAAGGTTTTGGATCGTGTATCCATACTCCTAGAATATCATGACAGTTCTAAAGATACATCAAAAATACCACCTTCCCCTTTCACCATCATTTTTATCTTAGGATTTATTTTTAAATTCTTTACTTTTTTAACATTACCAATATCAAGGTATTCTAGCGTAAGATTAAGTGGGGGAATAGAGCACTCATTATCAGACAGGCCAATGAGTTCGGATACAAGAACTACATAGGTAATTGGCATTTCGACCATGTTGAATTCTTGTTGGACTGCTAATGGCAGAATGTAGTCAAACTGTTGTATTGCCGGTTGAACAAAAGGAAACGCTCCCCTACAAAAAGTAGATTCAATATTTAAGAAACCAGGTCTCCCAAATGTAAAAGAAACTCCTGACTTTTTACTTTTAGCTATTCGTTTATTCAAATCATCAACCAATCCGGGGACATCAGGAATAGACCACTTCACATCAACATTCTTTGCAGCACCAAGGCCAATATTAGATATTGGGATGTGAATAAAAGACGTACGTAAATCTGAATACTTGAGTGTTTGTCGTAATAAAACAAGCTCTGGATGATAAGACGCTTCTCGTTGCTTTTTAGTTTGAAATACACCCAAACAAGCTCCAATTCCCGCAAAGAGCGACCCAAAACTGCTAACCAGGCCAGCAAGTGAAAGAATTTGATACATCATTATAAGAAATTTGATAATTTTAAATGATAATACTCATATATTTATTATCTTGCAAATGTAATACATTTTTGTAATATCTACTCCTAATAATCTAAAAGGAGTGCGGCCCGATCTTCATTTGCATGGTTAATTATTTCTAATTTCTCAGTTTTACAAAACTATGGTATCGATGATCTGAGGCCCTTCCTTGGCTAATATTTCCCCATTTTCATCAACATCCTGATTTTTAATTCGGGGAGCTCTTTTAGTACGAACATAATCTTTCATGATTTGATAATTTATGTTGGTATCTACTTTATCTAATGCTAAAGCTTTTTTCGCCCAAGGCTTATAAAAAAGATCAAAATGCACTAAAGAGTCAGTGATCGTATCAAGATAACATTCCAGATCCTTCATGTTGCTAACTTCACTTGGCAATACCAGCTGACGCTTTTCTTTATGTGTCAGAGCAGATACACCATCACGGTACTCATTATTGCTGTAAGCACGATTTTGCAATACGGTCTCAACCTCCTGATCAAAGAGACAGCTTGATACAAACTCACACGTTTCAGGCTCTTTTGATCTAAAAAAGAATTTACTATTGCATTGGTCTAAAATGCTTTTGGCCTCATGTTGCCCATAAATTTTGACAATATCAAAATAGTTTTGGGTTGCTAAAAAAAGCGAAAGTCCATACTTACGCCCTTCGGCTAAAGCTGCATGTAAATTCTCTAATCGCCCAAATGCAGCCAGCTCATCACAGAAAACAAAGATTCTACGATTAGGATCGCTTGTTAAACTTAAACTCCAATGAATTACTAATGAAAAGAATAAGCCTAATAGGGGTTTTAGAGCCTCCGCTTGCTGATTTGGATAGGTAATAAATAAAACACTTGCATCATCCTTACTTGTCAGCCAATCACGTATCGCAAAAGCAGGACGATCTTTCTCTAGATCCAAATATAAGCAGGATTCAAAGGCATCAATATAAGTGCTGATAATCCCTTGAATCGAATTTGCCATACGTTCATTTTCTTGCGAAATACTCCGACCTGAAGATGTACCTTCCAACTCTTTATGTAATTCTTTAATATCCATGAACGATAGTAAGTATAAAAGTTCTAATAAAGATTGATCTTTGTTATCTTGTAGATTCATTAAACTATCAACGATCACTTTACGCGGCGCGTCCACCCAAATTTTATCGTTCCCTGAAATACTTCCTGGAATCATAAAATTTGCTAATACTTTATAGTCCGTATAATCACGAAACTCAGTGAAGAGATCCCATCGTTCAGAACGCCGATCAAACGGATTTAAAATCTTATCACCTCGCTCTTTACGATAAAAAGTTTCCGCTGCATGACCATTACGATCAAAAATGATCTTTTTTGCTTTTTTGTTGAATATTTGCAGAACCATTTGATTCATGAGTTGCGATTTACCTGTGCCGTTCGAACCATGTATAAAGGTATGCCGCACTTCAAAATATTTTGGCATCGCAAATTTCTGTTCCATAGATACTGGATAGCCTTTTGATTTTGTTTCAGGTGTTGCATAACTGATCTCAAATGCTGAACGGTCTTCTTTTGCTAAGACTGTTGAGAACTTCACCGCATCGATAATACTCTTGCCTCGAATCTTTTTATCCTTGGTGAGCTCTTTACCAAAAGATTTGAAATACCAGAACAGTCCACAGGCTGAACCAATGCCAATGATAAAGGCCAACACTATTCCAGCATAAAAAGTGTCAGTAAAATAAACCATTCCTGGCAAGGCCAAAAATTGCGAAATTGGGAGCTTGTAAGATATCCCATTAATACTATAGTGAATAAAATCAATCGAATTAACTTGCGTTTGCGTCAGGTCAAATGAGACCGCATTACTTATCTGATCAGTGGCTGAAGAAATCTCTGCTGAAATCCATTGGCCAAAGAGAGATGACCCATTTTCTAAAATCATGATCCTAAAGATAAAGCACATGATAAACCCTGCAAGTGCAGATATTAGACTCCAAAAAAACACTGTGTTAATGACCTGGAAGGTCATACCCACGTTTTGATTGAATATCTGGCCACCACGGGTTATGTTTTGCTTACTTGAAAGTGCCATTTTTAAATCACTTGAAATTGATTACTCAGAGCCATCTTCATAATCATAGCTGTTTTTGTCATAACCCTTTTGACTTTGATACTGTGAAAGCGTAACTGACTGAGACTGACGATAAACAAAATTCTGTTGATATTGTTTAGCAAGATCCAAATCGTGGATCACTAATAAATTCTCGGCATTGTTGTATTGTGCCGCATTAGTAAAATTGAAAGAACCTGTAATGACCGTCGCACCATCAATAATAATGACCTTGTTGTGCGCAATCGACGGCTTAAAGTCAATAAGAAATGGGATATTATTAGATTGTAAGAATCCTGTGACATTATAACGTGCAGTGGCATCACTTTTGTCTAATAATACCTGTACATTTACGCCCCTTGCCTCTGCAGCGGCCAAGGCTCTTAAAATGGGCTTACTAGTGAATGAATAGGCTTGAACATCAATAGTATTCTTTGCTGCATTTATTTCATTTACGGCAAGCTCAGTACAATCCCCTCTTGGCACAGGTTTTTTTTGTCCAGTAAAGCAGGCTTCCCAATTATCGCCCGAACTAAATTGTCCTGAGCTCCAATTATTAGAAGCATAAGCAAAATTAGTAAAAAGAATGACACCTGCTGTTAGGTTTATTAAAATCTTTGCTGTCTTTATCATGTTGTTCCTTATTAATTAACTATTTGCTGCAGGCTGAACAACTGCGATTGGCGTTGCTGTTGTTGAAGCATTCGGCATGGTTTGGTTGGTAAAATTGATTTGCGTAAGGTCAATCTGTTTAATTTGATTTGCCGTTAATCCTGCACAATTTGGCGCATCTGCACTTCCAAAATCTAAACCAAGCTGTTTACGGCCTTGTGTTTGGATTTGATAGGAAATATTATCAGGAAAAACACAATAAACTGAAATAGGTGCCTTACAAACCCCATTTTCTTTTATACAAGTATCCCCAATGTATTCCGCCGTTCCTGCATTTCTCGCATCGGCCAAAACACGTTCTTGTGCTAAACAACTATTTAAAGCTGGATTTGTGCCCCAACCTGTGGTCGTACAACAATCCGTATCGCTTGGTTGTAATGGCTTAGTACATGCCATAGCCTTACCTGCTGTAGCATCATCTATGGTATCAGCAGAATTTATCGTAACCACTGTTCTATAACTCGTTATCACAATGGAACTGTCCGCAGTGACTGTACTTGAATAGTTTTGGACATCTGTATCGGCATAACTCATACCCGTAATGGCCATTAACAATAAAGTTATTTTATAAAAAAATTTCATTCTTAGTCTCCTCTGTTTTACTTATAGAAATTATCGTTAGGACACAAATAATTTCGGTTATTTTTGCTAAAAGCGCAAGCCTGAGAACAATGATGTCAGCAACAACAATATGGTATGCACATGGGTTTTTTGGCTTAGTATAGGCAATAACTACCCTGTTCTCAGTATTCATATTGGTTCCTATGAAGATCCTGCCAACCCTATGGCCTGAATGAGCGTTTGATTTGGCACAGCCCCTGGAATAAAGCTGATTTTTGCCAAATCAGGTGTTGCCGTATTCGGCATTACAACAAACCCCGGGGTACCATTAATCTGTAGTTTTGCCGCCAGGCTACTGGTATCGGCAAGTTCATGTTGAATGAAAGCTTGTTGCAATAGCACTTTATTTTTACCCAAATTTACGCCCACCTGTTCTGCTACAAGGTCAACAGCTCTATCTGTCAACTGCCCTTCCATGATCCTTTTGCCAAACAAAGTGTTGTGGAAGTCTGCAAATTTACCTTGTTGGTATGCCAATAAAGACACTTCAGCAGCATAACGGGATGGTTCACCGACAAAAGGTAATTCTTTAAACTCAAATCGCACATTAGGATTGCTTGCTATGAGATTTTCGATCCCAGGGAAAACTTGATGACAGTATGGACATTGGTAATCAAAAAACTCTACCACTACAACTGAAGCACTCTTCGGGCCAATTGTCGGTGTATATGGATCATTTAAAAACTCATTGGCAGATTGCTGTACCCCTATACTTGTCTCTTGATTTATTGTCTTTTGCTGTTGTGCTTTTAATGCTTGAATTGATTGCAACAAGATTGTGGGATTTTGGATCATTGTTTGTGCGACAATGCTTGAAATCGCTTGTTGTTGTGCTTGAGAAAAAACAGGAGCACTTGAACTTGTCGCTGTTGTATTACTTTGCGTTGCACAACCAGTTAGGCTAATCAATGCTGCAGCAAAAAGCCCGATATTTAATTTTTTGAGTGATTTTTTCATTTTGATTCCTTTTTTAAAACATGAATTGAATGCCCAGTTTGTATTGCATATTCTGTAATACACCAGGATTGGTAAAAGTAATTCCATTACTATTTTGGTTTTTTTGGTCAAGCCAGGTGGCATCGAAAAAGAGATTTGCATAGACCTCATTGGAAAATGGGATAAGAAAACCTATCCCCCCTACCGCCGTGGGTTCCCAACTGCTGAGCGTTGTATTACCAAAAATACTACTGTATTGACTGGTTTCATATGCATAACCTATTTTGCCAATTAAATTGATATGAGGTGTAACGTAATAATATACTGAAAGGTAAGGCGCGAAAGCTGTCGAATCGAGATTAATTCCATTAGAAAAAACATTGCCATTGTCCATATATAAGCCTTCAAAACCTCCAGTAAGAGATCCGCCTATAGTCCATTGATAACCTAACCCCGCGCTCCAAGGTATACTATTTTCACCTTGCAGTTGACCCATGCCAATACTCGCCTCTGCAATGCCAAATGAATCGGTATTGATATAGCTATCCGCTTCTGCATTTAGACAAGCCCCTAATCCAAGTATTACCACGCCGGTGAATACCAATTTTTTAATATATTTTTTTTCCCGCATATTCCACTCCTTGTTTTGATTTGTTTAAAAATACTAACTGCAAATTTTCTGGATCATATTTGTCTGGTAGATCAATTTGTGATATAAATAAAGATGATTTAATTTTGGCGAACTTTATGCAAAATAATGACAATTTGACCAATACGAGCGCAGTTCCTAAAAATAGAAGTAAAGAAGATATTGCTGCTCGAATCTTTGTCGGAGTTATATGGGGACTCTTTGCAGCAGGAGGTTGGTTTGGACTTACAATCGGCATCTTCGTCAGCCCTGATAGTAGTTTGTGGTTAAAAGTACCCATGATTGCTTTATTCATCGTTGGATTAGTTCTCATTGAATTTTTCCTGATCCGTGCCATAGTTAAATCCAAAAAAGAATGGAAATTTGATAAAAAGCCTAGACGTAATCAATTTCCCAATAATCGAATTCAAACTTCTCCAGTTAAAAGAAGCAATCCCACCAGTTTTGACAAAACAACCTGGTACGATGACCCTGGTTATTCTAGTGTTGCCGGTAATCGTTATCATAATTCTTCCCGTCGTTAATCTACGTGCTTCTTAGCATTGTTCATTTCAGTTGCCCATAAACCTCTATCTTCGTTTTTATCAATCGCTGCAGTATTATCACTAACAGATTGTTCACCCGCTTGAGTATCGACTACTACACTCTGACCACCCTGCTTAACAGCTTGTTCTGCAGCACTTACGTGATCCTCTACTTGAGAAACATTCGCATTAAATCCTGAACCTGAGAAAAAGCTTCCACCCGCATTACTGTAACCACGATTTACACTTGATTGCCCTAATGTCGCATTACTACGCACTCCTATCCCGCCTTGGGCCTCAACTTCTGATTGCCAAGATGAACCTTGACTTGCAACATTATTGGCACTGCCCGAAATTTGGTTATTTATATCCCCCAAATTTGGCAATTGTGAATTTACAAATTTGTCCTGAGCCATGCTTAAGGCTTGACTATCAAGATTACTGATATTCATGCCCCGCTCCTTATTGAGTAGTCCATAATAAGCATCCGTTGCTACAGGGTCGGTTGTAGCATTGTTTTTAAGCCATTTTTCAAATTGCGGCATCATGTTTTGATTAAACGAGGCACTGGTATTTTGAATTCCATTTGCCATAGTCTCGTATTGTTGCGACTGGCTGAATTCAGCACTGGCTTGATTCATCAAGTTCATATCTTTAGAAATATTCGCAATAAGCTGATCACCTTTTGAAAGTTGCATACCTTGGCTTTGCATGGACTGCATCTGGGACATATAAGACTGGATATTGTGGCGCTGATTTTCAAATTGATTTAATTGTTCTTGCGTTAATGAGTGAATATAATTGGAAGAGAGACTATTTGTTGTACCCTCTGTTGCTGTTCTGGTTAAGCCAGCATGTCCTCCAACACCTACACTAGCTCCCACATTTGCAGGCCCAACAGATTTTTCAGCGCCTACAGAAGCCTGTGCGTCCGCACTTATTCCTAAAGCCAAATTTTTACTTACATCATTCGTTTGTTGATGTGACCATCCATGCTCCTCGCCGTATCTGTTAAGACTAGATTGAATGGCTTGATAAGATTGGGTGAATTGACCTGTATGATCCTGACTAAACATGGTGTTTAAAGTCTTGTCATCACTAACCTGACTAGTGAATTGATCTAATTGCTGTAAATTACTGCTAAGATTACTTGCAGCTTGAGTCATTGTACTTTGAGCCGCAGTTCTTGTTTGCGAAGCCATTTGTTGCAATTGTGCTGAAGTTTCTTGAGCAAAATTAACGTTGTAATTTCCGCCAACCATAAAGTTAGATGCATCAGACCCAATAAACTCCGATTTACCATCATGATCCCAAAACTTATCTGTCATTCCAGTATTTGGATTGGTGGTGCTCTGCATTCCATAGGTGAAACTGTCATTTAAATCCGTTTTGTTAGCATTCCCATTGAATGCACTCATGTTTCCATAACTAAGATCTCCTTCAGCTGTACTTGTGGCAATACCACTTGTGGTGCTTCGGGCAAAGCCAATTAAATTTTGAGTCGCCCCTTGCATAACTGAACCTATTTTATTGATACTGAATATACCGCCAACCGTAAATGCAATGGCTATGAATCCTGCTATACCATAGGCAATCGTATTGTAATATTGCATTTGATCAATATTACTAAGGGTAATCCCACTAGCACCTTCTAATCTGTTAGGAAGGTGATCTGATAGCATCCAATTGGTAACAAAATTAGTTAAATCATAAATTGCAGGCCAGGAACAAATCGATCCAAAAAAACCAACATATCCCCGCAAATACGAAAAGGCTACTCCTCCTGGAATCATCAAAAATAGAACGACAAGAGGAAAAAGACAGATCCCCATTAAAAACCCTACTGTTTGAATAAATGGAAGCCAATTGGCAAGTATTTTGGGCAAGGTGAGCATTTCAAGCAACAAACTTTGTTCTGCAGTCACTTGTGTTTGATTAATTTGTTCTGCTGCATCACTATTATAATTAGCCGCATTATCCATTGCCGCTTGGCGTATACCATTGATCATAGTATTTTGCAAAAGTATGGTTCCCGCATCTTCACTGAGATTTGACAAATAGTAGGAATACGCATTTTGAAGATCCGTTGCAAATTGACCTGCTGGTAAATTAAGGTCTATCGAATTCGACAAATTGTTTTGCATGGTCAACAATTGTAAATTTGTGTTTTGATTAATGGTATTACCAAGTATAGCGATTGCGGCCTGACAAGTTTGAAATTGGGGTGTTTGGTCTGGCATATAAATACCCCTGACAGGTGAGGCATTGGCCGTCAAAAAGGTCACAAGATCAGTTTGAGTTGCTAAATCATTGAATGTATATTTATGGTTCATGAGAATATCTGGCAATATGCACTGACGATAATAATCATCGACCTCTTGCTGTTGATCTTTATTAAGTGGGGGTGGTGCTAAACTTGCCTCCATTACTTGAGAGCCATAAAGCATGCCCGTTGATAGATAATTGAAATCCGTGGATGTATGAAAGACATCATCAATGACCTGTGTGATACCCTCCATAACCTCACTAATTAAATGTGCTGGAATAACAACCCCTGCAGGCACATTGGCAACATTATAATCCGCCATGACATCAGTCATATCAATTATTTGAACGTTAAAAGTAAGTCCGGTCATAATGATTGTCACTAAAAAAAACCAACCAAAATAACTCATAAAGATCATCGGATCTTTACCACGAACATAAATGCCTATTGCTCCTGTTATTCCGCATAAAGCACCTATACCAATGATGATGTGAAAAGAGGCCGATTGACAAAAAGCAGCAACAGCATTAAAAACATTGTAAGCGGCCTCTCCATTAGTAATGACATAAACTGGCTCGACCATGTTACTCTCCCGACTCAAATTCAAGGTTTTGAAGTTGTTGCGTTGTAGCTTTACCCATTACCTGTTGCATCATTTGATCATTGGCCAACATGCCATTTAAAATATTGGCAAATTCCTGCTCTTTGGTACTAAGATCTGTTTGTAAATAAGCTTCACCAGCCGTGATGTTGGTAGTAAATTGACTCATAACCTTGGGTGAAATATTAAGGCTGGATGCTGAAGTATTGACTGTCCCAAGTACCCATTGTAAATATTGGTTCAAAAGATAATAGGCTAAATATTGAGAAAGAGTATTAATAATCGCACCTGGATCTTGTCCCGACATGGCCGTACTTTCCAAAATTGTCATGACGGGTAAATTAATTTGCGATAAAAAGGCCTGAAGGTTTGCCGGCAAAGGCGCATTATCACTTTGCATTGCATCCCATAGCTCTGTGATATCATTTTGCGAAAGTTGTAGCAGGCTATCTGCTTGCGAAATCGTCATATTTTGCTGCGTAATGTTAAGACATTGCGTTGTAGTATCACAGGCATAGATGGACGCTGTACCACCATTAATTAAGGCATTTATAATCGTTCCGTTAGCATATTCTGCAGGGTAAAAATATGGCTGTGGCTGTTGGGTAGTCGGATTAATTGATGCCAATACAATCGTGCCGGAGATTGTCATCAAAAACTGCGCTAAAACTGGATCTTGACTCACAATGCCATCGGTTGTTAAGGCTTGCCAGGCAAAATTTGTATTGGGCTGCAAATCAGTTGGATCAGTTCCCTGAGCTTGGCCCTGGTTCATCACTGAATTAGGATTGTTTTTACAGCCCTCGGCAGACTCTACCCACCCTTGAAATTGATTTTGGTCATCCCCCATAGCTTGACAGGCCTGAGTCATACTCTGTCCTGCCATATCCCACACACCCCCTACTAAATCCTCTGCTGCTTGGCATGATGACATGCCGTATTGGTTAATTTGCTGCGCTTCATCTTGAATATATTGTAATACTTCATTAATTTGCGGCGCCCATGTTGCTAGTGCAAGATGCAATGCGTATCCAGACGCATTACTCATGACACTTTGTGCAAATTGCGTCAGATATTGCGAATTGATAAAAGACATACCACCACTAAAGATATCAATGCCACCACAACCTGCGTTAATAGAAGGCGCTGTAATCCCTATAGGTTGGATATAACGAGAAGAAGATTGAAGATATGCCCCTCCTCCTGAATAATAACCGGCTTCCTGTCCTTGATAAGCCGAGGGATTTGTTATGTTACTTGTAAAACCTGCTGTATTAAAAAAATTACTTAAATCTGCACCCACTTCATCTCCAGCATCCCCAAAAACAAAGCAGGGCAAAATAGCTAATAAGTACAGGAATGGTTTAAATAAAAATTTCATCTACTCCCCCTCTTCTACTGACTCAATTGCAGTTGAAATACCAGGAGTATCCGTTGCTGCACTGTCTGTATCTGAAGTGGTCTGATCTTGTTCTTCATCGCCTGTTGATGTTGTTAGATAAACCCTACCCACATTCATGAGGGAATTTCCATAAGTCGTTGTTGAACTTGGCGCCGCCTGTACATAATGATTCGCACTTGCTGTTTCTCCGCTTTCTTCTGCAAATAATGCCGAAGCAACGCGATTAATATCAGCAATAAACTGATCTTCCGGCTCTTCGCCAACTGAAATAGGTAATTCATCCATCGTGTTCACGTTAATAATAAAAACGGCTGGAACAACCCCCTGTTGCATATCCTGATAAAAATTACTAACGATTTCTTGATTCGCAGGATAGGTATGCGTGGCCACAGGTTTTAATGTGCCGCCATTCATGGTAAATGCGTCATATTTGATGTTGTAATGTTTCACCACATCAGCAAAGATAGGTACAAATCTTTGACAATGCGGGCAATCACTTGAATAGATCAATACAAGTTCATAAGTATTGCCAAACTCATCTATTGGATCTGCATAGATATATTTCATGCCTGCTATCCCTAATAGCAATGCCATGAATGTGTTTTTTGTGAAAAGCTTTAAACCCTTCATTCACCCGCTCCTGTTAAAAGATTTTGTCCATTAAAATTTGTTGCAATGTTGTAAAAGCGATCGAGTAATTCCGATTCAGAGATGAAGCCATATGCCAATGGCTCAAAAGTACCGTTTTTAGGATTAACTAAAAAAATTGCCGGATATGTCTGCACACCCATGCGCTCTGCCTGCCCATTATTTACTTGATTGTTGGCAATGGTTTTAATCAATGTGCCATCCATTGAAACGCCGATAAGCGCTATGCCATATTGATTGGCAAAATACTGCAGGCTACTTGCCATACTCTGTGCGTATTGATCACCGCTATAATAAAAAAACATCATCCCGTACTGTTGGGCTAATTGAGCTACAGCATTAGCTTCTTGTTGCTGTTGTAGGTTATGATCAATTTTTGTCGCATTTTGATTGGTAGGATGAACCAGCTCATAATCGAATCGCGGGTCATCAAGAAGCACTTTTTGCCACGTTTCTGAAAAATGCACACTTTGGTTTTGAATGTAATTTTGCAGGGCAATATAATTTTCTACATTTTGCTCTGTTGGATCTAAAACTGCCTCATCTTTTACATTATTAAAATAAGCCTGAAATGCCTGCATTTGTTGTGAAGGTGTTTCGGATGGCTTTTGGGGAGGCTTATTATCTTGCATTGCTGTAGGGATAAAATAATTGTAATTCAACCAGCCTTGTGGGGTACCCGTATAAAAATCTGCAAACCCATTTTTGCAAATTAACAAGAGCAATAGGCAACAAGGAACATAGAAGGAAGAATACTTCATTATTGACCTTCTCCCATGTTTTGTTCTTGTTGTTCAATTTCATTTTCAACATTTGTCTCTGTGGTACTGCCTCCAGGAATATTGCTGTTGAATTCGGACTCTAGGGCTGCTGATACATTGCTAAAATCAATTGTATTAAAATTAATTGCTTGGATTTGACTCATGGTCAAACCCGAACAGTTTGGACTATTACCTGAACCAAACCCTATCCCAAGCTGGCCTTGCCGACCTTGTATTTGTACATCGTAAGCAAGAACATTACTAATAGGCGGCGCTTGACCTGTACCATTCCAATCACAATACACTTCATGCGTATCGATACATTGATCTAAAACTTTTTTAGCGCAATAGGTTCCAACCTCTACAGTAAGATTTGGGGTAGTTTGTCTGTCCTCGCCCAACACTTTTTCTTGAGCTGTGCAGCTCGCTAATCCTATATTGATCCCCCAACCACTATTCGCACAGCAGTTATAAAACCCAATCATCGCCTCAGAACAATCCTGTGCCGTACCCGCAAATGCTTGGACTGCCCCGCCTCCATTCAGCTCATTTGCAGCTTCAGATGCAGCTTGTGATGCTGCGGCCGCCTCTGCATCATCTTGGCCAAAGTCAGTGCTTTGCGATGGGTTGTCGGTGTAACAATTCCCATTAATGCAGAAATTATCTAACCCGCATGTCAATTGGGTGGCACACTGCTGTGAAGGGCAGGAATATGTTTCGTCATAAAGTAAACAAACCCCATTAATTAAATATGAAGGATCACAGGTTGAGCTGACAGGATTACAAGTATTTTCATACTGCGAACACGTATTTGGCTGATTAGAGTTGCATGTGTAATTTTGTGCGTACTGCCAGCAATATCCTGGAGGTGGCGGCGTTACAGTCGTACCATTGATTATCTTTGAAGGGGTAGAATCTGTGCATGTTTCATTTTGTAAAGTGCAATCGCTTGGCAAATTCTGACAAGAATTGACCCATTCTGTCGTAACCGTTGGTACACTGAACTGCGTATAAGGATAAGAAATATAAATTACAGCAGGCTGAATATCCACAATAGGGTTAACATAATATTTCATGCCCTTCCAGCCGTTAACGTAAGCCCCTATTGCCTGTAATGAATAGTTGTAGCTCACATTCACAAGTTGTCCCGTATTAGGCGTGTTAAAGTTTTCAGTGGTAGTTCCCCAAACTACATTCCCATCCGTTCCCCCAATGATCGGAGGATTCACAATACTGCCGCTTGGTAAAACTGCACTAGGACTTTCTGATAGCGCAAAATGATCCGTGCCATAATTAAAATCCCCATTACTATCAAGACCGCGCAAAGTCATGTATACCTGACCTTGTACGTTGGGAGGTAAGGTTGCAGTAATCGTTCCTGACGTCTCGTAAGGTGCGCTTGTACTAACGCCCAAATTAGCAGTATAGAAACCTGTAACACACATACCATTAACAGGGCCTGGAGCCTCCGAATACGAAAAGTTATTAATGACAATATGATTGCAATCAAAATTATAAGGCTGATATGTCACCGTTGTTTGAAGAGTATTGGTACAATTCAAATTTTGTGACTGAGCATATTCACATGTTTTTGTTTGATAGGTTGTTTGACACTGTTGATTCTGATTACACCCTGGATAAGTACCCGCAATAATATCCCCTGCATTGGCCTGTACATTAGTCGCATTTTGAACAAATGGCGTACCACTATTAATTGGATATTGCGGCCCTTGATTAAATTGCGTAATACTTGCTTGCGCATTCGGATCATTATTAACCGCTGTTGTTGAATCATTTATCATCTGGTTCGGGTTAGTTGCATATTCTTCTTGAGAGGGATTGGCTTGATAATTAGGAAGAGCAGGAAAATTATTAGCGGCCTGATTTTGCGCCCAACTATTCAAAGTCCCCTGGGAACTTGAATCAATGTTTTGTGCTAAAGATGCATCTGCATTCCAGTCCCCAGCAACATCAGCAAAGCTGACTCCAGCACTTAATAAACAACTCAGGAATAACCCTAAACATTTAATCATTTGGATTGTCTCCCAAAGCGTCTTTTGCAACAGCGCTTGCGACCTCTCCTCTTTCAGCAATGAGATTTAGAGCGTTTTGTATCGAAATGTTGCCATAAACAACATCAAAACTAGGACTGCAGGTCTTATCATCTGGCTCACAGGGAGCAACATTTGGATTAACCGCAACAAGCGCTGGAACTTCATCAACATGAAATTCCCTGAACCATAGTGGATCAATTTCAACACCACTGTTGATTTGAGGCTCGCCTTGTGGATGTACCAAGTTAAATATAGTTTGACTAGTCAAAGTCCAGTTATTTTGCAAAATGCCTCTTATAACAACAGGAATATTGTAATGAGCCGCATCTGTTAAAATTTGTCTTAATGAAGCCACTGGCATTCCCAACGAGATAAATTCAATCAAGCCTTGTGCATCTTTAGATTGTCCTGTCGAAGAAGATTGAGAAATTTCATCAGCAAGTGTGCTAAATCCATTATTTGCTAACTCACTCTTAGCATCTGCTACATTTTCGGCCTGACTTAATGAGTTCTGTGCAGTGGTTAAAGCACTTTGATATTCAACCTCTGCGGCCTCCGGCGTAATACTATTGCCAACAATTTTCTGAAACGCTGCAGATTGTTGATCTGCTACAGTCGTGCTCTCTAAAGTATTCGCAAGACTCTGCAATGTAACAGTATTTGGATCTGCATAAGTTCCAATGGATAGCATTGCGCAAATACTCCCACAAAATAAAGGTCGTTTTATAGAAAACAGCAATTTCTCTTCCTCCATACTAAAAAACCAAAATTCCCCTGATTACTCGGATCGTCATGACCAGACTCCCATGTCATTGTCGAGTGTCCATAGGGATAGCAGGTTGAAGCATCAGGAACGATATTAACCATTTGATAGCGATATCTTGTTTTAGGCAGAATCGGGGTAGGAACTGATTGACAAAGACCATCTGTCGATGTGTTGGTGTCCCAAAGCAAGGCTTCTCGATGCATCTTAAAATTAAACTTCTCGCCTTCAAGAGTTGCGGCATTCACATCCGACATTTTGTTGGAGACATTACCAGTTAATGGGTAAGCCGAGCCCTGATCCCCCATACACCAAAATAAAAGATCAATCGGCATGTCAGTTGTTGCTGAAACCGCATCTGCACTACAACTTGCTTGAGCAGGTTGATTACCAAAAAGGATCGCTTCAGGGTTTAAAACAAAACCCAAAATATCATCATCCCATGTTGGATCAAATTCGGTTAAGTAGGCAATGTTGAAATCGCCTGAATCCATGCATCCAATATCAGTAATAATGTTTAACCAAGACACCAATGGGTATTCGTACCAATGAACTTCATAAAATGCCCCATTACTCTCGGAATTATTGGTAGGCGCATAAGTATTACCCCCAATCTGCGTGGTCAGGCCAGAAATGGGTAAAGACACCCCCCCAATATTGACCATACACATGGGATCGCGCGTGACATCTTCGAGTGCAAATGGTTCCCAATAACCAAAGGCAATCCCAATACGCGGAAAGCCACTTTCGGTACAAATACAAATAGGATTACTAGGATTTGAGGTATCCGGTAAACTACTATTGACGACCGCAATATCCCCAATTGTCAGAGGAAATAAGCAATCCCAACACACACCTGTAATCGGATTTACAAAAGTACCTTGACATAAGTCATCTCCAAAGACCGTACTTACTAAAGTCAAACTTAGTAAAATAATCTGTAGAAGTTTATAAGTACGCATCATTTTTCAATTTCCTAAATAATTTGCTCAAATCGTAAATATCCATACCCTGTAAAAAGCACGATTCCAGCGCGGGCTTTTTCGTATATCCGTGGATGGTCAATTTCACTCCAACCCAAATGCTCTAAAAGCTCTGTTAATTCATCACCAGAGATGAGGTAATCAGCTTCGTTGTTATTTAAAAAAACTTTGAATTTTTGTAAGTAAGGGCGATTAGCTGTTAGCATTGGCGCCCCCTTTTGATTTCTCATTTTGAGATAAGGGAAAAACACCGTTATCAATATATTCATCAATTCTGAGTTTTAGACCCTCTTGAGTTACGACAGCAGGAACATGTGCGATACCTAATTTTCTGGTGATCACTCCATCTTGATCGAAATAAACTCGACCTAATGCATTACCCGCCGCACGCATATCCCCTTCAACCAAAATGATTTTGACAAGCTTGCCCTGATATAAATAATAATCACTTGCAGATTTAGCCATTTTTACTTGCAATGGATCATCCGCATCAATAAAAATTAAAGCTTCGTTGAAAGTGATTTTGGCCAAGGGATTAATTTTGGTGCCTTTTGGTGCGATTAAGTTACCTTGGTTATCTGTAATGTCTTGTGGAAGTGTAAACGTTGGATCATAGTAAAGGATTTGATTACTATTGATTGTTGTGATTCCCGAAATTGGCGTAGGCCGTAAGGTATGCGCAATAACATTGGCTTTAAAGTTATTTTCCATTTGGGCTATCTGTCCACTTTGCTGCAGCTCCTCTAAACGTTGATGAATAAAATCAAGGAAATCGGGTTCAGCAATTGGAAAGACCTGGCCGTAAACCCCCAAATTCGCCCCAAAAGCCGATCCAGCAGTAAATATGAAAGCGATAAAAAGTAATGATCTTAGGGTTATGTTCATATCAACTACCTTGCGCTGGCCAAACTTGTTTAACTTGTAGAGCCAATTCCTCTTGAATGCTTTGCGTGATATCCGGTAGAGCACCACCTACTACTGCTCCAGACACCAAGATCACCGCTCCATGCTCTTTGGCATAATTGTTAGTATCGTTATTGAGGAAAGTTAGAAACTGCGTAATTAGCTTCGTTTGTTGATCCTGACTCAAATTTGTTGTAGAAAGCTGTTGCTCAAAGGCTTTAACACTACCTTGCATATCAAAAATGACCATCTTCTTTTCATGCAATATGAGATAGGTCTGATAAACATCAATTGGCATTAAAATTGCCAATAACATAACAATCATTACGTTGTAATGTTTTTTTATAAAGCTAATAAATTTACTCACTGTAGGTCTCCATAAATTTGCATCTCATCGGGATAATCGCGTTGTGCAATTTGATAAACAGCCTCAAAGGTACTCTTGCCCTGTTTTATGAGATTCTCGACCGCTTGATACTGTGTGGGTTCGGTTGAAAACATAACGAGGGATACCGGATCAACGATCAAACGATGAAAACTGGTAAAAGCGTCGGTTTTCATGCAAAAACTCGAAAACCCCGCCTGCTTTGCTTCCTGGAACCCTTCAATAACCGCCTGTTCATAGCTATTAAAAATGCCCTCATTCTTATTACAGAATTGCCGGAAACGATCTTTGTTCTGACGCATGATGAGTCGCACCGCAGAACAGTTATAGGCAACTTTGGCCAAAGGCTGACTGTCATCAAAAAATACATCAAAGTCTTGCGTAACAACCACAAATGAACCACGATGTTTTCTCGAAGTTCTAAACCCTGTTTCTGTGAACCGTGCGACAATCGGATTGGCCCCATTCAAAAAAGCCCAAGCTTCTTCAATAATGCACATTTTTGGCCGATCCCTACCGCTTTGATACATTTCCTCACCAACGTGCATAATGAGCGCACATAAAATTGCCTTTTGCAGATCAGGTGTTGAATCAAACTCTCCTAGCTCAACCACAATAAGATTCTGCTTAGGATCTAAGAGAGATCCTTTGTTAAAATATCTTCCATACATCTGATTAGAGGTGTACCGTTGTAATTTAAGCGCCAAATCATAAATACGGCGATCAGAGTCCGAACCTTTTTGCATCTCATACATAGTAAGAAGTTCAGCATGAACATGATCAATCTCACTATTACGACCGGTCTGTGCAAAAACGTTCAAAACAGCATTCATTAAATATTGCTCTTCTTCTGGTGTAATTGATTCATCAGGAGAGGCCATACAGGCTAATAAATCGCGTACACCCACTAAAGCAAAATTGAGAACTTCAGGGTCGTCCTTGTCCTCTGGCAAAAAGGTAAAGGGATTCAGGTTTAGGCTATCTTTATTGATATAAACACCCCCCAAAAGATCACAAGTTTTCTTATAAGAATTACCG
>JACCDN011111444.1_pt1 | contig 21881 bp, 13 predicted proteins | sample 7441691 | NCBI WGS metagenome assembly JACCDN01 (sample SAMN15323439, study PRJNA562643) | freshwater metagenome | isolation source: river surface water | place: USA:Blue River Watershed | collected 2017-08-16 | reverse complement strand
CGCAAGATGCCATACGCCACCATTCTTTTTCCTCATCGAGATTCTCCTTTTTTAGGGAGAATTTAAAGCTTTTCTATGAAAAATTTAATAGGCTTTCTTCCTTCTTAAAAAAATGTCAGGTGGCAAGCAAACGATTAAAATTTATTGGTTTCTTTTTTACTTTGATATATCTTACGACATGGGAACCTCTCTTTGAACGGGTTGGTTCCCTACTTTCCTAAGTTAATCCTGTAATTTCAATAAAATTCTTACTTACGCAGCAGATCTGATTTTTTGTAAAATTTTATAAATACTTAAAAAAAATAAGTATAGTTAACAATATTAATTAAAATAATTTATAATTTCAATTCACTTTAATAAAAAATTAATCTCCTTTCGTTATACTGTATACTATGCGCAAATGGTTGCGCTTTATTGAAAGGAGTCAGAAAAATGTCTTTTAAAAATGATTCTCACAAAAGTGAGACGAATACAAAAAGTCTGGGAAATATTAAAAATAGTGGGAGTACAAAAAGTAGTGGGAACACGAAAGGTGGCAAAAACACGAAAAGCGCCCAGTCTACAAAATCCAGTGGCCAAAGCTTCCAGGCAAATGATATTAAAAGCCTTGTAAATAAACATGGCAGAGCCAATTTAGCGGGTCAAGAATGGGCATTGAAGGCGCCATCTTGGAATGATTCAGCCCTTCAAGCAATCATTAGCGATCCTAAATTTACAGTAAAACCTGCAGGCAAGGCAGCTGCAGACGGTAAGTTAACCTATGAACTTCGTGGTCATGGGAAAACAATAAATGTAACAATTGGTCATCAAGAGTGTAATGACTAATATTCAATATTGTTGAGCAAAGACTATTTTTATAATGGTGAAGGGCGTTATACCCATCTTAAATGAGAATTCCCTTCACTTTTTTATTAAGGAGCCTAGAAATAATAAACTTTACATTTGTTCAAGAAATTTTTGAGTCAGCTACAAGTGGTTTGGAGAACCGAAATGCAAGCATAGTCTAGCCTGTGCGCGTACCGGAAGCGCAAAAATCACGCCGCAGACGGCTCAAAAACCGAAGAAGAAATGGTAATGTTCATTTTTCTAGGCTCCTAAAATAAATAACTCAACTTAACCATCAACCGGCGTTCAACAGGCTTATAATGAAAAGCCCGAGGCGGTTCCATTCGGGCTTTAAACCGTTTAAAGAATGGTGATGAGAGTTCTACTCCTGCCAAAAAATGAGGACCAACTTTATACGCAGCCCCCAGGCTAATATTAATTGCCTTAAATGTATGGTTAAGCGTTTGTTTTGAAGGCAGAGGCGGAGAAACAGTAATTTTAGGCAGAAATTCATAGGTGAACTGGAATTTAGCCAGCTCCATGCCCGCACTCATGTAAACCATAACTTTGGGATTAAACATCATTCCGGCGGTCAAAGCAAGACCAAGGCTCCGGTTATGCTGAATGGTAACGGTTCCTTCCAGAGGCTGGTTCAAAAGCGCCAAATCTATTTTAGGGTTGACGCTCGGAATTAAAATATAGGCTTCCCCGCCAACAACGATTTTAGAAGCTCCTAATTCAACAAGGTATCCCGCGTGGCCACCCGATATAACGCCGATAGGGTTTAACCGCTTGACCATATCAGCGGCAGGGTAAGGTTGTCCTGTATAAAAGTGCCTTCCCTGTAAAACCATAACCCCAAAATTCCCGCCAATCTGGAATCCACCAAAGGCTGCCTGGCTTGGATGGACAACCATAATGATCCACAGAAACATGAGTCCTGATATTCTTTTTTTCATGCTTCGACCTCCACTGGTAATCATAATTTTTATTAAAATACGCGATATGCGGCTTGAGGGGAAGAGGATATATGACAAACTCAATTTTATTTACGTTGTAGCTTTCAAACAGTGCCGCGCCCACTGGTGGGTTAGTTTTTCGCAAAGGCTGTTTTGACTTAACCGGTCAGACAGGCATTTAAAATCGACGTGATCAAGAGATTGGTCCTGGTTAGCGCAAGTGTAAACAATTCGTTCTTCTCCCGTAACAGGATCGATATGACGTTGCAAACATTGGGCGCAAATCTCTTTCATCATGCATTGCATGGGAGAATTAATGCTGCCAATGGCCAGGTGATCAGGATTAAGGAGAGGAGCTAAAACACCATAACGGGCGGCAGCTACCGCAGCCATCATACGATCTGAACCAATGGCGATCAAACGCTGAATTTCCGGCAAAGGAATCCCGCAAGGCCCTGGCGCTTCCCGACCATAAGCCGTAATAGCTTCTATAATATTCCCGATGAAGGAACGGTCTTGAATCCGGTTTGGCGTAAAACCGGGGCCTTCATCACAACACCAGATGACGACATCCGCCGCCGCTTCAATCTCAGCTTCCTTATACCGGTCAAGAAGTTTGTTATAGCCTGCAAAATAAATAACCCGGCACCCCTTTGCCCGCATCGCTTGACCAATAGAGAAGAGTACGGCATTGCCAAGCCCTCCCCCAACAAGCATCACGGTCTCTCCTTCAGGGATTTCTGTAGGATTGCCGGTCGGCCCCATAAGGATGACGGGTTCTCCTGGCTTCAGGTGGCCGCACAACTCAGACGATCCTCCCATTTCTAAAACAATTGTTGACAACAAACCACGCACCCGATCCACAGAAGCGCCTGTTAAGGCCAATCCTTCCATACCGAGCCGCGTATCTTTAACGAGGGGGGCCAGCGCTTCAAAATTCTGAAGGCGATAGAATTGCCCGGGTTGAAAAGCCTGCGCTGCGAAAGGGGCATGGATAATTACCTCAACAATAGTGGGCGTTAAACGATGAACAGCTTGAACAGTTGCCCGCAAAGAAGAATTTAACTCTCTTAATAATGAAGGCCCTGATACCTTAGAAGCGGACGTTTTCCGTAAAAAGCGGCTGATCACCGGATAACCCTGTTTTGCGCTACCCATAGCCTTAACCACGTTACCCGCAAAGGAGGGATGCATGTCTCCAAAGAAACTGATTGCTTTTTTGTCGGTACGTATATGCATCAATACATGAGGGATTTCTGGTTTTGCCAATTGCTCCGGCTGAACAGGTAGACCCGTTTCATCCACCGCCTGAAATGTCTGCTCCCTTAAAACCGCATGATGGGGGTCATCATACATCAAATTGATATTGGGTTTGGTTCCGGCTGCAACAAGAACCGCCCGGGCTGGCAATGTGATAACTTCCCCTAAACGCTGCACAGTTAACCCAACAGAATGGCCGTGAGCGTCCACCTCAACGGCTTGGGGCGTTACGTTATCTAAAATGGAAATTCCTTCTTCCAGAGCTTTGGCGACTTCTTCATGATTCAGGCTATAGCTTGGCGCCTGGGTTAGAGATCGGCGATAGGCGACGGTAACGCCACCCCAGGACTGGATCAAAGTTTGGAAGTCCGGTAGCCGGCCCTCAGATTGAGCCTGGTTTCGTTCTGCATGGATCAATCGGGCATGCTCCAAAAATTCCGTTGCAACTTCATGATCTTGAGGCGTCCAGCGGGCTTTAACTGTTTCTTCCCCGTAAGTTCCCACGAGTTCATTATAACGTTTGGCGAATTTCGCCACCTGAACGGGATAATACGCCATGGCTTCTGTTGCCGTATCGATGGCGGTTAGGCCGCCTCCGATAACGACAACAGGCAAGCGCAATTGCAAATTGGCAAGAGAAGCCTCTTTTGCAGCCCCTGTCAATTGTAACGCCATAAGAAAATCACTCGCCTGGCGCACGCCAGGAGCCAAACTATTTTTCATGGGAATTAAAGTTGGTCTGCCAGCGCCCATACACAAGGCAATGTGATCAAACCCCAACTCAAAGGCTTGATCAATTGTCAGAGTTCCCCCAAAGCGAACCCCGCCAAACAGAGCAAAGTTGGATCGACGCTCCAGGACAAGGCGAATGAGCTTGAGGAAATTTTTGTCCCATCGAACGGTGATGCCATACTCCGCTACACCTCCAAAACCGCCATTAATACGGGTATGGAGATCCTCTTCAATCTCGGCATAGGATTTAATGGGGTGAAATGGCGTCCGTTGCCCTGTCGGGCCGGTACCCGAAACGCCACAGGGGAGAGGCTCAATTTTTAACCCGTCGATCCCGACAACAGTATGGCCCTCATTCATCAGGTGATGGGCCAGCGTAAATCCGGCTGGGCCCATACCAACGACCAGGACCTTATAGCCAGAGTCTGGCAGCAGAATAGGACGCTGAAAATTTAAAGGATTCCACCGCGTCAAAAGGCTGTAAATTTCCACGCCCCACGGCAGCGACAGGACATCGTTTAAAATTTGGGTTTCAATTCCCGGAATATTGACGGGGTCTTGCTTTTGATAAATGCATGCTTTCATACAGTCATTGCAGATACGGTGACCTGTAGCGGGAACCATAGGATTATCAATCATGATGATAGACAAAGCAGCCAGGGACAAGCCTTGGCTTTTCACTTCATTCATTTCAGAAATTTTTTGTTCCAGTGGACAACCGGCTAATGGCGTTCCAAAGCTATTCTTTTGGAAACGATTCCCACCTTCTTCCTGTTTTTTTGGTTTTAAGCCCTTGGAACAGGAATCCTTGCCCTGGTGGTGGCACCAGATGCAATAATTCGCTTGATGCAAAGCGGATTCAAGGCTTACTCCTTGATCTGTCAGAGAAAACCCGTCCCGCAGGCGGCGATGGTCTTTTGGCGATTGCCAAGACCCATGAATTCCTGTCGCTTCTACAGGGATCAGCTGATGGATATCCAATTTATAGGGAACAACATATAAAGATTGCCCGCTGTGATAACGTTGTCCTGGAACAGTTTGGGCCGCCCAAGCCGTATATCGGGACGCTAAATCCAGCTCTTCCTGATGATTTTCTGATGCAGCCAGCCATGCTAAAATCTGTTCCGCCAAAGCCTGTTCATCATCAGGGTTGACATAAGCTCGCAGAGCTTGCCGCAAAGACGCTCCCTCAAAGGATAAGGCAACGTTTGCTGGATATTTCTTGATGGCTACACGTTGAACAAACTGCCGGTTAACTTCCAAAATAACCTTGAATTTTTGATGCTCTTGCCGTAAGCGCACTGCAGCTTCTTCATCAAACAAAGCGCCAATGAACTGATCAACAAACGGCGCCAGGGATAATAATAACGCGCTTTCATCTGAGATTTTCCCCTGCCGCGCCGCGGTATATTGACCAGATAAATCTTTTTTGCGGATATGTAAAAGCTCGAGGAAAGCTTGATCAATTTTGGTCAAGCCTTCTTGATGGTACAAATCAGCAAAGGTGAGGTCAAAAGGCAGGTTTAAAGTCGTTTTTTTGGCATTCATCTATTTAATCTTATGGGATATAAGGTTGTTATACCGGAAAGCCTGGCTATTTTTCTATGCATTTCTACCATATTCCAGAACGGATCCGTATACCTTTTCATTTTCCCTCTTTTTATATTTCTGATTTTGGAGAAAAATAGAGGAGCTATATTTTTTTAAAGGGTGATTCTGTGGTTCGCTTTTTGCTTTATGTTATCCTTGGGGCTTTCGTAGAGACTGTCTCACCTGTCATGGGGGTACAAGCTACCTCTGTAATAGGCTCAAAAGGATCTCCTAAAGGCGTGTTTAAGCCCCTTAAAAAGAAAAAAGATATAAAAGGGATGATCCATCCCGCAAACTTTAAGGCAGACGACTCATGGATTAAAAAGCCTCAGAAAAAAACATCGGGTCAAAAGGCGACTGAAAAGAAAAAAGCAGAACTTGATGTTGAACTTAAAGCTATCCCTCCTAAGATGAGGCCCCTTTCAAAAAAAACCATCCTGATCGATGCACGCCGATTAGGGGAACATAAATTTACGGAAACCATTCGTTATATCAAGGAACATCCTCATATCCGGTTGAAACTCCAAAACATGACCATTGATGCAGAGTCTGTCATTCCTTTAATGAAGGGTTTCAAAGAAGCAAATGTTATTGACCAAATTAGAGACATTGGCTTTGTTATGTTGCCAGGCCCCAACAACCAGGTCCTGAACGAAAAAGCCTTTATGGATAAAGTTTTACCTTACTTGGGACATTTGGAAGGAATAGAGTTAAGTTGTTTGGGCGTATCGGATAAAGTGGTCAGCGCTTTTCCTAAAATGATGCCCCATTTAAAAAGCATATCTCTTTTTGGGGTGGGCGTCACCGATGCAACCGTCATACGTTTAGCCAAAGAGCTGCCAAACCTTGTAAAAATCCACTTAATCAATACAAGCTTAACCGATAAAGGCATCCAGGGGCTTGTCAATAACTTCCCGTACCTTCGCGCCCTCGGGATAAGTAGCCAGAAGCTGGAAAATAATGACTTTAAAGCCTTAAAAGAAGGGGCGCCAAACCTGTACTCACTTTCGATGGTCGGTCAAACTTTTAAAGACATGAATACTGTGGTCAGCTTATTGGCAGGTATGCCCCGGCTCCGGACGCTCGATCTGTCTGAAACCAATGTGACAGACCAGGTGGCCAAAAATATTCCGGAAACTGTAACAAGCCTGAATATTTCTGAAACATCCATGACTTACGAAGGCGTAAAAGAGATTGTTCAATCTCTGGATCTGATGACGCTCAAAATGAATAACTTAAAGAATATTGGGAAAAATGAATTATCCCTCATTATTAAAAATCAGCCAGGTTTAAGAAAATTTCATTGCGCAGGCGCTTATTTAACAGATGCAATGGTGATGAAACTTATTCTTAATTTAACAAAATTGACCGATGTTACGCTTATTCCTATGGAAGATTCGGAATGGATGATGTCAGAATCCATTGCAGAAGCGCTGGCCCATAAAGAAGTTAAATTACAATACTTACGTATTTCCCCCAAACGGCTCACAGAGGAGTTGCGTTTGAAGCTCCAGAAAGAGATAGCCCACTTGCGCATTGAATATGAAGGATAGCAGCCTTCTTTGTACTTGTATGTGCGATTTTTGAAACAACAGGTTTACAATTGTGGATTGGCGCTTGCAAATCAACTCTCAAGTTTGCTCTGGATTGGCATTAGAAAGATATTATGCTTTTTAGCAAGGAGACGCGGCATCCTGGCTTCATTAAATGGCGTTTTTGTGAAAAAGGACATTGATAAATGGATATAAAAGGGGATAATACGCATGACCGAAGCAAACAAGCATCCTGAACAAAAGGCTCGGGACAAGATTGACTCTTTACTGGAACAGGCAGGCTGGAAGGTTCAATATCGGGACAAACATGATTTTAGTGCTGGCCCGGGCATAGCTATTCGTGAATATAGCACAAAGGTTGGACCCGCTGATTATGTGTTGTACGTGAATGAAGAAGCTGTTGGAGTTATAGAGGCTAAACGTGAAGAATCGGGGCACAACATTACGTTAGCGGAAGAACAATCCACCTACTACGCAAACGCTAAACTTAAATGGATAAAGAACAATGAACCACGACGTTTTGTCTATGAAACCACCGGCGTTATTATACGTTTTACAGATCGCAAAGACCCTACGCCCCGCTCCAGAGAGGTCTTTAATTTTCATCGCCCTGAAACCATTCAGGAATGGCTTTCCCAGTCCTCCTCTCTCAGGAAGAGAGTGCAATCAATTCCGGCGCTGAATCATGAAAAATTACGCGCTTGCCAAGTGAACGCTATAGAAAACCTCGAACAATCTTTCAAAAACAACAAGCCGCGCGCTCTGATCCAAATGGCTACAGGTTCAGGAAAGACATATACCGCCGTTACCTCTGTTTATCGACTACTCAAATATGCAGGCGCCAAACGTATTTTATTCCTGGTCGATACACGAAACCTGGGTGAACAGGCTAAACAAGAATTTAACGCTTATGAGCCAATAGATGATAACCGCAAATTCATTGAACTCTATCATGTACAATGCTTGACTTCATCTCATATTGCGCCAAGTAGTCAGGTTTGTATCAGCACCATCCAGCGCATGTACGCCATCCTTAAGGGGGAACCGTTGAATGAAACAGCCGAAGAAATAAACCCGGCTGAAGAAGAACCAACAAGATCCAGAGGACCAATGCCAGTTGGTTATAATTTAGATGTACCTCCTGAGTTTTTTGACTTTATTATTATCGATGAATGTCACCGCTCCATCTATAATGTGTGGCGACAAGCGCTGGATTATTTTGATGCGTATCTCATTGGGTTAACGGCCACGCCAGACAGCCGTACCTATAGTTTCTTTGAAAAGAATGTGGTCAGTGAGTACAGCCATGAAAAAGCCGTAGCGGATGGCGTCAATGTCGGTTATGAAGTCTATGCCATTGAAACAAAGATCACCCAGACAGGCAGCATCATCAGGGCAGGGCAGCAGGTAGAAAAACGCGAACGTTTGACACGTAAGAAACGTTGGGAGCAACAGGACAATGATGAGGCTTATTTACCGAAGCAACTAGACCGCTCCATTGTCAATCCAGATCAAATTCGTACAGTTATCCGTACGTTTAAAGAAAAACTTCCTGAGATTTTCCCCGATCGCCAGGAAGCGCCTAAAACCCTTGTTTTTGCCAAAACGGATAGCCATGCGGATGATATTATCCAAACAGTACGGAAAGAATTTAATCAAGGCAATGACTTCTGTAAAAAGCTCACTTACCGATCCAAAAACCCTGCGTCCACCCTGGCGCAATTCCGTAATAATTTTTATCCTCGCATCGCTGTAACGGTCGATATGATTGCTACCGGAATAGACATCAAGCCATTGGAATGCCTTCTCTTTATGCGGGATGTTAAGAGTTCAATTTACTTTGAACAGATGAAAGGCCGAGGGACAAGAACGTTCGAGTACGATGATCTCAAAAAGGTTACTCCATCCACGAAAAGCGCCAAAACGCATTATGTCATTGTTGATGCCGTGGGCGTTACCACATCCTTAAAAACGGCTTCTCAACCTTTGATCACCAAGCCTTCTATCCGCGTTAAAGAGCTTGCCATGAGGGTCAGTATGGGGGAATACGATGAAGACACCGTTAGTTCTCTTGCTGGTCGTCTGGCGCGACTTAACAAACAGCTAGACGAGAAAGACCAAAAAAAGATTGCTGAGAAAAGTAGGGGCGTCCCTTTAACGGAAATTGTTGGCAATCTCCTTTCTGCGATTGACCCGGATCGGATTGCAGTTAAAGCAACTGAACTGGCAAGGATAGCAGGGAACCGGGAACTTGGCGCCGATCACCTACGACAGGAAGCGCAAAAACAGCTTGTTAAGGAGGCTGCCAGGGTTTTTAACGGAGAATTGATTGGATTGCTGGACACCATCCGGCGTGATAAGGAACAAACCATCGACCATGATAACCTGGATACTACCATGCGGGCAGGATGGGACGGTAACACCAAAGAGAATGCGCAAACGCTTGTGCACGATTTTCAAGACTACCTGGAAGCTCATCGGGATGAAATCGAAGCGCTCACCATTTTTTATTCGCAACCTTTCCGACGACGGGAAATGACGGATGATATGATCCGGAAGGTTAGCGAGCAATTACGAAGCGACAGGCCGAGCCTTGCTCCTGTGCGTGTCTGGGGCGCTTATGCGCAATTAGATGATTATAAAGGGAAAAGACCGGAGAAAGAGCTTGCGATATTGATCGCCCTTATTCGTCGCGCTTGTGGTATAGACAAGAGAATGTCTCTATACTCCGATACGGTTCGCCGTAACTTTCAAAGCTGGATTATGAAACGTCATAGCGGTGATGGAGAGAAATTCACCAAAGAACAAATGGAGTGGTTGCATATGGTTCGGGATCATATTATTAACTCATTTCACATTGAACGAAGTGATTTGGAAAGATCCCCTTTCGATGGCAAGGGAGGGATGGGGAAAATGTACCAGCTGTTCGGGGATAAGATGGATAAGCTTATTGATGAAATGAACGAGGCATTGGCGGCGTGAGCAATTTACCTGAAAGTTGGAAAATTGTTAAACTAGGTGATATTTCTAATATTACTTACGGAAAAGGATTACCCACAAAAAATCTAAAATCTCGGGGTTTTCCTGTATTCGGAGCAAATGGAATCATCGGTTTTTATGATAAATACCTCTATGAGAAATCACAGTTATTAATCTCATGCCGGGGAGCAAATAGCGGCACAATTAATACCTCTCCGCCACACTGTTTTATAACCAACAACTCACTGATTGTTGATTTTCCTGTGGAGCAGAAAACACTCCGAAGAATTTATTACTATTTTCTTCAAACTGCTAACAAAGAAAGATTGGTTACGGGTACTGCACAGCCTCAAGTTACAATAAATAATGCCATTGAAATTGAATTGCCACTTCCACCCCTCAATGAACAAAAGCGAATCGTAGCCAAAATTGATGAGCTATTTGCTGAACTGGATAAGGCCATCGAGAACCTAAAAACGGCCAGTATACAGTTAAAAGTTTACCGTCAAGCCGTCCTCAAACATGCCTTTGAAGGCAAGCTTACCGCTAAATGGCGTGAGGAAAATAAAGACAAATTAGAGACTGCTGAACAACTTCTTGAGCGGATTAAAAAAGAACGTGAAACCCATTACTTCTCCAAATTAGAAGAATGGAAGATTTCCATCGCAGCTTGGAAACAAAATAAAAATGTAGGTAAGAGGCCTAATAAGCCAAATAATCTTAAAGAGCTCCCATTATTATCATCCATAAAACTATCTATTTTGTCTAATAATAAGCCTACTGATGGGTGGAAGTGGGTAACATTGGATAAGATTTGTGCTTCCGATAGACACGCTATTAAAGCTGGGCCATTTGGAAGCGCTCTTAAAAAAGAATTCTACGTTAAGGAGGGGTATAAAATCTATGGCCAAGAACAAGTCATTTCTGGCAACCATAGTTGTGGTGATTACTATATTAATAAGGAAAAATACGAAGAACTGGCTAGCTGTAAAATATCTGCATGTGATATTTTAATTAGCTTAGTAGGAACTGTCGGCAGAGTACTCATTTTACCAGAAAACTGTAAGGAAGGAATAATTAACCCGCGCTTAATCAAGATTTCTTTAAATCTTAATTTTTATCGGCCTGAATTTTTTAAGTATTTTTTCGAGAGCATTTTTATAAAAAGTCTCTATAAATCCATGGCAAAAGGAACTACAATGGATGTCCTTAATTTATCAATTATTCAAGACCTTCCTTTTCCTTTATGTAGCCTTCTAGAACAAGACAAAATTATAAGAGAGCTACAGTCGAAGTTTTCAGTTCTTGAAAATATCGAAGAGAAAATTGAAAGAAATCTCCAAAAAGCCGAAGCTCTCCGCCAATCTATCTTGAAAAAAGCGTTTTCCGGAAAACTCGTGACTCAAGACCCAAACGATGAACCTGCCAGCCTGTTACTTGATCGTATCCGTTCTGATAAGGAATTACAAAAAGCAAGCCGCAAGAAACCTCTACAGGCAAGAGAAAAGACATATGACCTTCTTAGTTACTGCGGCTAACCATTTTTTTAAACTATTCGCTCTCTCAGACCAGGAGGAAACCCCATGAACACCGCATCGATCGTCTCTAAAGTCTGGAGTTTTTGTAATCTGCTCCGTGATGACGGCGTCAGTTACGGCGACTACCTTGAGCAGCTTACATATCTGCTCTTTTTAAAAATGGCGGATGAATATTCAAAGCCCCCCTATAACCGAAATGTGGGCATTCCCCCATCCTTTACCTGGCAAACCCTCAAGTCAAAACGCGGCGCAGAGCTTGAAAGTCACTATATTGCCATACTTCATGGGTTAAGCGCTCAGAAAGGGACGTTAGGGCAGATTTTCACGAAATCTCAAAATAAAATTCAAGACCCTGCTAAATTATTTCGCCTTATTGATATGATTGATAGTACGGAATGGGTAACGTTAGGTACGGATGTCAAAGGAGATATTTATGAGGGATTATTGGAGAAAAATGCTGAAGATACGAAATCTGGCGCAGGACAATACTTTACGCCACGGGCGCTTATCCAGACAATGGTGGCGTGCGTAAAGCCTGAACCAGGCAAAACGATTGCGGATCCCGCTTGCGGGACAGGAGGTTTCTTCCTGGCCGCTTATGATTATATTGCGAACGAGACGCATTACCAGCTGGATAAGAAGCAGAAGGCATTTCTGAAATATGAAACCTTCTTTGGCAATGAAATTGTTGCCAATACGCGGCGTCTTTGCCTGATGAATATGTTCTTGCACAATATTGGTGAAATCGATGGAAATGCGCTTATTTCATCCACCGATGCTTTGGTGGCCGACAATGGTCAGCGGTTTGATTATGTGCTCGCCAATCCCCCTTTTGGTAAAAAGAGCAGCATGAGTTTTACCAATGAGGAAGGCGAGCAAGAAAAGGAAGATTTGACTTACAACCGTCAAGATTTCTGGGCGACAACTTCCAACAAACAGCTTAATTTTCTGCAGCATATTCGTACAATGCTCAAAACGACGGGCCGTGGGGCTGTCGTTGTACCAGACAACGTATTGTTTGAAGGAGGGGCGGGAGAAACTGTTCGAAGAGAACTGATGAGAAATACAGATCTGCATACTATCTTACGTCTGCCAACAGGCATTTTTTACGCCCAGGGGGTAAAAGCGAACGTGCTCTTCTTTGACAACCGGGAAGCCAGCCCTGATCCATGGACTCAAGAAGTTTGGTACTACGACTATCGCACAAACGTTCACCACACCCTGAAAAAACAGACCATGCGAGCCGAAGACTTAAAGAACTTTGTTACCTGCTATAACTCCCAAAATCGTTATGAAAGACGAGAAACCTGGGAAGCTAACCATAACCCCGAAGGACGCTGGCGCAAATATACTTATGATGAATTGATCAACCGCGATAAAGCGAGCCTTGATATTTTTTGGCTTAAAGATAAGAGCCTGACAGATTTGGATAATTTACCTGAGCCAGACGTCCTGGCAGCAGAAATTATTGAAAACGTTGAAGCTGGCTTAAGCAGCTTTCGAGAAATTCTCAGCGCATTAGGGAAGTCAGACACGAGTTAATCTGCAGAAGTCTACCGCAAAGCGACCCTTTACCCGTCGTTCCACTGTTCTTGGAAAGAAATGGGGGGAGTGATTTTCATGGCATCCATATGAACTTTAAGCCGTCGGTTAAACTCCCGCGCAAAGTAATGATTTGGATCTGGCATGATCTTAATGCTCGCGCTTACATATACAGCGCTTTCCGCAAACCGGTCCACCCCTGAAATGGACAGAGGCGCCAGAATCATCTTGCCAAAGACAGTATCGTGAGCTATTTCTTCTGCGGTCCTGGTCAGCGCTTCATAAACGCTACCGATCGGTGTCCTATAGGACGTTGCGATATCAATGGGGACAACCGTATAATCCCTTGACCGGTTAATAATATTCCCAACTTCAGAAAAAGGAATCGTTTGTAAAGACCCGTTACTGTGACGTAACGTAATAGCCCTTAAAGATAAAGACTCAACAGCGCCTGTATGAGGACCGACCGTTACAATATCTCCCACAGCAAAACTCCCGTCAACAAGCGCAAAAAAACCATTGATAATATCTTTTACAAGGCTTTGTGAACCCAAGCTAATGGCAAAAGCAAAAGCGCTCATCAGATAAACCAGGATTTTTAAATCAAAACCACAGGATTCCAACGTTATAAAAATTGTCACCAATACCATGAGCCAACGTGCAATGCTATGGAGCATGGGTCCAAAAGTTTTGGCGAATACGGTCGGCTCTCTTCTTTTCCCCTTTATAATTTGGGGTTTGGTATGAAACTGGGCAAAGAAATCCAGTCCAAGCCATAAGAGATAAATGATGCCCCACATCAATCCTATGGTTATCCCCGTCTTCGTCACGGGGTGCGCAATAATGTTTATCAGCGAGTCCGAGGAACAATTATTCCAGATAACGATGAGCGCCGTAAAAAAAGAAAGATATAAAACCCATTGAAGACACCTTGCAAAAGGGTTCAGCAGAGGCGAAATATAAGAAATAAAAGCTTGCAGCTTAACAGTTTGAAACTTTGGAATTTGAAGCCGGGCCCCTGCATCAATATAACGTCGGCCCTTTAAGAATATGATCAAAACAATTAACGTCTCTAAACTTTCCGCCCCATAAGTTTTCCATAAATTTCCGTTAAAAAAGATCTGGTTAATGCCTAAGGGAATAGCGATAACCAAAATGAAGGCAGGCAGATACTGGATACACAGATTGATCAGGGGAGCTAATTTTTTAGGAACGGTGGCAAGAGACGTGGAAGCTTCCAGATATCCAGGCATTTCCTTCACCCTCCATTCCCGAAAATAGAGGATAAAAAGGGGAAAGGCCAGCAAAAAGAGGGGGGTTAAAAAGAAGTCTTTGCCGTTTATAATATTCCAAATATTGATCATCCCCCCCGCCATCAAAAGGAGGCTCAGAGCAAGAACAGTAAAATACATCAGGAAATCCCAACCGGGTAAAGTTGTTGTTTTTGCCGGGATGGCGAGAGCAGGTAATTCTTTCCTTTCCAAAAGAAACATGCGGCTAACGAACAAGACGATCCAGAAACCAGTAATCCAGTTCCGCACCGGGTGATGAGAAACATAAAAAGGCAGAAACAACATCGGATATAAAAAGGGAAGAAAAAGTTTTGCGCAAGCGTAGTTACTTTTACTATGCGCACGTTCTCTCACTTTCTCCGTCAGGCTTTCCCCTTCAAAAGCCCGTCTCAAAAGCCATAAGTGCAGTCTCTCAAAAAGCGTCTCGATGAGAATGAGAATAGGAAGCCATATTAATAAGGCTGTCCAAAAATGATTTCTATTGTCTTCAACTTTTAAATAATCAATAAACTCAGCGGCGACCACAGGAATCTTCTTAAAATTAATCAAAAAAGCCGCTGCGCCATCCATGCTCCATTGAATAATGGGCGTCATATAAGATGCGAAGGATCCCCCCTTCTTTTTCTCCTCCGCTTCCTGGGCGGCTGCGAGAACTTTCAAGGTTTTCAGGAGATTTTCCCGCTCCTGGGGGCTTTCCAATAGCTTAACGATTTTCTTGATTTCTTTAGATTTGGGAGAAGACTCTGTCAGAAGGGGATCAGGCAGAGCAAGAGAGCCTGAAGCAAAACATACGGCTGCTTGAAGCAAAACCAGCAAAAACAAAAGAATACGAGCCATGGTCATTTTCCAAGAAAACATCAACTTATGTGATTTTATTTAGCATAAACAATGCTCTATCCGTCATTGCGAGGCGCATATGAGACGAAGTAATCCAGGAGCCAAAGTCATGATTTATGGCGTCCCTTAAGGGAAGGTAAAACCATACCTGTTGCCCCTGGATTGCCGGGCGCCCCTGACCCTTCGGGTCTTACGGGGCCGCTCGCAATGACGATTTTTCTTTGGTTGACGCCTTACACGACTACGAAGGAAGTGATAAGTTACCAAAAGTGAATGGAACCTAGACCCCTAGCTTTGGGTTTTTCCCTGATCTTTATCCTTTTCTTTACTCCTGGTATCTGAGTCCTTGCTTTTTGCGCTATCCTTCAAGTCTTCATTTTCTAACTTAAGAGGAACAAAGCGAGGCTCTCCATCCCGGCTAACCAGCAGCAGGATATTCTTGCGGTTTTCTTTCTTTGCTTCTTCAATGGCTCTGGCAAACTCTTCAGGCTTGGACAATTCTTTCTGGTTAACTTTTTCAATGATATCACCTGCTCTATCACGCTCTACGCCTTTTAAGCCAATTTCAACAGCCGTGCTATTCGGGTCAACTTTCATGATCATGATGCCTTTTGCCTCTTTAGGAAGCTTGAAACGTTCCCTCAATTCCGGCGTCAACGCTGATAACTTGATTCCCAGAACTTCAACGCTTTCCTGGCCAATTGCTGACTTTGTCTTATCCGTTGGGGAAGAAGGAACTGCGCGATCCGGCGCTGTTTCAAATTCGCCTAAAACAACATCAAAGCTCATTTCCTTACCCTTACGCCAGATCTTCACTTTAACTGACTTACCCACGGGGGTTTCTCCCACGAGACGGGACAAACGCTGCTTTTCATTAACTTCTTTGCCATCGAATTCCAGGATAATATCCTCTGGCTCAATTTTAGCCTTAGCAGCAGGGCCATCAGGCGTTACACTGCCAACAATAGCTCCCTTAGCTTTCCCAAGTCCCAGGCTTTCCGCAATATCATCCGTCACAACCTGGATACGGACGCCCAACCAACCTCGCTTTGTCCGGCCAAATTTAAGCAATTGGTTAACTGTATCTTCAGCGACGGCAGCCGGAATCGCAAAGCCAATGCCGATGTTTCCGCCACTGGGTGAAAAAATGGCTGTATTAATGCCGACAACTTTTCCTTCCAGGTTCAATAAGGGACCCCCGGAATTCCCCATGTTGATGGCAGCGCTATGCTGCATGAAATCATCCACATAATCGTTAACCCGGTTTCGCCCTCCCCGACTCAACATAATATCCCGCGCGCGATTGGAAACAATTCCACTGGTCACAGTGCCGCCCAGGCCAAAAGGGTTGCCAATAGCCAGGATCCAGTCCCCCACTTTCACAACATGAGAATTACCCCACTCCAAAGTTGGCAACTTGCGTTTATCTGCCGGTAAAGTATCGACCTTCACTTTTAAAAGGGCGAGGTCGGTGCGCTCGTCATACGCCATAAGCGTTGCATCCAGTTCCGTATTATCATTTAAGAAAACAGAAATTTTCTTAGCATCCGATATGACATGGTAGTTCGTCACGATGACAGCTGACGTTTCATCCGATAGAACGATAAACCCGGAGCCTAAGGCCTGAACCTTGCGGGGGCGTTCCATTTGATCAAAAAATTCCCTGAAGAAATCTTCAAAAGGAGATCCCGGCGCGAACTGAGGGAACCCCTCTTTGCCCCCGCGGCCCCCTTCAACAATTTGTGTGGTTGAGACATTCACCACAGCCGGGCTGGCTTTTTCCGCAATTGATGAAAATCCCTGGCTGATATCAAATTTCGGAGACCCTTCTGTTTTATCATCTGTTGATTTTGAATCCGGCTTTGCCACATTGTTGTTGATCGGCGCTTGTTGCAAAGGACTGGGAGTCGGAGGGGAGGATCTGGCGAAACTCTCCCAGGAATTCATACTCACAAAGCTTACAGTTAAAGCTAAAGCCATAAGATGATGCTTCAATTTGCTAACTTCTTTCATTTTTAACCTCAATTTCCTTAGTTAATACGCTGTTTTTCATTTCTCATTCTGGAGCATGGAAAAATCGAAATAAATCATTATCTGTGGTTAGAACGAGGGTAGTCCCTTCTCCTAACGTTTCCCGATAAGTTTGCATGGTTCGGTAAAACTCATAAAATTTAGGATTTTTTTCCAAAGCGGCTCCCAAAATCTGGATCGACTCCGCTTCCCCCTGGCCCCGAATATCCTGCGCTTTCTGTTGAGCCGTCGCCAAAATAATGCTTTGATCCCGGTCAGCCGCTGAACGAATCTCCTGCCCTATCTTTTCACCTGTCGCGCGGTTTCCTTTTGCAATCTGATTAAGCGCCGAGATCATCCGGTTAAACACGGCATCCCTGTTTTCAATGGGCAACTCAGTGCGAATAATGCGTACATCCACAATAGCAATTCCTAAAGGGCGAGCTAATGCATCAACTTCCCGTTCAATAGATTTCATAATTTTAGGCCGTTCTTCAGACAATAAATTACGCAAAGGAACTTTACCTAAAACATTGCGAACCGTACTGGTTACAAAAGCCTCCAACCGCATGGACGCTCCTTGCTCACTGGCTGGTTTCACCGTTTGAAAAAACAGAATGGGATCAATAATGCGATAGCGCGTATAAGTATCAACCAATAAGCGTTTTTGGTCACCCGTCGTAATTCGCACTTCTGGAAAATCAAAATTAAGAACCCGTTTTTCATAAAATAAAACGTCCTGAATAAAAGGAACCTTAACCTTTAATCCAGGAGTTGTATGAACTTTACGCAGCTCCCCAAATTGTAAAACAATGGCTTGTTTGGTTTGATCGACTGTAAAGATCATCCCCCCGCCAATTACAACAAGGCATATGGCAAGGATGCCAACAATAAAACGTATTGACTGACTCATTTGGAACCGCCCTTCTTGTTCACGGCTGAATCTGAAGCATGAGTTTTTAACTCATTCAAGGGTAGATAAGGAAGGATTCCTTTTCCTACCTTTTCATCCAAAATAATTTTCGTTGTCTTTGACAGGATATCCCGCATAGCTTCAAGGTAATACCGCTTCTTCGTAATATCCGGGTGCTTCTCAAAAGCGTTCAAAACTTGAATAAACCGCGCTGCCTCTCCTTGCGCTTCGGCAATCTTGCGTTGGCTATAGGCAGTCGCTTCGTTGGCAATTTGAGCGGCATTGCCTTCTGCCCGGGGAATAATTTCGTTCCGGTAAGCTTCCGCTTCATTGCGGGATTGATCTGCATTCACCAAAGACGCTTGTAAATCATTAAACGCATTTACAACCTGATGAGGCGGCGCCACATTTTGAAGCTGAATGCTCACAACTTGAATGCCCATTTTATACTGATCAAGAAGCTTTTGGAGAATTTCTTGAGCGCGGGTTTCAATCTGCCCCCGTCCCTCTGTTAAGGCCAGTCGGGCTGTGGTCTGGCCAATCACTTCACGCACCACGCTTTCTGCAGCGACCCGGATCGTTTCATCAGGATCCCGCGTCGTGAAAAGGTATTCACTGACATCCTTGATTTTCCATAAGACAGTATAGTTCGTATGAACCATATTCTCATCGCCCGTCAAAATTAATGTCGCCTCTGCGGAATCCCCGTTCTTTTCCATCTTCATACCGCCATCAATGGTATTGAGGACAGCTACTTTTTGCACAATGACAGCCTCAAAAGGCGCGGGCAGGTGATATTGCAATCCAGGCAAGGAAGTTCGCACCATCTCCCCAAAGCGTAAAACAACGCCTACTTCACCTTCTTGTACGCGATAGAGTCCTATACTCAACCAAAGAACCATGGCGCCTACCGCAAGCAGGGCGCCAACCTTCCAACTGCCTTTTGGCGTACTTCCTCTGAAGCCACCTCCTTTTGGGGCGCTCCCACCCCCGGACATCATCTTGCGAACGCGGTCTTGAATAACATCAACCAAATCATCTATGCTATTGTTTGCACGGGAAGAAAGCCCCTGCCGGCGTGACCAGGAATTTCGAGAGACCTCATCCTTTTCCTCCCGGGACTCTTTTGCAGGTTCGCCTATCGACCGGTGGCCCTTGCCCGAAGCGCTGCCCCATGGTCCCTTGGATCCTTTAGAAGAACTGCCTGTGTCACCTTTATTGTCACCATCATCGTCCCAAGGCATATCTGTTTCTTTCAGTTGATTAAGAATCTTTAAACACACTATATATGAAAGAAAAGAAACCGACAATCAGGGATAAGGCAATGAACTCAACAATTTTAACGAATGACCAGATCCGTCATCTCTTGACGCAACTTACGGCAAAAGACGGGCAACCCCTCATAAAATGGATGACGTCTTTAAAGGTTGAAGATGGAAATGTGATGGTCATTTTTGAATCTTCCCTTGAGCAAGCAAAGGAAGTCGAAGCTTTACGACAAAAAGCCGAGCCCATGATTCAAAGTTTAGCGTCCGTCAATCAGGTTCGCACTGTTTTAACGGTGCAGCGCCCCTCCATCAAGACTCCGCCCAAACCTCAAAAGCCGGAACTCCTTCCAAATGTCCGGCAAATCTTTGCGATCGCTTCCGGAAAAGGGGGCGTTGGTAAATCAACAACCGCAGCCAATCTTGCCATTGCCCTTTTTCAACTGGGAGCAAAAGTAGGACTGCTGGACGCAGATGTTTATGGGCCATCGCTCCCGCGGCTTTTTTCTATTACAGGAAAACCAGATGTCACGGCCGATAAAAAACTCATCCCTATCTTTCGCCAGAACATTGCCTGCATGTCCATTGGCTTTATGGTTCCAGAAGAAACAGCAATGATTTGGCGCGGCCCTATGGTTCATAGCGCATTACAACAAATGCTGAAAGAGGTCGCCTGGCCAGAACTTGATATATTGATCGTAGATATGCCACCAGGAACAGGAGACGCCCACTTAACCTTATGCCAGCAGGTCAAGCTCGATGGCGCTGTTATTATCTCAACCCCTCAAGACATTGCCTTGATTGATGCCCGCCGCGGACTCAATATGTTCCGCCAGGTTAATGTACCGATCCTGGGCATTATTGAAAATATGAGCCAATTTAGTTGCCCGAATTGTGGGCATATTTCCGATATCTTTAGCCATGGCGGCGCCCGGAATGAAGCAGAAAAATTGCGCATTCCCTTCCTGGGGGAACTTCCTATTGACCTGTCCATTCGTGTGCACAGTGACCAGGGAATCCCTGTAACAGCGGCAAAACCTGAATCAGCCATTGCTGATATCTATCGGGATATTGGACAAAAAATCATCAACTCTCTAAAAGTTTTTTGAAATTTTATTCACAACTTACCCAAACCATCTCCGTTCAAAAGAAGACCATTTCACAAAGCCGTTGATTTTGGCTTATTTTAAAAAAAATCGTTCAAAAACAATGAAATACAAACGAGCCTATTTTCTAAGCAGTGCGGGTTGGGACCAATGATTACATGGGATTCCACATCCCCCCAACATGTTTTCCCCAAAGTTATCCACAGATATCGTGGAAAACTATTAACGATTTGTTAAGGATTGATCCTGAAAATCCGAACGTTTACCCACTCTTTAAATTTTGACGGTACCTCATGAAAAGCCAGCACACTGCGTTATATAGTCAAAACAGATGGTTTGGGTAGGTTTATCTATACCAAAAACTGTTCCCCTAAAATTCTTTCTTCCAGGTTATGGTGCGGGTCAAATAAAAGGCGATACTGCGTTTGAGGGTCGGGGTAAACCTCAACCTTTTGAGCATTGCGGACTTCGTGACCATCTGCAGATGCACTCACCGGACGTTTGTCAGGTTCCAGAATTTCCAAAGTTACGCAGGCGGTAACTGGCAGAAGCGCACCCCGCCACCGCCGGGGACGAAAAGCGCTGATCGGCGTTAAGGCCAGCAGATTCGCATTAATGGGAATGATCGGGCCGTGAGCGGATAAATTATAGGCTGTGCTTCCCGCCGGCGTTGCAATTAAAACCCCGTCACAGACGAGCGTATCCAAACGTAAAACCTGATCCACATAAATGCGGATCTTAGCGGCTTGGGCCGTCTGGCGCAGCAAAGAAACCTCATTAATAGCATACGCTGCAATACGCTTTCCACTGATATCCGTTGTCATCATTTTTAAAGGGTGTAAAACCGTTTCTTTAGCCGCTTTCAGGCGACTGGGCAAGTCCGTTTCTTGATACGCATTCATCAAAAACCCGACCGTACCACAATTGAGGCCATAAACGGGTTTTTCCAAAGACTGAAATTGATGGAGGGTCCTGAGCATAAAGCCATCCCCCCCTAGGACAATGATCACATCCGCTTTTTCTGGCGGGGCGGACATGTAGAGCTGCTGAAGTATTTCTTTTGTTTTTTGCGCTTCTTCCGTGGGTGCCGCGATAAATGCAAGTTGCATGGTTATTATGCCTTATTTATGGGAACTTCTTATTATAGCGCACCTCAGCCACGGTGGAGTACTCCGGACCCACAACGTAAAGTAACTTAGGAACATGATCGAAATAACTTCCAATTTTGTAGCGATCAGCTGCTTATGGGTATAGTTCTATAATTCCATTTTCCAAGGAACTTATCAAACTTGTATTGTTTTAAAAACACAACCTAAAAGATGGGAAATGTATTTTTTCCGTCTCTGGGAGAGTTTCAAAACTTCAACAGCTGCATAGCGACGTTTATCTTTTTCAGATAAGCTATCCTAAAAATTTTGCATGCCTTCCTCGGCAGTTTGGTCATAAAAATTATTCATGGGAGCCTTCACCTCATGGCTAT
>JACCDN010721349.1_pt1 | contig 21885 bp, 20 predicted proteins | sample 7441691 | NCBI WGS metagenome assembly JACCDN01 (sample SAMN15323439, study PRJNA562643) | freshwater metagenome | isolation source: river surface water | place: USA:Blue River Watershed | collected 2017-08-16 | reverse complement strand
CATATGGTTTCTCGGCTTATGCATCGTTTGGGCAACCGGAGCCGTTATTTTCATGGTCAAGCCCGCCCTGCAAGCATCATTTGAAAACACGGGGAATATTTCACTTACAGTTGTCGCTCTTGTCATTGTGGGAGCATCATTGCTTAGCGGCATTTTTCAATACATACAGACGATACTGTTAGAAAAATCTGGTTTACAAATCGTTGCTGATATTAGACGTGATTTATATAATCATCTGCTTCATATGGACATTGCCTACTTATCCAAAAATCATGTTGGCGAATTGTCATCAGTTTGCATGGAGGAAACAAGCCTTGTGCGTGATATCACTGGAAACATTTTTGTAAGTGCTATCCAGGACGCACTACTTGCAGTCGTTCTTATCGGCATCATTATTTATCGTGATTGGCAACTGAGCATACTTGCATTGATCACTGTACCTCTAATTATAGCCGGGAAAGGGCGATTAGCTCAAAAACGTCGTGCCCTAACTGACAAGCTCTTGGAGAGCCGGGCCAAGATTTCGGCCTGGGTTAGCGAAGTCTTATTCAACGCAAGATTGGTTAAGGTTTTCGGCACAGAAAAACAAGAATGCGAGAGAATGCATCATGTTTTCAATGAACAAGCCAAACTACACCTACAAACACTGCGTTCGAAATCAATTTCTCAACCAGTCAATGAATTAATAACCGGGGTCAGTATCGTTGCTGTTATGCTAGTCGGGTCGTGGCGAGCTGAAGCTGGTTCGATTACACTCCCTGAATTAACTGCAATTCTAGTAGCACTTATAGCTGCGTATCGCCCGTTGAAACGCCTTGACAATCTGGGCAATCGACTTCAAGAAGGTGTCAGTGCAGCAATGCGCATCAAGAAAATATTAAATACGATGCCCAATGTTAAAGACATTGCAGGGGCAACCGAAATTGAAGTTACTGGCGGCAAAATAAAGTTTGAAAATGTCAGCTTTTCTTACGAAAATGATCTATCGACTCTTTTTAACGTTAGTTTTACTGCCGAGCCAGGCAGCTTTGTAGCCATCGTTGGCCCTTCTGGCGCAGGAAAAACAACCTTGCTGAACATGATCCCTAGGTTTTTTGATCCCATATCTGGCAGTGTGTTAATTGATGATCAAGACATTAAATCTGTTACCCAATCATCGCTGCGCGCACAGATGGCAATCATCACACAGGAAACTTTACTTTTCGATGATACCGTAGCTGCTAATATTGCATATAGCCGCACTGATGCCACACGTGATGAAGTGATTCAAGCCGCGAAGATGGCGGCAGCGGATGAATTTATCTGCTCTCTGCCATTTGGCTATGACACCTTGATCGGCGCCCGAGGGGTAAGGCTCTCTGGCGGGGAACGTCAACGCATCTCAATCGCAAGAGCCCTTCTTCGAGAAGCAAAAATCCTCATTCTTGATGAAGCAACATCTTCGCTAGATAACAAAACAGAATTATTAATCAAACAGTCCTTAGATTCCGTAAAAGGGAGCCTACCCACAAGGATTGTTGTCGCACATCGCATAAGCACTATTAGCAATGCGGATTACATACTTGTAATGTGCGAAGGTAGAATCGTTGAAGAAGGTAAGCACCATGATCTTTTGCGAAGAAACGGTTTGTATGCTGAACTGTACCATACAGAAGCGCAACAAAAATAAAGCGGTCATTTTTGCTGCTCTAGCAGTTTTTCATCAATGCTTCTTGATAAATATTTAGAAGCTTTGGAATCATAGCCGCCGCAGTATGTTTTGCAGCCTGCTCACAGCAAGCTGCGCTCATCAACTTCTTTTCCTCTTTGCTTAAATTTAGAAAGGTATTGATTTTATTGGAAAGATCCAAAGAGTTGTTCGGCTCGAATAAAAAACCGTTCACTCCGTGAGTTACAAGATCCAGCGCACCTCCATGTTTACTAGCAATCACTGGAACACCAAATGAAAGCGCTTCTAGTATCGCCATCCCGAAGCCCTCTGGTTTTGAGCTAGATACTGATAGCGCACACTCGCTAATCGTGAATGCATGTTCAATATTAGATCTTGAGCCATCAACCAAGATAATTCGATCACCCAACCGTTTTGTGTTTAGGTGCCCCAACTTTCCTTCATCGCTGCGTTCGGAATGCGATCCACCAACAAGCAGCAACACCAGATTTTCGTGCGCCAGAATTTCCATAGCGTCGATCGCAACATCAATCCCCTTCCATTGAGAGAGCCTGGCAACCAGCGCAATAATCCGAGCCCCGTCCGGTATTTTATGCTCTGCTCGGTATGCCTCTAGACTGCTTGAACTTGGTTTATTAGCCTCGCCAACAAAATGAGGTAACAGCCTAATCTCCTTGGGATCAGCACCATACGTTTTTATGATATGGCTATAAAGTGCAGCACTAGGCACAATAGTCAAATCGCTCATCGTCATGATTCGGCTGTAATATTTTTTTAAGAATCCATGGCCATAGAAACTGTGAAAGGTAGTTATATATTTACAGCTTGAAATAATCGATGAGAAGTACGCAGACCATGCAGGTGCTCTTGAGTGACAATGAATTAGCGTTATGCATTCACTCTTAACAAGCCTACAGATACGAAAAATATTAATAAGTTGCGTAAACGGATTTTTAGAATGTACCGGCAAGTCATAAATTGGCACCTCAAGAGCTGCTAGTTCCTCTGCAAGAACTCCCCCACTTGTCACCAAGACCACTGGAATACTACGTACATGCAACGCTTCTATTGTCGTCTTCGTGGTTACCTCAACGCCACCTAGATTCATCCTTGGCACAATGTGCATTATCTTTAAAGTCAAACTTTTCATTTATTCGTCAACTTTAAAAGATCCACCGCAGCCATTACATCTGATGCAGATATATCAGACACAGGAGTTTTTACAAACTGTACATGCTGCGGCCCTCTCGCCGCTTTGTTGGGGCTGTTAATGCCAGACATGATAACAATCGTTGGTATCTGATAGAGTTCAGCTAGATGCATAATCCCCGTATCATTACCAACAGCGAGTGATGAATGTGGTATCAAATCAACGAGGTCCATCAGATCAGTTTTTCCAACAAGGTTATTTATATACGCGACTTCACTCAAAAGCTCATTTTTGGCATCATCGGAATCCCCCAACACCACAACCTGAAAGCCAACTTTATGTGCATACTGCGCGACTTCCAAATAGCGGCTCAAAGGCCATTGTTTGTGCCAAGCAGCAGTTTTGGAACAAAATGGCGCCATCACAATAAAGGGTGGCGTTATTCCATGCTTGCCAAAACCATCGTTGCTAACAACGAACTTCCTCAAGTTATTTAAAGGGGGACATGTTCGTTTATAAAACAAAGCCGCGCTAATGAGTAAACTTTCTGTGGACATGCAATGCCATCGTGGTGAATCACGATCAACAGTCAAAAGTCTATACAGTTTGGTTCTATCAACAAACTGTAAGTCGAACACATCATTAAAGCCCAAGAAAAACTTCCTTGTGGCACCAAGCCATTTCAACCCAGCGCTACCCTTTCGGCGTACAGAGAGAACGCGATCAAATAGCTTCAAAGATTCAGCAAAATCGGCATACTCCGAAGTTGTCAGCAATGTAATATGCGCATGCTTGTGGCGCTCCCTAATCCAAAAAAAGATGGGAATCGCCCTAAAAAAATCGCCCAGAGCCCCGAATTTTATAACCAGAACTTGAGGTTGCCTCTTGTCATGAGCCATTGCCTTAATGCTCGAAGAAGTTCTTTTTATCCAGAGCTAGCATCCTCGATTTGTTTTTTGTTGATAGCATTTCCATGGATCTGGTTTAGAGGTCTGCAAAACCCAGATGAATTAAGGTATGCCTCTATTGTACTGGAGATGATTGCAAGATCAGACTACTTTGCACCACACCTTAACAACGTACCTTATTTCGAAAAACCACCACTGCTCTACTGGCTAGGTGTTTGCTTCGTAAAAATTTTTGGGGACCACCTAGGCACCTACAGGCTTTCTAGCATTTTATCCGGTCTAGGAATAGTGATTCTTGCCTGCAAAATAGGGAAATCTTTTGGGGGTGATCGCATTGCACTTTATTCTGGAATGATCGCTGCAACCTCAACTTTTAGTTTTGTTTTTTCTCAGGGATTCACACCAGACTCAATGACAGGTCTTTGGATATCAACTTCTGTTTGGTTTGGTATTAAATACGTTGACAATTCTAAAGACGCTCTAAATACACGTAAAGACTTATACTACTTTTTTGGATCTTGTGCACTGGGAGTTTTAACCAAGGGTTTGATTGGTATTTTATTACCGATACTGATAATAGGAGCATACCTCATAACCCAGTCATCATTCAAATCCATATTAAATCTGATTGACCCTAAGGGTTTTTGCTTATTCTTTATACTCGTCGCTCCATGGCATTTATACATGGAGCTAAACTTTTCAGGGTTTTCAGAATTTTATTTTTTGAAAGAACACATTTTGAGATACACAACAAATGTACACGGAAGAGAAAAGCCATATTGGTATTTGCCAGCAATTTTACTGGCCGGAACTTTTCCGTGGTCATTATTTGTTGCCCCCGCCTTTTTTACTAGGGAACATCGCCTCCCCCACAATACCAATGTAAAAATACACTTACAAAAGATGCGGGTGTGGGCAACCATAGTTTTTATTTTTTTTTGGTTTTCAAAATCACAACTTCCAGGATATTTAACGCCTATTATCGTGCCGGTTTCAGTATTAGTTGCCAGCTGTTTTTATAGTTTTGCGGAAAGGGCCGCTTGCAAGGCAATCTCGGCATCAAGCGCACTTATAATATCTACCTGCACCGCAATAGTATTAAGCACCAGATTTTTTAATGCAGATATAGATTTTCTACATCAACTATCAGAGTCGCAAATGGGTGGGGTTGTTTTTACTTTAATTATTTTAATCGTTGGGTTTTGCTGGCAGTTATACACAAGTCGCCACGGCCCACTACCTGTTGCATTTGGCACTATCCCAGTTTTCATGTTAGCCGGATACCTTCTTGCTACATTTGAACCAAAGTCATTAAGGCCCCTTTTTACAAACAACCCCGCACTTTTCTACGGGAGACAAATAGCTGTTTACCGAACATATCTATTAGACTCTATTTATTACCTAAAAAAACCAGCAATTTTTGTTGACCGTCCCAGCGAACTTGACTATGGCAACAAGCTATACAATGCCAATAACACTTTTATAGATTTACAAGCATTTAACGACCAAATAAACAACGGTGTGCCATTTGTGGTTATTGGCAGAGTCGCTGAGTTAAAGAGATTTCAACATAGCATCTGCACGCCCGCTAAAGATGATTACATCATTTGTGCAGTAAATTGATCATGCAGCAAGCCAATCTAGGAAGTACCGTACCATGCTTTACCTATTCTCATCGATATACTTAGCATCTTATTGCTAACAGCCCCCAAGATTCCGTGGACAAGAGCAACCGCAATCAAAGAGTGATATTTGCGCCAAAGACTTACCATGACAACAGCGAGCACAAATGCTGCAATGGTCAACGCAGGGCTTGGCAAATGGATGATAGTGAATAAGAAGACCGTGTACGCATACCCATAACTGCCCATCGCAATTCTGGCTCGCGGTAGAATGAAAAGGAAAAGTACAGCGTCCTGCAAAAATGCCCATAGTGGATATACCAATATTGACTTTAGTAGACGCGGTTTTAATACGAGACTATTGCCTATAAAACCTATAGTTAATAGGATTATAACCCCCAAGCAGATGATAAGAAGTGCTTCCTTGACAGCCTGTATCTGCAATGCCGACCTGAGAACGATTCCTGACTCTTGTATAGATGGGGCACCCTCCACATAAACAACCCAAACTAAAAGCATCATATTCAAGGCAATGAATGCATTGCTGAGATAATGATTTCGGCCAAATGGCTCAAACCATACCCATAAAAGTGCCATCAATGTTGGGTATGTCGCTTCAACAAAAGCTCTAGATTTGCTGATAGAGGGTTTAGATAAATGCATTGGCTCGTAACAATTTTTCGATATTGGACTGAAGCAATTTAATGTCAGCTTGATGCAGGCGCAAACCTACTTCACTGGATCTAGGTGCTTTTTGAAGTGCGATCTCATCGAAACTACAGGTCGCAACTGAGCCATTTGCCGCTAGCTTTTCAATAAACCGGTCATGCTTTCCCGTAGAAATCATCCGAGCCGGAGGCGAAAACACTGTCACTTTGCATCCATGAACAACCGCTTGCGAAATCATCGAAACACTATCTGCCGAAACGATTATCCAATCACAAATAGAAAACAATTCGTTTATACATTCAATTTTATTATGCTCCTGGACTGCACACTGGAATTCTCTATCCATAGCGTGGATCAAATATTTTGATGTTCTTCTGGATGCTGTCCAGTACAGCTGTGCGCCTGACCTTGTTTTCAATTGCACAAGCTGTTTCGCGATCTGTTGACACACGTCGCGACTATAGCTATAAGACCTATTTTTTCCGCCCAATAGAATGCCAATGTGACCTGCCGATAATTGACCTTCAATTGCGTTAGGAATGTATAAAGCTAAGTTTGTTTTGATGACATTAGGATGTTCTGTAAATTTACCGGAATCGTGATTTGGTATAATCAATAAGTCGAAATTTTTTATTGCGTATTGCCCCGGATAAAGTATGCAAATTTTGACACAATCTCCACCCCCACAAAGTGCTCCGACGATCGAGGCACTTCTGCCGCAGCTGATTACTATGTCTGGCGTCACTTTTTCTATATCTCTGACCTGCCTACAGGCATAATGTCCAACAATTCTTGACAGGGTAGGTAAATAGTCCAACAGGCACTCCAAAAACAAACGTTTGACCTTTGAGACCTTCGCGTTTATGAAATTGATGGTTGGAATTTTCTTTCCACTCAGACCCATACATTGCATGATTATCGAAACAATGACCTGTGATTGTTGAACATGTCCCGACTTCCCATCATCGATGATCAGAATTTTCAAAAAAATATCTTTCAAGAATTAGCTTCTTTATAACTACCGATCGTGCAGAGTTCGCTATTTCGGCAACATTGCTGCAAAAGAATAACTCATCTACCCATCGCAAAATATATGGCGCCGATAGTTATCCTCAAACCTCACAATATCGTCCTCACCCAGATACGCCCCGCACTGCACTTCAATCATCACGCACGGAATGATTCCGGGATTTTCCAAACGATGCTTCTGACCTGCTGGGATATAGGTTGATTCATTAGCCTGAACTAGGATCTTATTGTCCCCATTGGTGATCCTGGCTGTACCGTTGACCACAACCCAATGCTCACTCCGGTGATTATGCATTTGCAGGCTCAAGCTGGCGCCGGGCTTTACTTCAATGCGCTTAATCTTAAAACCGATCCCTTCTTCCAGGACCGTATAGCTTCCCCACGGCCTAGCGACCGTGCGATGTAACTTGAATGCATCTCGACCATCTTTCTTGAGCTGGGAGACGACTTTCTTCACATCCTGTGCTTTATCGGGGTGAGCGACCAATAGGGCATCGGAGGTATCAATGATCATAAGGTCATTAATACCCACTGTAGCAACCAAACGACCCTCGGATTGAACAAAGATATTCGTCGAATCAACAAAGATAGCTTTGCCTTGAGCACGATTCCGGTCAGAATCTGGTTCAATCAGATCACGAATCGCTTTCCAAGAACCAATATCGGTCCAGCCAAAGCCCCCAGCTACCACAGCAACCTTGTCAGACCTCTCCATGACCGCATTGTCGATGGAAATGTCCGGGGATGTTTTGAAGAGTTCTGACGGTATCTCCGCCATTTGAGCATTATTTAATGGCTGCATTGCAGCCCAACAGGCATCAACCGACTTGGCCACGTCCGGCGCATGCCTGGCCAGTTCAGCTAAAAACACCCCAGCCTTGAAGCAAAACATCCCAGAGTTCCACAGGTATTTACCAGAAGACACATAACCCTGGGCTGTTTCAAGATCTGGCTTCTCCTCAAAACGGGTAACTCCGTTACCTAATCCCAAAGGAGCGCCGCGTTCAATGTAACCAAATCCGGTTTCAGGGCTGGTTGGCACAATGCCGAAGGTCACCAGATAGTCTTGAGAAGCCATTTTTGATGCTTCAGCCACTGCCGAGGCGAATCCCGCCTGGTCGGCAATGAGGTGATCTGCCGCCAGAATCAACAAAACCGTGTCGGCACCCTGAGCTGCTTCTACGTACTTAGCGGCCAGCGCAATGGCCGGCGCCGTATTTCGACAAAAGGGTTCCAGCAGGAAGCCGCCAGTAACACCGACCCGCTCCATCTCATCGCGACTCATGAAGTAGTAGTCACGGTTAGTTACGGTCAGCACTCCCGAGCCCAAAGCTTTGGCACGGGTATAGGTCTTTTCAATTAGAGTCTGACCGTCCGCTAGTTTCATAAAAGGCTTTGGATGATTTTCGCGCGACGCGGGCCACAAACGCGTACCTGCACCACCAGACAGAACTATTGAAACTATCTCTATTGTCTTTTCAAACATTTTTAGCAATCAACTCGTTAAACTGTCTAGCTTTTGATTATCAAGCATGGGCTGCTTCCGGAACAGAGACACGGATTTACGCAAACTTCTCCACATTCAACTTTACCGGACTCACGCAGCCAATTGTTGAATGTCGGCGTTTAAGATTGAAGGCATTTCCAATTCGCATGTGACGTGGATGATCTATCGGGCCTGCCTGGCACCGGAGGTTGTTAGGACCATTCTGGACGGGAAGCAACCGACGAGTTTTACGTCAGAGACTCTAAAGAAGATGCTGCCGCTGCAAATTTATTGGTCTGAGCAGCGGGAACGGCTCGGCCTGAAGCAAGTCAAAACAAGCCCGTAACTTACCGTCGACATCGTCAACTGAGAAGGCGGCCGAATTCCAGGCAATAGAAAAGCCCCGCAAGGGGCTTCATAGATTATATTCAGCGCCAAGCCCGCCAGGGGCGGGGCTTTGACACAAAATTACAAATATTTATCTTTTCGATCAATAAGTTGGCGGGTCCGGTGAGATTCGGACACGTGTTTTCTATTTTATACATTGGTTCACAATAGTCCGGTAACCAACTGTTTTTATTAACGTCTTGAGTTTATAGAATTCTAAGGAATTATGCTAAAATTTGCTCCTAGCGCTGCAAAAAGCACACCCAAAAAACCACCAGAAATCCCATGACAAAGCCAATCCTAAAGGATTTCTCGCATAAAGCTATCGCAGCAGTACGCGAGCCAGGGGATTATCGCGACAAGTTCTCCGATGTCGTTGGGCTTCTCCTTAGAGTCAAGTTAGGGGCCGAGGGTGTGCGCAAGCAATGGCTTTACCTCTACACCCTCCCCGGCAGCAATGGCAAACGCGAGTCAATCTCTTTGGGCACCTTTCCGGCCGTCGGGGTTGCCGAGGCCAGGGAGGCCGTTCGCGAATATGCGAAGGGCATTCGTCAGGGCATCAATCCAAAGACCAAGAAAGATCAAGAGCGCGACGAAATCGCCAAGAATGTTCAACGACAGACATTTAGACACGTCGCAAAAGACTACTGGAATACCCATAACAAATCGTGGAAGAACGAAAAGGTACGTGCCCAGTGGATAGATAGCTGGATGGAGAACTACACCTTCCCCCATATTGGCACGCTGGATGTAGCCGATATTCGCCTTAATGACGTGGTCAAAGTCCTTAAACCGATCTGGATCGAGAAACATGCGACCGCACGAAAGATCAATCAGGCCATGGGCAGCGTCCTTGAATATGCTGTCGCCAAGGGATGGCGGGACGAAGACATCGTTAATCCCAGCAAGCAAAAAGAACGACTCATCCATCTGCTAGCCCGGGTGAAGCACGTTAAGGATCACATGCCGTCTCTTCATTATGAGGACGGCCCGAAATTTTATGCAGACCTAAAACAGCATTTACTAAGAACGGATTCGACTGGCGGCTACCTCAGCCTAGAGTTTCTGGTTCTAACAGGCCTACGTACTGACAACCTCCTCACCCTTGAGTGGGATGAAATCGACCTAAAGAAAAAGCTCGTCAACGTGCCTGCCAGAAAAATGAAGGGGGGAACCAAGGATTTCAGTTACCCCTTAATTGATCGCTGCATTGAAATTCTCAAGCTCCGCAAACAAATCACCGGCGGCAAAGGCTTTGTTTTTACGGGCCGAAAAGACGAACAGATGAGTAGCGGCGCAATGCTGGAAGCCGTTAAAGTCATTTGTGGCGTCAAAGGCATCAAGCGAACCGACCCCAAATACAAGCCCAAATATACGGATCGACAATCAGGTCGGCGGATCGTACCGCATGGCTTTCGCAGCACCATCTTCTCGTGGGCCGAAGATCACGGTTACAAGCTTGAAGATTGTGAGGCCATCATCGCCCACACAAAGGGTGATCAGAATCTGGCTGCTTATGCCCGTGGCAATAAGTTAAAAATCCGCCGCGAAATTATGGAGGCGTATTACCGCTACCTTTGTCCGGCATGCAGCAACTGAGGCTGGCTTCCAAATGCGTGGAACTAGGCCGAAGCAGTCAATATAAAAGTTCGAGTTAGCCAGCCACCTTATCCATAGCAACTGTTCGCGGTATTCACGAGCAGCCCTTAAATTAAGACAATCGGCCACACAAGGCAATTCGTGCGAACCCCGTGTTGATCATGGAGTTAGAAATTTGCAAAAGTCGTCGGTTGATTTGCCTTCAGACCCACCTCTGCCTTTGCTTTTTTAATTCCATCTCGTTCGAAGGATTTATTAGCCACGACCTACTTTACTCGTGGCCTCTAGAATTTTGTGTGCTTGAAACAATGCCTCATCACCAAACTCTGCCCCTGATATAACCCTTTGCCATGCCGCCAGAACTTTTATTTCAATGGCTTTCCGAACGTAATCGATTTTTCCGATTCGCAAAGCGTCAAATTTTTTTAGTTCTTCTTTTGTGAGCGCAAGAGCCAATAGATTTCGGGTTGGCGTGTCTTTATACCAGTGTATTTTTTCTTCATCTTTGTCGCTTGACAACCATGCAAGCATGACAATTCTCAGACTAACGGCTTGATAAACAGATAACAATGCCCACACCACTTCACCCACATATGGCCGAGCTTCCTCAATATCTTGGTCAGGAATCATCTTCATGATGCGTTCCTGATCTAAACCGCCAACTATAGCTTGAAAGTGTGTATGGTTTTTGATGGTTTTGTATTCATCGACGGTAAGAATATCTAGGAAAGTAGTAATTGGGCCAGTGTTTTTTCGTACAGCTAGCATTGCTTTCCATACACGGTCGAAGCCGCGCATCCGGGCTTCAATTGCAGCTTTTTGCCCTTCGGCGCTAGCAGATATGGCAGAGACCATAGCATTCTTATACGCCTCAATATCGCGGGCATATTCATGTTTAATCGATTGCGACAAACGCTCAGTGATCCATGACCGTAATAACCATGCAAGGAGCGCAATCAAAGAACCACCGACGGCCGCAGATGCCAAAGTATCAAGAATAAAAGAAACTAATGTCATGCTCAGAAAACAGGAATCGGATCGTTACTAGATATCAGAAAAAAAGCCACAAACAACAAACTTACGCCGCCAAAGGAAGTTTTTGTGGCTGAATCAGACTTTCCGCAGGGATGCCGAACTTCTGATGCAGTTTCCAAATCATTGCTAATGTCAAAGGCCGTTTGCGATTCAGAATCTCATAGACGCGATTGATACGACCAATGGCTGGCACCAGATCTTTGGGAGTCAGCCCCGCTTGTTCCATGCGAAACTGAATTGCCTCTACTGGATCGGGAAGGCCGATGGCGTGATGCTTTGATTCATATGCCTCAACGAGCGTCAACAGGATTTCAAAACGGTCGCCGTTGGCTGAGCCAGGAACGGGTTCGTTATCAAAGTAGGCTGAAACTTCACGCAGCGCTACCTTGTAGTCTTCTTCGGTACGAATTGGATGAATTTCCATTTCAGATCTCCATTTCTACTGTTTCGGCATCCACGACATCGTATTCCTTGTGGGTGCCGATGAATTTCACATAGACGGCCTGGTAGTGGTAAGCAACCGACACTACCAAGCGGTAGTCGTTGCCCTTGATGTTGAACACAACGCGGCGGTTCTTGAGAATGCTGGCGCTTCGATATTGCTCTTTGATCTCAGCGGGTTGAGTCCAAGCAGCCCTCTTGGCCTCATCTACCCATGACTTGAGCGATTGCTCCGCGTCGGGATGACTCTCCCAAAAAACTCTCAAAAATTTAACGGCTACAATATGCATTTGTTAATAATAGTCCCAATTTGGGATCTGTCAACAGGTTGGCCAAATTTCATCTTAAACAAAGTGGTTTCTGACCTACCTCCCCTGCTCCACCCCAGACATCTGACCCAAAACACCCGTGTTCGCTAAAAGCCGTAACCTGGCCGACCGATACTCGGCAATCGCCCGGATACGTTCCTGCTGGGCATCGGCCAGCGCCGATTCTGTATTGAGCAGCTCCAGAATATCCGCTGCATTTCGGTCATAGCGACGCTTGAACGAAGAAACCGCCTCCTGAGCTGTGCTCAATAGTCTTTCACTGGCTTTTAGGGTGCCCAGCGAAGTCACCGCATCCGCATGTGCCTTTCATAGCTAGGGCAGTCCATTGCTTTCATCGGTCACAAGGCAAACAGACGAGTCTTTGAAAAGCATCAAGCACCTAAAGTTGAAGCTTTAAGTTATACGGTTTGTCAGCGACAAAAAACGAATCCGCTTACATGCTGGAAGCATTGCAGCTGATACTGGGGAAAATGGAATCGAGCTGATCAAAATGATTAATAACCCAATCTGGCTGGCTAACCAAAGACTCCAGCCTGCTATAGCCAAAACCCACAAAAACGGATCGTATACCCGCTCTTCGAGCGGCGCACATATCATTTTCGGTATCACCAATCATTACGCAAACCTCCGGAGGAAAATCTAATTTCTTGAGAATTAACCTAATGGGTTCTGGGTGAGGTTTGCGAAATGGCACTGAATCACCAAAGACTAAATGACGGAAATATCGCGTTAAGCCTAACTCATCAAGTATCGCCGCTGCCAAAGCACCTGTCTTGTTAGTACAAATGGCAAGGCTTAAGCCCCGGGCTGTGGCACGTTCCAACATAGGGATTACACCAGGCATGACGTGGGTGTTATAAATAGGAGCGGCACGATACATTTGAAGATAACAATTCTGTATTTGAGCTACCGTCTCAGAGTCAGGCTCTAGCCTATTTTTTTTCAGCCCGTATTCTACTAAAGCCGTTCCGCCTTTCCCGACTAGACCAGCAATTTCATTAATGCTCAATGAGTCGAGGCCATGACGTTCCAATGCACAGTTGATTGCGTTGGAAATTCCACCAATCGTATCTACCAAAGTACCATCAAGATCAAAAAGGAAAGCTTTGATTGAAGGCATCACGGATAAACTTTCATCTGAGTGCAAATGATCAGCAAAACGTTCGGCAATGACCTTGGGACTCATCTTAGTCACTTAATCAAGACAAAGAAAGCCGAGGGCGCATCATCAGGCGAATGAGACCACCCATAACAAGCAAGATGGGAATGCCAGCATATAGATTGACCGTTTGCCAGCCAAGCACATTGACCATAGTTCCAGAAAATAACGTAGAAACCGTGACGCCAAAGAACACGAAGGTATCATTCATGGCTTGGACATGAGGAGACTCTTCTTTACGACAGCTCTCCGTGAGCAAGGAGGTGGCACCAACGTAAAGGAAATTCCAGCCGACTCCCAACAAAATCAAGGCAGCATTAAAGTGAAACAATTCACTACCTGTTAGGCTAATCGTAATGCTCCCGAGATTCAGTAGGCAACCCATTATCATCACAGGCAGAATGCCAACTCTCAGAATGAGTACTCCAGTGAAATAAGAGGGAGCAAACATGGCAAGCACATGCCACTGAATGACTTCAGCCGTCTGAGCAAAGCCGAACTGAGAGCACATCATGGCCAACGGGGTTGCGGTCATCAAAAGGTTCATTATTGCGTAGCCTACGACGCTTCCTAAAACGGCCATAACCAATTTTGGATTTCTTGCAATTTCAGACCAGGAACGTCGTGCCTGCTGGTTCTCCACCCTCACGATTGGCGGTAACTTTAGGCCCAATGCAAAAAAGGCACCTAACAAAGCCACTCCGGTCAGCACAATGAAGCTGGCGTAAAAAGCAGGCTCAAGTGCATCCTTAGTCCATCGGGCGAGTGTCGGTCCAGCCACCGCAGCTATTAATCCACCAGTCAACGTCCAGGAAATAGCCAAACTTTTTTTTCCTGGTTCCACAGCCTCGGCAGCTGCGAAACGGTAGTATTGGCCAACAGCACCAAAGGTACCGATAAAAAACCCCGCTACAGCAAACAAAACAAAACTGCCCACCAATACACCGTAAGCGGCCACAGCTAAACCGATTGCCCCGATCAGAGCGCCACCACAGAAGACAGTACGGCGCCCAAAACGCACCATTAGCTTAGCCGCCGGATGAAGTACCAGCATAGTTCCCAAGTATTGGATAGCCAATGGCATAGTGGCGAAATCTGGTGATGAAAGTTGGACTCCCAACAGGGCCGACGATGAGAGCACGAGACTAATCGTGGTCATCATCGCCGCCTGAGAAAGAGCCAAAAGAAGGATATTACGATTCATAGGCTGGTCGTCGGCTCGTAAAATTGGGTCAATCCATTTTCATCGACAACTCTGGTAAAGGATGGGTTACCGATGACAGTTATCTCATGACGGATTTCCATCCGTTCATCAGAACCATCGTTGGCAGGAAAGATGACTGCGATACCGTGATACGGCAAAAGTCGTGAACTAAGCTTGTATTCTGGATATAAACGAAGACCTAATACAGGAATTTTCTTTGCATGAATAGTTGCTCTTATGGCATGCGGAAAATGGTGTTGTTCCCAATTAGTGTCAGCGGCTGCAGCCTTCAAGGCTCGGTATTCTGCAAGAGCTAGAGTGGCACTGTCATCAAGGTGAATCAATGACACCCCTGAATCTGCGCAGAAAAGAGCCGCTAATTGCTCATAGGAAAATCCCATTCGACGGGAATTAAGTGTCGCCCGCATACTGGTATGCCAGCGCTGGTATTCATCTCCAGGCAAATCATGCGACAGCGGATCAAACAAGAATTTAGCGCGCCATATTTCAAAGCGATCATGAAATAGCTGGTTGTAATTAGCTAGATAATCAGAAATATCGTAAATCTTGATAGCAGCCGCTATCTTCAACTCTTCAGTTCGCTGACGCAACTGAATCAAATAATTCTGAGCTTCTACTGACGTAACTCCAAGTGGTAGTGCATAAAAGGTGCTATCACTGATCACATGGAAGATTGCGCCTGGTGGGTATATGCTTTTTATAAGCTGGGAAATATGGCTCATATGGAGCAGCGACACATCGTCTGCTGTTGTTACTTCAGTAGGCTGTACCCGCTTGATCGGATTACTGATCACACAAAAAGCCAAAATCAGAATTTCAATTGGAGCGCCACGCTCACAGGCCTCTGCAATCATTTTGCGCCATTGGCCACATTCACGAAACTTCTTTCTCGAATTGAACTGAAAGGCATTATGGTTCAAAAGTTCAATGATTCGTGATGGCAGGTCAAGCGTCTTGGTTCGTTCTAAAAAGACCTCCATATCGAAGTGAGGTGAGACGCTTAAGTGTCGAATGCGTGCGTCATCAGCAGATTCATAGATGCGTTGTGGTTGCCATTGCGATCTGGGATCTTCCTTTGGCCAAATAAACTCTTTCCCGATCTGAGAACGAGAAATGATCTCTCCGCTTAAGCCCACCGGAAGTTGTTGGTTAGCAACGGAAACAGACTCATATAGGGATTCTGGCGTCAACATGGTTTCCTCCTGTAATCGTTTTAGTGATTGCCATTGACATGTTGCTTGGATGCGTTAAAGTAAAAACGACATAGTTCCCTCGTTTTCTGCCATGACACGTAAAATAGTTTTCGCTGTTTTTTCCGATTTTCAACTGCTGGATGTAGCGGGCCCGATTGCGGCTTTTGAAATGGCCAATCGAATGGCGCCACGGGCATATGAGTTGACTTTGGCAAGCCAGACTGGAGGTTTAGTAGAAAGCTCATCAGGCGCTACGCTGTTTACAGAGCCTTTTCCACAAGTATTTAATGCAGATACGGTGATCGCCGTCGGAGGTGAAGGGGTTATCCAAGCTGCTGCCAATGAGGAAATATTGAATTTCATCCGCGATCTTTCACAAAATTCGCGTCGTATGGCGAGCGTTTGCTCCGGTGCTTATTTGCTTGCTTCAGCTGGGTTATTGAAAGGAAAAAAGGTGACAACACACTGGCAGCGTAGCGCCGATTTCAGATGCCGATTTCCTGATGTGAAACTTGATGAAGACCGAATCTATATCAATGATGGTCATATTTGGACCTCAGCGGGAATAAGTGCAGGGATCGATCTTTCTCTTGCTTTGATTGCTGATGACCAAGGTGAGAAACTTGCTCGCCAGGTCGCGCGTCAGCTTGTGGTTTATTACCGCCGCCCTGGTGGACAATCCCAATATTCAGCATTGTTAGAAATGGCTATGGGGGATGGTCGTTTCGTTAGCCTGCTAGATTACATCCGGAGCAATCTAGATCAACCTCTGAAAGTCGATAACCTTGCGGATCAAGCATGCATGAGTCCAAGGCATTTTGCTCGATGTTTTACCTCGGAGATTGGTACGACTCCGGCAAGAGCTGTCGAACGATTAAGAGTTGAGGCTGCAAGCGCTGCTTTAGAGAGCGGAAATGGCTCAGTTCAAACAGTAGCACGCCAATGTGGCTTCGCGGATGTTGAGCGCATGCGTCGGGCTTTCATACGCCTAAAAGGTATTCCACCTTCCGCTGTTAAACGACATTTTCGTTGAACAATTTCATTTGTATATTCCTGCCAATATGATAAATGAAAAGCAACACCCGTTCAGACGAGTCGCCGGGTTCCCTGCTTTTCCTGGAGCAGGAAAAGAAAGGGTCAGCGACGACGATAGGCCGGTTCCTCAGCCACCTGGGTCCCCGATTTTTCTGGGGCGCAGCCAAGAAAAAGAAGGGGTTAAGTGGCTGCCCATCGAGCGACACGAAGACGCGCGCGCAAAATAAAAAGAGTCGAGCGCAGCGAAGACCAAGCTTGGCAAAGGCGAAGCCGGCGCCGAGCGCAGCTGGCCCCGAGGGGTCCCCGGCAACGACCGAGCGAAGCGATGGTGGTTGTTGGGGAAGGGGTCAGGATTTTTGCTTTGCGCGCGCGTCGGAGACGCCGGCAAGAGGGAGCACTGCTCCCTTGCGCAGCAACAGCATTGCTGTTGCAAAGTCTGTAGTTTCAGCGCCATAGCAACTTGCAGGTTGTTTTACCCGGGACTCCTGGGTGAAACTACCCTCCTCGGGCGATGCTTTGGCAGGTCAAGCCTGATTTTGTCTGGCTCCTGCCCTGCCCGAAACCGTGGGTTCGGATGAGGCAAGACCTGCCAAATGCCAGATGGGCCGTAATCGTTTTCATCCTGCTGCACCCAATGAAAACTGACCTCACCCGTACCCAGCCAGATAGCTTCACCATTGCAACGTAACATCCGCCCCCCAGATATCTTCACGTAATCAACGTCCATATAGGGGCGACCTTCTTTCGCATAGACGTCAATCCAGTATGCGAGGTCTTCGGCTTGCTTCCGAGTCCACAACCAGACGATGACGTCGCCACTTCGAGTCAGGTAATCCAACTTTTTGTAGAAGAGATGAGCTGAAAGTTCAGGGACCAGGCCTTTATTCCTTCGCTTAATCGAGCTTGATTTTTCGACTTCGATGTATATCCGCCTTTGCTTCGTATCGATGATGGCATCGGGGCGAAATAGTTCACCATCAACTTCAACCTGGGTGGTTCCCGACACTCGACCTCCTTTCTTTGCTGCCCAAAGGTCGTATTCCACAATAACCGCTGCCTGGATTATTAGATCATGTGCAAGCGTTCTCAAGGGCAACTCTCGATCGAACGGCAAGCGACATTTCTGATTGTTGGGGTTTTGATTGGCCAAACGGCAACCCCGCTTAGTCAAACGCCAGAGCCAGATCGGCGATGGCTTCCGCCCCCGCAATGGTCGCCAGACTGTTTTGACGCTACGAATTAGATCTTCTCGCCTGTACTGCGTCAGATCGGTATGGGTGATGCCAAAGCAACGAACAATTTCTGTGGTCGTGAAACCAAATTCTCGAAGCCATTTCAAAAGGGTCTCTTTGCGTCGAATTGGATTATCTAGGTCTGCGTATCCCATGAGCCCACCTGCATTTATAAACCGTCGAAATGAAGGTTTTCTATTTACAGAATACGGTAGGGAACCAAACGAATCTCACAAGTTTCTTTGTGTATATTGCATTCCAAGCCTTGCTCTATAAGGAATGCAACAAGAAACTCCAACTAAAAACAGGAAGAATCTGTTGCAGAGCAAAAGAAATATTTTTCAGACCAAGGCATTCGAAAAGAGGACAACAATCCCTAAATTCGTGTGGAATATGTCATCAGCCCCAAAATTAGCAATTCAAGCTAGAAGAGCTTTAGCGATATAGTCTCGCTGCCAACCTATGAAAGAAAAATAAAGGGTTACTTCTTCGCTCCCCTTTGCCACAAAACTGATGCAGATTTTGTTGTCGCTGACTGCGTGGAATGACCATAAACCCGGGGACTTTCTCGAACACTGCCACGTAGCAATAAAACACAACATACCGTCCATACTTAAGATCATTTTACTTAAAGCACAACTAGCACAAGAGCATATAGTTACCTATAATTTCTAGCAACAAGCGATCCACATTGATCACTGTAAAAACTTACCGCAGCTTAAAGGTTCTTGGTAGTCTTCACCAATACATTGGCAAATAGACAAAACACACTACTAACTTGTTGAGGGATCGAATGCTATCTACTAAAAAAAGAAATGAGAGCCTGCGGAACGAGTTTGTTAAGAAACTTTTGGTCCGAATCTCGGCATCAACCAGACGAATGAATGAAGGCAAAACTACCTACATAATAGGTAATAATGGGACAGGAAAAAGCCGCATTCTGTCAGAATTGGCTGAACAGTTAGCAGACTCTCAACCAACCCGCACCGTAGCATGCATTTCTAATTCAATCTATGATCGCTTTAAGTTTTCTGATTCTAGTCGAATCAGATATCTTGGAGCCAGAAATGCGTCGAACGCTGTATTTCATTCAGCAACGGATAGACAGCTAGCACGTTTTATTTTGCGGGCGATGCAACATGATCGGAGACTTTTATCACAGTTATCCGAAGCTGTTGAAATGGAATTTTCTTTTACTTTAAGGGAAAACGTACTAGATCAAGTGAGTGATCGCCTTGATTTATCTAGTAAGCGGCGTACAAAATCTAAATCACATAGAGATTTGTTGACCACTAGATATCTGAGAATGCTGAAACGTATATCTAATTCCGATGGGCGGTTTAGTAAACTAACCAAAGCACAAATTCCAGCGCTTCTCAGATATTTAGAATTAAATATCGATATAGATTTATACGTAACAATTTCTGACGGAAGCAAGATAAATTTTGGTTCTCTAAGCACAGGAGAGCAAAACCGCACCCTACTATTTGCCAAAGTTTTAAGCGCAATGGAAGAAGGTACCGTATTTCTCATTGACGAACCTGAAATAAGTCTTCACCTCCACTGGCAGATGAGTTTTCATCGCACCTTAATGCAATTACTTTCAAAGCTAAAGCGTTTTCATGTTGTAATCGCAACACACGCTCCGATAATAATCAGCGAGGCTGCTAAACAAAACCCATACAGCCAACAAAATCTAGTAGGAATTTTGTATCGCAAATCAGCAAATGAGAAATTCAGTGAAAAAAACAATCTGGATAAAAGTCTAGCGCACTATAAATTCCACACATTTGCCGATGTATCAAGCCATGAACAACTTGTTCTTCGTTATTTCAAGACTGCACCTTACCATGCGCACGAGGTAAGCATAGAAATTGCTGATGCAATACTTAGCGTTTCAGAAGGAACTTCAAATACCAACACAGCTCTGTCAATTCTGCACGAACTTCAAAGCACTGTTGGACTCTCAGAAGAGGCTAGAGTGCAAATAAATTCAGCTCTGTGCCTCATTGAGAAGGATCTTGTAATTTTTCAGCATAGAAAAAATCTAACATGAAGTCACTTTGCTCAAACTCTCAACAACGGACGCATCTACTGAAACTAGTAAAGATGATTCAGCAGAAAACACTTACTGGTCCACAAGCATGGTCAGCCCTCTCAGACCCGAAGCCTTCGAAAAGCTTTAAACTGAAAAACGGCACATTTCAAGAAATTCAGTTTTCATTGGCAGAGCGCAATACTTACAAAGTTCTTCGTGAAACCACCCAGAAAACACTGTTCGCAAAGCATGGCCGCATGTGCTCATACTGCAGACGTCCAGTTGGGCACTATGGATACAGTTGGCACATTGAACATGTGTTGCCAAAAAGCCTCTATCCATCACTGACTTTTAGGTTGGCTAATTTGACAATCGGCTGTGTAGACTGCAATCGCTGGAAAGGTGTTCGCGTTGACAAACATATTAAAAGAAAATCGCTTCCGATAATTAATCCGATTGAATCTGACTTTATATATTCAGCTCACCTGCGATATTTTCAAGTCAGCACTGAATATCTAAGCTTCGCTAAATACCTTCCCCAATCACAAATTGGCATTAAAACATATGAGCAACTAAGCTTTGCTGAGCTGGAGCGCGTACATGCAATTAATCACTTAGATGGTTTATCCTCTGCGTTACACGAGCGCATCACACGCGCCATGTCTATTGGATTAATTGAGCCTGAAGGACAAGAGTTTCTTGCTTTGCTTGGAAACCTTAAAAGCTCAATATATCGAGGGCGGATTTAAGCCAATACTATACACATCTCAGGTATGACTATTAGGTGATGAGCTTCTTAAGCTGTTCATACCAATCTGGAATCGGATCTCGAACAAAGTGCCCCAGTAATTGCATAGAGGCACGAGGCCAAGAGCACGCATCTTTAGCAAGAAGAGTTAATAAGGTTTGTTCTGCACTGTTCGACGAATCGATGTTTTGAACCGTTTGATTTTTCAGATGCACTACTGCATCCCGAATATGCTCCAAATCAAGAAACTTCTCCCACAACCTATTACCCTTTATGGTCGACACATCAAGAATTTTGGGTAGCACATTGCCGAGCTTATCCGACGTAGAGAGCAGCCTTTCAGCCTCACGCTTTTCAAGCAACTGTTTACCCTTTTTGCCTTTTACTTCGATGGCACTCGGTGATATTCGTATTATCTCCTCGTTGCAAAATGCCTCGATAGCCTGATAGGAAAAGAAAACGGCGACCATTGATCTTTCGAAGTAGTCAAACAACTCAGTCGTTGACGTTATGTGTCTTACGGGACCGATTGGAGATTGTGCTTCCATATATTTAAAAGAGCGCTTTAATGCCTCCGCTTGTTGCGCCGCTGAGTGCGCAATATTCATTGCGAGTGCCACAGGACTTGGCGCGACGAAACTGACAACTCCAAGCGGTCCAGCTGCTCCAGAACAACTCAAAAGCAAACGAGACCCAGCCTCAAAACTTGGGCCACCCGGATACGCTGCAGGTAAAGCAACGGCAAGTGGTGCCGCTGCGGCAATTCGCCAATCAGTAGACATTTATTTAGGACTCATTCGTATTTAGTCCGCGCTGAACAACCCTGAATTTTCATCAGGCGGCTATCAGCGATTGATTTGGTTGCGATAGAAACTCCAGAATCTGCTGCAGAATTTGGGCACACAGAAGCCGCAGCTTCTTCAGGAGCAGT
>JACCDN010240562.1_pt1 | contig 21899 bp, 24 predicted proteins | sample 7441691 | NCBI WGS metagenome assembly JACCDN01 (sample SAMN15323439, study PRJNA562643) | freshwater metagenome | isolation source: river surface water | place: USA:Blue River Watershed | collected 2017-08-16 | reverse complement strand
TTGTGATACAATAATTGTAAACCAGCCGCAGCACATTTCTCGCCTAATTTATCTAAGATTTCTGCCAAATTCTTAGCTCCACCCTTCATCGCCATTCTCTTATTTACCTGATCAAAAGTAAACAAGCCCATTGGCGGAACTGGAATCACAAAGTATTTGAATCCTGCTGTCTTTAGATCTGCAATTTGTTGATCGATATTTTCAAAATTAGCAGTACCCTGGTGTGCAGAGATGGGCGTTAATTTCATCTCATCTAAAAGTGATTTGAAATCTGCTGGAGACAAGTTGTAAAACTTGCCATTATTATAACCCGCAGATTCTACGTTTACATAACCCGCTTGTGCTACTTTTTCTAGTGTCGCGCGGGCATCTTTCATCGCATCGCGCACCGTATACAAAGCTAAACCTCCAAAACGTTTTTCAGATTGGACTTCTTTATCAGAAGGTTTAAAGGAGACTAACGATAACGCCATGAAGGCGCCCATCGCAATAATTGATTTAATTTTCATGGTTACCGTATTAAAATTTTTGTTGAAAGTTCAATTTAATGTATTTATTTGATAAAATGATTCACAGAGGATTATCGAAAATTCAATAAAATGCGTTTGCGGTCCTCGTGCTCCTCTCCATAATTTCTAACGGAGAAAGGGGCCTCTCGGTAAAATGCTAGTTCATAATTGATTATTTCCCCCTCTTTAGACGCTATCCAAGGCATGTCTTTGTGCGAGTATTGACATATGGACGCGGCAGACCAATCGCTCATTTGTTCAATCACACGATCAATCACTTCCGTTTCGCTCGCTTTTAACTCTTTTAAATCTGCTTTAACTAGGGGTAAAAACCGCGTTTGGGCATAACCACGATAAACTGTTTTTACACGTTGCAACTGCTCCTTTTCAATCATTTGTTGAATAAGAGTATCTAATTGTGAAGGGACAGGACCAAATGGAAGTTTTCTATATTTAGCCCCAGTTAAATGCTCCTCATAAAGCTCATAATAGTTGAAATCTGCAAAATAAAGAAGCTTATTTAATACAGTTTCTCCCACATTGGGTTTGCCAGCACAGCGCTCTAATAAATAAAGTAATACGTTTTTACACTTTTCTACTTGAAACAACGGGTCAGAAATTCGCTCTTTTTTTGCCAAAGAAGGGGAGTCATCAAACGCGAAATCAGGACTCAATTCAAAGTCTTCAGACATAAATTCGTCTAAGGAGAACCCTAATTGCAGCGATAATTTATGTAGTTCTAGAACATCGACGCCTCTATTTCCTAATTCTATTTGGGTTAAAGAAGACCGTGAAATCTGAACGCTTTTTGCTAAATCTTCTTGAGATAAACCCTTCCTTTTTCGAAGCTCAGTCACGCGAAAACCAATATCTTTTTTTGTTAGCTTATCCTCCATCTCGATTTTGTTTTACTCTTTGGAATAAAACAAATGTACACAATTGTTAGATAAAAGAACTATCAATTGTTTGATAATAAAACAAATAGTTTTCCCGCCTAAGCCATAAAATGCATGACTAAACTCTCCCATTCCTCCTCTAATGTACTAGACGGCCGAACTTTCTTCGCCCTCGCATACCAATAATCCGCATTCCAACTGTCTCCTTCCTTGCGGTGCAAATAAGCATGCACCCAAGCGGCCTCCGCGCCAGCTAAAGAATCCACCAGATCATGCGCTGTTTCCCAATCGCCTTTAGCGTCATACCAAAGGCTTTTTAAAAGCACGGAAAAATGTGCTGGTGGTAAAGGTTCTGTTAGTGATTCGTAGAAAGGAAATTTACTCATGTTTGAATAGGTTAATCGTATAATCTAACAATTCTTGCCCCCCTATTTCCCCATGACCAGGGATGACTAATTTAACAAATGGAAAAGCTTGCTTCACCTTCATTACCGTTCCAGACCAATCCTTCACATTTGCGTCCCCTAAAAACCCTTTTGTAGCTTGCATTTCTTTAATTAAACAGCCTCCAAACAGCACGTTTTCAGATGGAAAATAGCCTACTACATTGTCCTTTGTATGTCCCTCGCCTAAAAAAGTGGCGGTTGCGAAACTCCCTCCCACATTCAATTTAATCGTTTCTGTAAATCCATTTTGGGGATATGCCGTCTGATTAGCTTTCGCTAGATCTATTGTTTTACTATTGCCAAAAGAAGGAATTTTATGCGCGTGAAACGCCGCTAAACCTCCCAAACAATCGTCGTGAAAATGCGTGGGAACCACTGCCTTAATTTTACATTTTAGCTTATTTTCAATGAAATTAATAAGCTCCTCAGCACTCTTGTCATTTGTGGGTGTATCAAAAACGAGCGCTTCATTCGCATCTCTCGCAATCATCCCATTACACGCCACCTTCCCAAAATCATTCGTTTGTAAATAGGAGGTATGCACAAACGTATGTGGCGCAATTTGGACGACTACTAAATCCGCGGACCGATATACCTCTACGGGTAATTTCTGCGCAATGCCTGAGAAACTAACACAGAAAATAAAAAAAAGAACCCCATTTAATTTCATAGATTTTCACCAAAAGTAAGCAAATTGTAATCCGGATCTAACAGCGAAAACTCCTTTTGACCCCAGGCCTTATTCTCTAACGACCCATTCGGATGAATGGGAATTTTCCGATCCATTAAATCCTGATAAAGCGCCTCAATTCCTGTTGTTCGAATATATACCTGCCCATCATTTTCGAAAGGATTTAATCCTTTAAATTCAAACAGATGAAGCTCAATGGCCTCCTTTTTTAATAACAGGTAATCACCATAATCCCCCATTTCAGAAAAGCCCAAACCCTCAATATAGAATTGCTTCGATGCCGCTTTATCGCGCATGGGGAGCTTAGGGATGATGGTTAATAACATGCGAAAGTCAATTTTAATTTCTCAAAATATCTGTCTATCAAACCAAAGTTAGAGAAAGCCAGCGTATTTTATTAAATTTCATCCATCTAAAGCTAATTGAATGAACAATCGCCGAGAATTTCTAAAGCAAAGCACAGGCTTACTAGGCCTTTCTGCTCTGGATTTCACAGCTCCTGCTAAACCGCTATTATCCTTTTCAACTTTAGGTTGTCCTTCCTGGAATTTCTCACAAGTCCTAAATCACGCCTCCGCAAATCAATATGCTGGCATTGAGATAAGGGGTATTAAAGGCGAATTAGATCTTCCTTCGAATCCCCTATTTTCAGCATCTAACATCGCGAGTACGAAGAGAGAAGCGGCAGATGCAAAAATCAAAATAGTGAACTTAGGGTCATCTGCTAACATGCATTTTTTAGACCCATCTAAACGGCAAAAAAATCTAGATGAGGCGAAAAAATTCATCGATCTCGCACATCAATTAGATTGTCCATTTGTTCGTGTTTTCCCGAATGATTTGCCAAAAGATCAGGAGGAGAATGCCACAGTCGATGCCATCATAAATAGCTTACGCGAATTAGGTGATTATACGAAAATGAGCGGCGTCAAGGTGCTCTTAGAATCCCACGGAAAAGTCATTAAAAGTGATATGCTTTTGCACATCATGCAGTCTGCTAATCACGCAAATGTGGGGTTGGTTTGGGACTTTTTCAATATGTGGTCAATCACGAAAGAGTCTCCTGCGCAGATGTATGCTTCATTGAAAAAATACATTTTTCACACGCACATTAAAGATGCCATCTTAACGAAGAAAGGGGAAACTTACACGCTTTTAGGAGAGGGGAATTCGCCCGTTAGAGAGGCGCTACATGCGTTAAAGGCGGGAGGATATCAGGGTTATTATAGTTTTGAGTGGGAGAAGCTTTGGCATCCAGAAATTCAAGACCCTGAAATAGCGATTCCACATTTTTCTAATAACTTCGCTGCCTACTGGAAATAATTATGAGTCTAAAGGACAAAAATACATTCGACGCCATCGTCATCGGATCCGGAATCAGCGGCGGCTGGTCTGCCAAAGAACTCACGGAGAAAGGGCTAAAAACCTTATTGCTTGATCGTGGAAGAGATGTAAAACACGTCACCGATTATCCCACTACTTTAGCGAATCCGTGGGATTTACCACATCGTGGGCAGGTGCCAGTAGAGCTGAAAAAAGAGTACGGAATTGCGAGCAAAAATTACATTTTTTCAGAGGCCACATCTCATTTTTTGACCAAAGACGGGGAGCAGCCATACATTCAAGACAAGCCATACGATTGGATTCAGGCCTACCACGTGGGCGGTCGTTCGCTTTTATGGGGGCGACATACCCAGCGTTGGAGTGACTTTGATTTCACGGGTCCTGCCCGCGATGGCTTCGCGGTAGATTGGCCCATTCGATATAATGACTTGGCGCCATGGTATAGTTATGTGGAGAAGTTTGTGGGGATTTCTGGCAATAAAGATGGCTTAGAAACTCTGCCAGATGGCGACTTTATAAAACCCTATGAGCTCTCGTGTGTGGAGAAACATTTTGGCAAAGTAGTGAATGAAAAATTCCCTGATCGACATGTCATCATCGCTCGTACGGCGAACCTAAGTCAAGCAGATAAAATCCATACGTCAGTAGGAAGAAGTCAATGCCAAAACCGAAACCTCTGCGAACGCGGTTGCCCTTATGGCGGCTATTTTAGCAGTAATTCAGCAACTTTACCCGCGGCGTATCAGACCGGAAATTTGACTTTAAAAACGCACTCGGTTGCCCATTCCATCATCTATGATGAGAAGAAAAAGAAGGCGATTGGGGTAAGGGTTGTGAATGCGCTGACACATGAAATGGAAGAGTATTTTGCTTCGATCATTTTTGTGAATGCTTCGCCTTTGGCAACCAACTTAATCCTCTTAAATTCCACCTCAGCTCGCTTCCCAAATGGCCTCGGAAATGACTCCGGCATCTTAGGAACGCACCTGGCCTTCCACAGTTACCGTGGCAGAATTACAGCGGAATACGATGGGAATTTAGACTACATGACCGCCGGGAAAAGACCTACGTCTGGCTATATCCCACGCTTCAGAAATGTGTACAAACAAGAAACCGATTTTCTACGAGGCTACGCAAGCAACTTAAGTGCGGCGCGTATCGTCGAAAATGCGTCCGATTTAGTAGGCGAATCTTTGAAAAATTCTTTGTTAAATCAAAAATTAGGCAATTGGCACATCAACGTGGGCATGATGGGCGAGACAATTCCAAAAGCGCATTCCACCGTTCGATTAGACTCACAGCTGAAAGACAAATACGGCATTCCACTACTACGCGTTTCGATCGGCTACGACGAAAATGATGAGAAGATGTTGAAGGATTTCCATCAACAATTTACGGAGATGTACGCCGCGGCAGGCTTCCACAACATTCAACCCATCGATACGAAACGTCTACCAGGTAACGAGAACCACGAAATGGGCGGAGTGCGCATGGGAAGGGATCCGAAAACCTCAATGTTGAATGCATATAACCAAATGCATCATTGCAAGAATGTATTCGTCACGGATGGATCCTGCATGACATCGACATCGACACAGAATCCATCATTGACGTATATGGCCTTAACCGCTCGCGCGGTGGATTATGCGGTGAAAGAGAAGAAGCGATTGAATCTATAATTTAATCCCCCACGCTTTATTCAATTTTCGCCCGAGCAATGCGTTCGCGCCGGCGTCATTGAACTTCTCCGTTTTTGGATTCCAGGTTAATGATTTGTTGACCTCATAGGCAATGTTTCCGATGTTACATACAGAGGCTGTGCGGTGGCCAATCTCCACATCACAAATAGGCGTCGTACGATTGCGCATCGCCGATAAGAAATCTTTGTAGTGATTTGTGCTTTCGTACACATGCTTTTCAGAAGCGCCTATCACCCGATCCTTTAAGGCGGCATTAGACGTTTCCAACTTCTTACGTTGCACGCGTAATGTACCCTCCGTACCTACAAACTCGATGGCATTATTCCACTCCCATGGCTGATGTGTCATTTTGATGCCATTCGCGTAGGTATAGGTCAAAAATTCATTTCCATTCGCTTTAGGAGCATCTACCTGAACCGGTCCGCTTCCATCCATATCCAGCGCCCATTGAACAATATCAAACATGTGAGCACCCCAATCTGTCATACCGCCGCCGCCAAATTCCTTGTATTTTCGCCAATTAGGGAACACATCCTTTGAAATCGGAGGGGCTAATTCAGCATTAAATGGAACCGCGTCATTTGGTCCTAGCCACTTCTCAAAATCCAATCCGGTGGGTAATGCCTCAGCACTTAAATCATAGGCTACAGGCGGTGGGCCTACATTCACTTTAATCGATTTCACTTCTCCTATATAGCCATTGCGTATTAATTCCGCTGTTTGTCTAAACTCTGGCCAGGATCGTTGCATGGATCCCGTTTGAAAAACACGCTTGTATTTTCGTGTCGCATCCACCATCGCACGACCCTCTTTTACGGTCAACGAAAGCGGTTTTTCGCAATAAATATCTTTGCCGGCAGCGGCAGCACGCACAGCCATGGCAGCATGCCAATGGTCTGGACTTGCAATCACCACCCCGTCAATGTTTTTCAAGGCTAACAATTCAGTAAAGTCTTGGTATTGAGGTATTTCGGCATATGTGCCTAATGTAGATGATTTTGAATAAATCTCTTTTACCCGATCTAAAAACAAGTTCGCCTTCGCTTGATACACCTCAGATATCGCCGCAATTCGAACCTCGCCTGTGCTCAAAAACGAATTAGATAATCCCCTTCCCTGCTTTCCGGTACCAATAAAACCTAAATTTATGAGATCACTTGGGGCTATGTAAGGAGATCCATCTGTACGAACACCTCCCAAAACATGACGAGGAACGATGAAAAAAGAGCCAATGGCAAGACTTGATTTAGCAAGAAAATCACGTCTGTTAATCGAGTTTGAACTTTTCATAATTTGCTTTTTTAGGTAGAGGTATTTAAAATCAATTCGCTGTAACACGCTGAGGCTAAGCTAATAAAATTTAATGAGGTAGCAAGGTGTCGAATTGAAGTTTCAATACATTTTTATTAATTTCCAAAATGAAAAAATTAATTCTAGGTATTAGTTTGCTCTTTCTAGGTTGCCAAGAAAAACAGCGACCTAATCTAGCCAATACGCCTGAATTACAAAAAGCTTTGCAATCCATTCAGGTGTTGGACGGATTTGAAGTGGAGCTTGTCGCAGCAGAGCCTCTGGTGGAAGATCCCGTGGCGATGGAAATCGACGAAGATGGAAATTGGTACGTAGCCGAAATGCCGGGCTACCCCTTAGATCTCAGCAAAAAGGGGCAAATACGAAAACTTATTGATACAAATGACGATGGCTATCCGGACAAAAGCATCGTCTTCGCAGACAGCCTTACGCTTCCCATGGGTCTTATGCGCTGGAAAAAAGGAATCCTAGTCGCCGACTCCCCTAATATCCTCTATTTCGAGGATACCGATGGGGATCAGAAGGCGGATAAAAGAGAGGTTGTTCTGACCGGATTTTCTTTATCAAATCCCCAACACAACATGAATACCCCGAAATTCGGGATAGATAACTGGATTTACTTAGGGCATTCGGGAGCGATCAACTCGTTTACGTATGAAGATATTTTTGGGGATAAAGGGAAAGAAATCACGTTCCCCAACAAACCCGATGCCGCATTTTTACCTAAAAATGGAAACGGCCGTAATGTTCGGTTTAAACCCGATTCCTATCAGATCGAATCACTCTCGGGTGAGACACAATATGGGCACACGACGGATCCTTGGGGCCGACGGTTTTACACCGACAACGCGAATCATTTATTCCACGAGGTTATCGATGCGCGCTATGTCAATGCGAACAAAAACCTCGTCATTGCAGAGGCGATGGAGAAAATTCCAGACCATGGCAATGCCTGTGAAATCTATCCCATTTCCGAGAATCCAAATCACCAATTATTGACCGACGTGGGGGTGGTTACTTCTAGTTGTGGAATCACGTGGTATGATGGTGGGGCTTTTGGCAAAGACTATAATCAGGTCACGTTCGTGGGAGAGCCGGTACATAATTTAGTGCATGCAGATATCATCGAATCCCATGGGGCTACGTTTAAAGGGAAACGCTTGGTGGAGAAAAAAGAATTTTTGGCCTCAAAAGACCCCTGGTTTAGACCCGTTAATTTTTACGTAGGACCAGACGGAGCTATGTATGTCGTGGATTATTACCGACAATTAGTGGAGCATCCGGAGTGGATGTCGGAGGAGGTAAATAAAAGTGGCGCCTTGTACAATGGCTCGACTAAAGGCCGCATTTACCGCATCACGAAAAAAGGAGCAAAGGCGATGGATTGGATGAAATCCGTGCATTTATCTACTAAATCTTCCGAGGATCTTGCTGAACTACTAACGCATGAAAACGGCTGGTACCGTCGGACTGCGCAGCGTTTATTATTCCAACGGGGAGACAAATCGGTCGCGCCACAACTAAAGAAAATTATTGATAGAGATCAAAAATTAGGGGCGGTACAGGCGCTTTGGTTATTGCATGATTGGGGTATGGTGGATGCCAAAGATCTAGCGAATGCACTGGGTTCTTCCACCGAGGGTATGCGCGAAAATGCCTTGCAGGTGGCCGATAGGCTCATCGATAAACCCGGCTTTGCGAAAAATGCCGACTTACAAAAACAACTAATAGGCCTAGCAGATGACCCATCCGCGCGCGTTCGATTCCAATGGCTTTGTTCGTCGAGCTACTTAGGACTGCCTAATGCAGATCTGTTACGCGCAAAAATTTTAGCTAAAGATATTGAAGATCAATGGGCGGGAATTGCGGCCATTGCCTCCTCCCAGGATAGCGAATTGGAATTGCTAAAATCCTCCATTCGCACGTTAGGAGGAAACCCTTCTAAAGGCAAATCGACCTTTTTCAGTTACCTCGCAGCGACGTTGGTTAAGAAAGGAAATCCCGCATTCCTATCGTTAGCCATCGACCAAAATCCTTCGAATGATTGGTGGCAAGCTGCTATTTGGTATGGCGTTGCGACACTCATCAAAGAGGCGGGCGTGCCGTTCCCGCTAGAAGAAAAACAAAAAGAGGCGCTGTTAGCATCGTTCATGCAAACAAATCAACCTGAACTTCGCACCTCGATTCTTTCGCTATTCAAATCCCTCGGGCTTCCTAAAAACGCGACCCAATTCGCGTTAGTGGAGCAGCGATTTAGCCAATCAAAAGATGCCCAATTTCAGAGAGATGCCTTGTCGCTATTAGCCTTGCGTGGAGACGCAAAAACCCAAGCATCATTAATCCAATACCTCTCTTCGAAAAGCCCAGTTCACTTACAATTAGGCGCCATCGAATCCTTACCAAATACCCTAGCTAAGGCCGATTTACAAAAGATAAATACCTATTATCCTTCGCTATCAGTACCGGTAAAAAAAGCTTGGATTGCGTATTTACTGGATCATGAAAATCAAGTGACCGCCTTACTCCAAGAGGTAAAGAAAAACAATATCAAACGCTCCGATTTAGAGTGGCCGCAAATTGTGGAACTGATGAATTACTACGATACAGACGTACGCAAATTAGCTCGCTCGGTATTGGCTATATCGGAAGACCGAAAGGCCATCTTACAGAATTACCTGCCTGCGGCGGAGAAGGTAGGAGATGTGGCGATGGGTCAAAAGGTCTTTGAGGCAAATTGTACTTCGTGCCACGCCATCAAAAATTTAAAGGGGGTGGATTTCGGTCCTAACTTAAATACGTTGAAGAGTAGAAACGCGCTCTCGATCATTACCGAGATTATTAATCCAAACAATTCCATTGCCGATAAATATGGCCAGTGGGACATCGAATTAAAGAATGGTACACGCTTGAACGGCATCATAACTTCAGAGAACGATCAAACCATCGCGCTAAAGCTAATGGGAGGAGTTATTCAAAACATCTCCAAATCGAACATAAAGTCTAAAAAAGACTTGCGCGTTTCGGCCATGCCGAATGGGCTAGAGTCGAACATCAGTGTACAGGCAATGGCGGATTTATTGGCGTATATCAAGAAATAATTTAAGCGCGCTTTAGTGTCAACCCTATTTGGCCTGCGTGATAAGAATTATGATACAGAATGTGTGCGAATAATTTAGCCTTCGAAACGGTGCCAAAAAATGGCGTATCAATCGTCTCATTCCAACCACCTGCTGGGGTATTTTCAATCAATTGCTCAAGCATCTCAAAACCTTTATCCATTAGGGATTTCGTTGCTGGTAAATCGGCGCCTTGTCCTGTATCTTGATGGCCCATTGTCGTGTTCGCCACATCGCTCGGCATTCCGAAAAAATACCCAAACATCAGCATGGTCTCTGCAACATGTCGGTACATAAACCCGACAGACGATGTGTTCGCATTAAGCTTGAGCGCTACATTTGCCTGATTCACTTCGTTAAAAGCAAAACTGCAGCTTAACTTGTTTTGCTCGAGGAGATCTCTAAAAATTTGTTGTTCCATGGAAATTGAGTTGAGTTTCAATATTAATTGGATTCTATCAACAATGCAAATGTGCCATTAATCTGGGAGGGTTATTTTAATTAGTAAACTATTTTTGGTTAATTTGATTCAACAAAACCTATTCAATCTCCTATGAAAATTTTCGCACTTCTTGTTTTTGTCTCGTTCTCCGGGCTCGCACAAAACACCTACAACCTCATTCCTTTACCTAAAGAAGTTACACCTTCTTCCGGCCAATTTGCCGTCAAAAAGTCTACGGCTATTGGTTATTCACACGCCGACTTTGCTCCTGTAGCGAATTTACTGCAGGAGTATCTTCAAGGGGTCAGCGGATATACAATCACTGCAAAGTCAGCTAAATCAGCGGTGATTCAATTTTCACAAAACAACACACTAGGCGAAGAGGCATATACGCTATCCATCAATTCTTCTAAAATCAACATTCAAGCAAAAACAGGCAAGGGCGCATTTTATGCTTTGCAAACCTTGTTGCAATTAATGCCGGCACAAGTGTATGCAGGAACAAAACTTGCGGAAAGCATCGTGATTCCTAACGTTCTAATAAAGGATGAGCCTCGCTTTTCTTACCGCGGGTTGATGTTAGATGTGGGCCGCTATTACTTTCCGGTGGCATCGGTGAAACGCTTCATCGATTTAATGGCCGTTTATAAAATGAATAAATTTCATTGGCACTTGACAGAGGATCAAGGCTGGCGCATCGAAATCAAAAAGTATCCATTGTTGACCTCCATTTCCTCTGTCCGCAAAGAAAGTATGTTAGGTCATTATAGGGACCAAAAATATGACGGCAAACCGCATGGTGGATTTTACACACAAGAGGAGGTAAAAGACATTGTAGCCTATGCAACGAAAAAATACATTGAGGTGATTCCGGAAATTGAAATGCCAGGTCATTCGCAGGCAGTTTTGGCTGCTTATCCTCAATTCGGGGCTAACGCCGATAAGTTGTATCAGGTAAAAACAAAGTGGGGAGTTTCAGAAGATGTGTTATTTCCAAGGGAGGAAACTTTCACCTTTTTGGAAGATGTATTAACCGAGGTGATGGCACTTTTCCCCGGTCAATACATACACATCGGGGGAGATGAATGTCCAAAAACCCAATGGAAGGAAAGTCGGTTCTGCCAAGATTTAATCAAGAAATTAGGCTTAAAAGACGAGCATGAATTGCAGAGTTATTTCATACGTCGAATCGATAAATTTGTCACCTCAAAAGGCAAAAAATTACTCGGCTGGGACGAGATCCTTGAAGGTGGTCTTTCGCCTAACGCCATGGTGATGTCGTGGCGCGGAACAGCAGGGGGCGTAGAAGCTGCGAAGCAAAACCACGATGTGGTGATGTCGCCTAATTCGTTTTTCTATTTGGATTACTACCAAGCAGATCCTAAAACGGAGCCGCTAGCTATTGGTGGCTTGTTGCCATTGAGTAAAAGTTATTCATTTGAACCGAATCTTCCCGAATTAACGGCAGAAGAAGCCAAGCATGTAGTCGGTATTCAAGCGAATGTTTGGACGGAATACATTAGCAATATTGCTTATGCGGAATACATGACCTATCCACGTGCCTTAGCGCTTTCTGAAATAGCGTGGTCTGCCAAAGAGTCCAAAAATTATGCGGATTTTAAAAAGCGGCTATCAGGCCATTTGCCGGCGATGGACGCACTGAAAATCAACTATTCAAAAGCATTTTTATCACAGCCATAGATTAAATCATGTGAAACACCATGAAAACCAAATTAGGAGTTAAAGATTTGTGAATTAATCGCTCAACATTGGTAATTTTATGCACTTATCAACAAACAAACTATAAATGAATAAACTATTGGTGATTGGTGCAGGCGGCCAACTTGGATCCGAGCTCACCAAAGCCTTAGTCAATACACACGGTAGCGATGCGGTCGTTGCAACAGATTTTCAGGAAAGTGTAAAATCTAAATTTGCCTATTGCCGCTTTAAAACCCTGGATGTATTAGACAAAGACGCTATCGCGAATTTGATACAAGAAGAAAAGATTACGCAGGTTTATCATTTAGCTGCGATTCTTTCCGCTAATGGGGAGAAAAATCCCGTTCAGGCCTGGGAAATTAATATGCAAGGCTTATTAAATGTATTAGATTTAGCGAAAGAATTGAAGCTAGATAAAGTATTTTGGCCTAGTTCTATTGCTGTTTTTGGTCCAAATTCCCCTAAATCAAACACCCCTCAAGACGCCTTTAAAAATCCCACCACGGTATACGGAATCTCCAAACTAGCCGGCGAACATTGGTGTGAATATTACTTCAATACCTACGGTGTAGACGTGCGAAGTCTACGTTTTCCAGGACTTATAGGCTATAAATCATTACCCGGCGGTGGCACAACTGATTATGCTGTCGATATTTATTACAAAGCCGTAAAGAGAGAACCATTTACCTGCTTCCTGCAAGAGGACACGGCCCTTCCCATGATGTATATGGAGGATGCGGTTCAAGCTACCTTACAATTAATGGCTGCTCCGGCTTCTAACATCCAAATCAGAACTAGTTATAATCTAGCTGGAATGAGCTTTTCGCCTAAAGAAATAGCGGAAAGTATTCGTTCACACTATCCAGAATTTAGCATTACATACGCCCCTGATTTCAGACAAAAAATCGCAGATTCGTGGCCATCGAGTATCAATGACGACTCCGCAAGAAACGATTGGGGTTGGGAAGCCTCTTTTGGCCTTGCTGAAATGACTGCTGAAATCATATCTAAACTCCCTCAACATTTAAAATAAACGAGCCATGTACGAACAATATAAACCATTCATCTCGAAAGAAATTGAGTCCATTAAAGAGGCTGGATTATACAAAAAAGAGCGTGTCATTACCTCCCCACAAGCGGCAGAAATTACGATTCAGGGCGGCGAGAAAGTATATAATTTTTGTGCGAATAACTACTTAGGACTTTCATCGCATCCTGCCGTAATTCAGGCAGCAAAAGAGGCGATTGATACCCATGGATTTGGGCTGTCGTCGGTTCGCTTTATTTGTGGAACACAGGATATTCATAAAACACTAGAACAGAAGATTTCAACCTTTTTAGGCACCGAAGATACAATCCTGTATGCCGCTGCTTTTGATGCCAATGGAGGCGTATTTGAGCCTTTGTTAGGAGAAAAAGATGCGATCATTTCTGATGCGTTGAACCACGCTTCCATCATCGATGGCATCCGATTATGTAAGTCGATGCGCTACCGATATGAGCACAATTCGATGGACGATTTAGAAGCGAAGTTAAAGCAAGCGATTGCGGATGGGGCTGTACAAAAAATGATTGTCACAGACAGTGTTTTTTCGATGGATGGCACCATTGCCCAGTTAGATAAAATTGTTGCCTTAGCAGAAAAATACGAAGCCATGATCATGATCGACGAGTGTCACTCTTCTGGCTTTATGGGAAAAACGGGACGTGGCGTTCACGAACTAAAGGGGGTAATGGGCAAAATCGATATCATTACCGGTACCTTAGGAAAAGCACTAGGCGGAGCATCAGGTGGATTTACCTCAGGCCGCAAGGAAATCATCGACTTGTTAAGACAGCGTTCCAGACCTTATTTATTTTCAAATACCCTAGCACCATCTATTACCGGGGCGTCGATTGCCGTGTTTGATATCTTGTCTAAAACGACGGAATTGCGTGATAAACTAGAGGAAAACACGGCGTATTTCAGAAAGAGAATTGTCGCAGCTGGTTTCGATGTTAAACCAGGTGAACATCCGATTGTCCCTATCATGTTATATGATGCCGTTATCTCCCAAAAAATGGCCGAAAAACTCTTAGAAAAAGGAATTTACGTGATTGGTTTTTACTATCCTGTGGTAGCGAAAGGACAAGCTCGAATTCGGGTGCAAATTTCTGCTGGACATACAAAAGAACAATTAGATCACGCAATTGCTGCCTTTGCGGAGGTAGGAAAAGAGCTGGGGGTAATTGCGTAACCGCCCGTCAAAGTAAACAAAGGGGTATACAAAAATTGGCTAATCGGAACGTATAAAACAAAGGCTTTGGACTGGTTATAAAAGTCATTCATTCCATTACTTATTATGCCAGCCATCGATAAAGCCGGCTTTAATTTGATCGTAATTTGAAATTAAAAAAGTTACTAAAATAATCCATAAGATTACCTTCCAATTGTTTTTAACTAATGTCTTTAAGTCATTGATAAATTGATTCATATCCGTGATTTTAATGGTGAAATTAAACTCATAGGGTTTTGTGCCAGCCGCTATAGAGTACTCGGACAAATCTGTTTTCAAAGCCTCTCCTATCACCTTCAATGAATGAAGACTTGGTTTAACTTCATTGTTCTCAATTCGTTGAATTGTTCTGAGCGTTAGACCGGTCTGTTCAGAAAGTTGCTTTTGAGAATAATTGAAACTTGTTCTAATCTCTTTAACTCTGGCACCAAAATCCATTTGCAAATATGATTGTTACTTTTTGCTAATTATTGACAGCAATGCGTCATTTAGGCGACATTTAAAATACTGACTTAATTACATCTCTAAAAATCAAGAATAGAAATACGAGAACACCCACAATAACTTCTTTTCGATACTTTTTCAAAAATTCATTCATAAAATTATAATTATACTATTCGTTTTCTTCCCAACAATAAATAAACAATCCCTGCTATTGCCCCTAAGAATCCCATAAAAACAAAGGCGATAGTCCACATGATTTTCTCGTTTTTATCGATTCTTATAGAGCGCCATACTTCTGTTAAAGCAGATACAACAAAGACCCCATTCGACACCACTGACACTATCAAAAGTTCTTCCGCACCAGGTAAATGTACTATCTTCATGAACGCCCCTACCAGCGACAGAACTAAGCTGATGAAAAAGCTCCATGATACAATTTTTCCTAGATTCATTATGCGTTTTTTGGTTTGAATGTCAAATAAAAGGGTTTCCGACTTCAAAACAAAAAACCTTAATTTATTCTTATTCTATTTGTCGCATAAAATAATCTCGAGGCTTCTTACGACAGCACGACAAAGAACCTCGTCGTTGACCACGTCCGCTTTTGATTTCTCGTTAGTATGCTGTAAGATAAATGATGTTTCAACTAGAATATGTTGAACTAATTCGATATTAGAGGCTAACATGTTGAACCTCATTTAAAATATGAGGTCCGATAAACTTGCTTAATGATTGATTCGTAACAATCTCTACCTTTCTGCCGATTATGTCTTCTAAAAAGAAGGACAGATCCATGAAATTATCAAAGCTCTTTTTACTTGGGTCAAAGTCCACTAATAAATCCACATCACTCGATTCATTAATTTTTCCTTTACTAAACGATCCAAAAAATCCCAGTCTAATCACTCCATACGACTTAATCACCTCTCTGTTTTTAGAAAGTACATTCAAAAGTTCTTTTTTTGTACGGATTTTTACCTGGCTCATTACTCTGGCAAATTAGGCATTATATCCCTAGATAACTAAGTAGCCTCGCTAATTATCAAGTTTTAGATTATTCCTCATAATTCATGATAATAAATCCATCATAATCTATTTACCTTGTCCCCATAAACTTATAAAACTATGAAAAAGCTATTTTTTGCCTTTCTTTCCTTTTTTGCGTTCAATGCTTTAGCGCAAGATGGAACCATTTATCCGCTTGAAGCGCCTAAAGAACCTAATGCCATTCCTCTAAATACTGGGTCTGTAAAGGATCAGCCGGCGCCAGAAACGTGGTTCAAACAATGGGGGGACCCTATGGCTAGAAACATTTCGAAGGCAACCTTAACGCCCTTTTTCCCTGAAAAAGGGAAGGCTAATGGGGCCGTTGTCATTGTAGCTCCGGGTGGAGGATATCGTTGGCTTTCGATGGGGAATGAGGGCTGGGAAGTAGCTGAGGCTTTGGCCAAAAAAGGTATCACCGCCTTCGTTCTAAAATACCGACTATTTCCCACAGCTGAAAAGCTAGAAGATTTTACAGCTTGGATGAACCGCCCACGTCCGGCTCCGGCTCCGGCGCCTGCACCAGGTTCGGCTTCACAAAAAACGGATGAGGCTCCTAAAAATACAAATCCAATGACCCAAATGGATTTATCGAATCAGCTTGAAGATGCAGAGGCAGCCTACGCCATGATTGTTAAAAATGCTACAACATGGAGCATTGATACGAAGCGAATCGGAATGATTGGATTTTCTGCCGGAGCAGGTTTAACCATGCATGCTACGCTTAATTCTAAAACCATGAAACTCGCGTTTATTGGCCCCATTTATGGAGGCATGGGCCCCGTGAAAGTTCCAGCAGATGCCCCGCCCATGTTTAATGTGATTGCCTCTGATGACTTTTTGTTCAATTCCCAGTTTGGGGTGATTGACTCATGGTTCAAAGCGAAAAGACCGGTGGAGTTTCACTTATACCAAAACGGTGGACACGGCTTTGGCCTAGGCAATCCGAATCGCACGAGCAATAAATGGTTTGATGCCTTTATACACTGGTTAGAGGTGAATAAATTTATGTAGAGCAGAAAAAGGTAGCAGATCATAAATCCCACTAAACCTAAAAGCAATTGTTATTACTTGTTACCCACCTGCGTGTTTAGATCTAATTGAAACAAACTCTTGATGAGAAATAAATTCCCCATGCGGTTTTAGGTCGCCAATCAATTGATTCAATCTTTCAAAAAGCACTGATTGGCACCCCTTTATGGTATATTTAGGCAATCCAAAGGAATGAATATCAACAAATTCCCAAGGATGAAAATACAAACTTAGAAAGCCTTCTTTTTTCAAGGAATGTAGTGCGAGTTTTAGATATAAAGAATAGGGGAAATTTTTAAAGCTAAGCCAAAAAAGAGGGATTCTACAAAACGTGCTAACTGAAGCAGGTACCCGACAAAGCCCTTCCTCCTGGTAAGGATTTCGGGGTAAATGTAAGTTATTATACCTTCCTGGAATCCAAGTAGGGTGAATGGACGCATCATAGCCATACCCGGCGTTAATGATATCTGCGACCGGAACTTGCTTCATACGGGGCATTCTTAAACCCACCACTTCCTTCTCAATGATTTCGGATAATCGTTCACGCGAACGGCTCAAGTCAGCTGTGGTATAGGAGGAATGATAAAATGTATGAGAGGCAATCTCGTGGATTTGGGATAATTGCCGAATTGCATCAGGATAATGATTCGCAAAATTTGCTGTAGTAAATAACGTTGCTTGGATGTTCGCTTCTAACAAGGTTGGCATTATTTTATCTAAGCCTAATTTGCCCACTTGCATTTGTTGTTCAGGCGAAATAGAATAACTATACTCTAATGGCATGTCGAATTCTTCTACATCAAAACTTAATAAGATTTTAGGAATCATAAATTTGATCCTTTGATAATATAGTGTGGCCTACTTTTACTTTGGGTAAATAATTTACTCAGGTAAATACCAATAATACCCAGAATCATCAGGTTTAATCCGCCAAAAAAAACAATCGCCGCAATCACAGACGCCCACCCTGGCACTTGGGAGCCTGTATAAAAAGCATGGATAATATAGGGTATTGATAAGGTCGACAACAAAGAGAAAATCATCCCTAGATAGGCGGCAAAATATAAAGGTTTCGTACTAAAAGAAGTAAATCCTTTTAGCCCAAAGCTGATCATCTTTTTAAACGAATACTTGGTCTCCCCGCTAAGCCTTTGCTCAGGTTGGTACTCTAAGCTAATCTGTTTAAACCCAATCCATTTTACTAGGCCTCGATAGAATAAATCATACTCGTTAAATGCTCTCAAATAATCGATTGCTTTGCCACTAATTAATCTAAAATCAGCAGATCCTTGTTCTAATGTTATATCCGATAATTGGTTAAGAAATTGATAAAAAAGATTAGATGCCTTCCTCTTGATAAACCCTGCAGTTTCATTTTCTACACGTATCGTCCGAACAATATCATACCCTTGTTCATATTTATTTAGAAGCTCATTTAGTAAGCTGGGGGGGTGCTGTAAGTCACAATCCATCATAACAACCACATCCGCATTTGTGGAGTCTAGTCCTGCTTTGATGGCATTTTGATGGCCAAAATTCCGAGAAAGTTCAAGGTACTTTACTTTAGAATCCCCGTTAGCCAATTCTTTAATTCTCGAAAGCGTATCATCTGTGCTTCCGTCATCCACAAATAAAATCGTGTACCTATAATTTGTGGAACTTAGCACTTGCACAATTGCATCATAAATGGGACGAATATTCCCCTCCTCGTTATGAGCTGGTAAAATGATTTCAAGCTTCGTTTGCATGTGGGCTCTTTGTTTCAAAGTTAGAAAAAAGCAATTGGTAGGTAATGATCAACCAGGCCAAAAAACAAGGCAATGCTTTTAAAGAATATCGGATGACATATTCAAGGCGTATATATCTAGGGAAAATATCAGTTGGAGATAAAACCGTAAATACTAAAACAAATAACAGTAAAAAATACATCCACTTGCTATGCGTAGGCGCGTACAAAACATACCAAATAGCAAACCCAACTACGGCAATGACATACGTAGGGGATTCTGCGGAGGTGCTAAAAATAACTACTCCTATTAAGCCTTGTGCTAAATAACTTAATTGAAAAGTAACTTCATGCCATTTTGAGATTCTCACTAAAGGCAAAAGCATTAAAAGGCCTGCAGGAAGAATAAAAAACAAATTAGATAAATCATGCATTCCGCTAACTCTTCTTACGAATCCCATGGCAGAAATGTCTGTCATCCCCATATGTTGGTAGGACGAAACGTTTTGTAAGTTTTTTTCTAGTAAAACATGGTACCAATCAACATAGGATTTTAATATAAATTCAGGACTTGAAATAAGCATGGGTAAACAAAAAAATACGGCTCCCCATAGGAATAATTGGGCTATTAACTTCTTAGGCTCTTTTGTAAAAAAGATAAACAAAATACCCACAATCCCGTATAATTTAATCAAGGTTCCTGCCACGATTAACATCGCTGCCAGGCCTAATTTTTCCTCCTTGATAAACACATAGGTTAAAATAACCCAGCTGCAAAGCATAGGGTTGAATTGTACATTTTGAATCGAAGTCAATGTTTCAATTAAACTAATTAACAGAATGACGTTTTTAGCCCAAGACGTGAGAGGTAATTTCTGAATTGCATAAAATAAAATCCCAGCGTTTACCATTGCCCACAAAGTGACCCCCATATAAGTAGGAAGCAAAGCAAAAGGGGCAATTAAAATACTGAAAAATGGCCCGTAGTGATTTTTATCAGAATATTCTGTTGGGTATAATTGATAAAGGTGTTGCTCATGAACAGAATGCCAAAATACATTTTTGAATATTAAATAATTATTGATGTGCAATTCCCCTCGGCTAATTAATACAAGGACTGCAATGAGGGGTGCTATGAACCATAGAATGGTCACAAAATTTGGCTTTCTACCAAAATCAAAAATATTTTTCCCTGATTCCTGCATATGACAAAGAACAAAGGTATTATTAATATTAATTTAGATTGATTATTTAAGAAAATTTCAGGATAAATAATTCTTATATAAACTATGAACAAAGAAGACGTTATCACTTTTTATTTCGAGAATGATGGAGATATTCCGAACAATATTCTCCCGGTAATTATTTACAAAAATGCCCTTCAATACTTAACAGATAAAAATTTTGAATCTACATTTTCACAAAATAGATGGGCAAATAATTGGCAGGACATCATATTAACTGAAGACCATTTTCATAGCAACACGCATGAAGTTTTGGGTCTAAAAAGTGGACAGGCGAGCTTAATGCTAGGGGGAAGAAGAGGCGAAATTGTCAACGTGGAACAAGGGGACGTAATCATCTTACCCGCCGGAGTAGGGCATTTTTCGGTAGACAATTCCGCGGATTATCAATTTGTGGGCGGCTATCCGAATGGCGCAGATTGGAACTTAAAGTTCAGTTTGAAAAAGGAAAATAGTGCATCTATTTTGGCAGAAATCGCGAATATTCCGCTTCCAAAGAAAGATCCGATTTTTGGAGAAAATGGGCCGCTATTTGAGTTTTGGCATTAAAAGAAATAGTACAAAGTGAGTCATTTAATGCCTTTAACCAGCGCATTCAAGGTAGAATAAATGATATCCATCGTTTCTGGCCCTATACTCATCCCCGTCAGATATTTACTGTGAGGAATATTCTTACTTGAATCAAAAAAGCTTGGTTTAACGATATAACCTAATGCGTCCTGTGATAAACCTAGGACAAATTTAGGACCCTTATTGTTCATCAATTTCTTTGTGGCAAGACTTAGCGCTGGACTCGTTTCACCAGGATGAGTAGCAAAATAAGCATCGCCGATACTAAAAACAGCTATCTCCGAACTCACCGTTTTTCCGAAGTTTCTTTTAATGATCCCTGATTTAGACAACATTTGAAAACCTGGATTCGCTAATGGGAAGTCCACTTTAGCAGAAGCAAAACTTAGGTTTTTGCTCGTGTTCTTGCCTTTAGGTAGTTCAAAAACATATTTGCCTAATGACGTTCCATAATACTTTGCTTGATCGTAGGTGTGAGGAACGCCTTCTGGTTGAACCCATCCCCCTATTGCGCCTTGCAGGAACATATTCACCCCACCTTGTGCTGCATCTAAATAGGTGTAATATCCCCAAACATAATCCGAACTTGCCGCCGTGCTAGTGTCGTCCATGATCGTTGGATGGCAGGCAAAATTTGTCAGCGTAGCGATATTCTTTCCCTTCAGGTCGCTGAATTTAATGACGCTTACCGACCTGTCCAGCTCACCAGGCTCTGAAATATTCTTTACCCAATCCTCGCCAAATGAACCATTCCCATAGGATACCGTTACCGGCTTTTTGGCATTAAAAGCTTCCTTGATAGCTTCTACAGCCCTATTAACAATGAGCTTCATATGTTTATCCACAACGCCTGAATGCGCTAAATCTTTCCCCCAAATCCCCACCACATCCGGGCCAGAATGGGTATGTGTTGAAGACATAATAATGTGCTCAGGATCAATTGAAGGTAGTTCGGATTTAATTCTAGCTCGGATTTCTTGTAATTGAGGATACAATAATCCGATGCAATCGAAGGTAAGTAGCGTGATATTGTTTTTGCTATTACTTAGCACCAAAGCTTTGACATAAAGATTGTCGTGTACGTCAATAAATGGACGATTAGGTTTGCCTCCTGCTAGATATAAAGAATCCTTTTCAGGATTAATGGTTCTTACTGCAGCGCCTGCAAAAAAATCTTGGGCAGAAACTGATAAGTGTGATACAAGTAATATCAATAAAAGCACTGATCTGTTTTTCATGTAAGGATCATATTAGAAGTATAATTTTAGCGAAAAAATTCCTGCCGATAAACCATTTTTCAAACTTTTTAAACTAATTTAAAATTCTAAACCTATTAAAAATGAAAACTAATCTCCATAAATTCATATGGCTGTTTGTGTCTTTGCT
>JACCDN010918461.1_pt1 | contig 21905 bp, 23 predicted proteins | sample 7441691 | NCBI WGS metagenome assembly JACCDN01 (sample SAMN15323439, study PRJNA562643) | freshwater metagenome | isolation source: river surface water | place: USA:Blue River Watershed | collected 2017-08-16 | reverse complement strand
TTGTTAAAAAAATTAATCCACAACTTTCAATTAATCAAAATATAGATAATGAAATGATTAAACAAGTTTATCAAAGTTATACAGAAGATGAAATTAAAGAATATGAAAATAAAGTTAAAGAAAAATTTAAAGATTATAAACTTATTAGATGGATAACTTTTTAACTGTGTTAAAAAGTTGAAAATAACTTTTTAACTGTGTTAAAAAGTTGAAAATAACTTTTCAATTCTATTAAAAAGTTGGAAAAAATTGAAATCAAGTATTTATTTATTAATAAATAAATTTTCAATTTTATTGAAAAGTTTGAAATGAATTTATATGAATATGATAATAATATAACTAAATTAGATTTATCTAATAAACAATTAATTAATATACCAGATTTATCTAGATTTAAAAATTTAAAAAAATTAAATTTAGAATATAATAACATTAGTGATATTACATCTTTACAATCTTTAACTAATTTAAAAACATTACATTTAAATGATAATAATATTAATAATATTACATCTTTACAATATTTAACTAATTTAAAATTATTAGATTTAAGTAATAATAACATTAATGATATAAGACCTTTACAATATTTAATGAATTTAAGAGAATTACATTTAAGTAATAATAATATTAGTGATATTACATCTTTACAAAATTTAACTAATTTAAAAAAAATATGGATAAATTACAATAATATTAGTGATATTACACCTTTACAATATTTAATTAATTTAAAATTATTATGGTTAAATTATAATAATATTAGTGATATTACATTTTTACAAAATTTAATTAAATTAAAATATTTAAATTTAAGTAATAATAAAATTAGTAATATTACATCTTTACAAAATTTAATTAAATTAAAAGAATTATATTTAAGTATTAAGATATTTATTGTTAAAGAAATTAATCCACAAATATTGTTTAATCAACAGTTAGATAATGAAATAATTGAACAAGTTTGTCAAAGTTATACAGAAGATGAAATTAAATGTTATGAAAATAATATTAAAGAAAAGTATAAAGATTATAAATTTATTACTTGGTGGTAGTAATTTTAATTTTATTATATAAATTGATGAACCTTGCTAGATTGACATATTTTTAACGTTTTAGACTAATATAAAATGATCCATATTTATTATTACAACTTTTGATTTTGTTAAATAACTTATTAATATAATTAAAAAGATTAGAAAAAATTGAAATTCTTATTTATTTTTTAATAAATAACTTCTTAACAAATTTAAGAAGTTGAAAAATGTATTTATATAAATATAATGATAATATAACTGAATTAGATTTATCTAAAATACGTTTAAGTATTATACCTGATTTAAGCAGATTTAAAAAATTAGAAAAATTATATTTACATAATAATAATATCAGTGATATTACATATTTACAATACTTAACTAATTTAAAATATTTATATTTACATAATAATAATATCAGTGATATTACATCTTTACAATATTTAACTAATTTAAAAATTTTATTTTTAAATAATAATAAAATTACTAATATTACATCTTTACAATATTTAACTAATTTAAACTGTTTAATTTTACATAATAATGAAATTATCGATACTACATCTTTACAATATTTAACTAATTTAGAAGATTTATATTTACAAAATAATAATATTAGTGATATTACATCTTTACAAAATTTAACTAATTTAGAAGAAATACGTTTAAGTATTGAACCATTTATTATTAAAGAAATTAATCCACAACTTTTGATTAATCAACAGTTAGATAATGAATTGATTAAACAAGTTTATCAAATTTATACATATAATGAGATTGAAAATTATAAAAATAAAGTTAAAGAAAAATTTAAAAATTATAAATTTATCAAGTGGTGGTAATAATGTTTTCTTAATTTTATTAAATAAATTTATAATATAAAGATGAAAAAATTGAAATTTATATTTTTTTTTATAATAGCTACCTTTATTAAAAAATAACTTAAAAATAATTATATAGTATAAAATTGAAAAGATTAAAAATGAATTTAGATAAATATGATATTAATAAAAAAATATTATCATTATCTTTTAGAGATATAAATGTTATACCAGATTTAAGTAGATTTAAAAATTTAAAAGAATTATTTTTATGTAGTAATAATATTAGTGATATTTCACCTTTACAAAATTTAACTAATTTAATATTATTAGATTTAAGAAATAATAATATTAGTTATATTTCACCTTTACAATATTTAACTAATTTAAAATTATTAAATTTAAGCGATAATAATATTAATAATATTAAATATTTACAAAATTTAACTAATTTATATTACTTAGAATTAAGTAATAATAAAATTAGTGATATTACACCTTTACAATATTTAACTAATTTAGAAATATTATATTTAGATAATAATAATATTAGTCATATTACATCTTTACAAAATTTAACTAATTTAAAAAAATTATATTTAAATAATAATATTAGTGATATTGCATCTTTACAAAATTTAACTAATTTAAAATATTTATGGTTAAGTATTATGCCATTTATTATTAAAGAAATTAATCCACAACTTTTAATTAATCAACAGTTAGATAATGAAATGATTAAGCAAATTTATCAAAGTTATACTGAAGATGAGATTAAAGAATATGAAAATAAAGTTAAAGAAAAATATAAAGATTATAAATTTATTGAATGGTATTAAATAGTTTTATTAAAAAATTAAAAGATGTTAATAAAATTATAATATATAATTTAATATATATTAAATATGTTCTCGTCATTAATAATTAACAAAAATAATATTGGAAAGTATTTAATTCCAATATTAGTTGTATCTATTTTCATTTTTATTTATATTTTATATAATTATATTGTTATTAATAATTATAAAAACCATATTAATGGTTTATATAGAGGAACAAATGAATTTTTAGAAGTTTCTAATTTAGATAATATTATTATGTATATTGATGATAAAAAAGGTTATATTATTATTAATAAAGATGAAAATACTATATTTAATGAAACTATTACATTTAATCACAATTTAAATTCTATTTTTAATTATATTATTTTTAATGATATTGATATAATCGAATTTAAAGTCAAAATACCAGAAATTAAAAATGAATGGATAATAGATAAAGATTTTTATAATGTAAGATTTTCATCAATTAATAATACTATGGAAATATATAATAATGATACTATTTTTGCTATATTACAAAGAGAACCTGAATTTAAAAATGAAAATAATAAAAATGAAACTGAAAATATTAATTCAGAAAAAATAGAACTTTAATTTTAAAAAATAAAAATATAAGTTAATAATTTAAATATTATTTATTTTAAATTATTAAGAAATAATAAAGTTAAATGGTAGATAAAATTTTTGAATAATTTTTTTAAGATTTTGAAAATCATTTTTATATTTTTCAAAATCTTGTTTAGCATTAATATTTTGTGGTGAATCTAAGTTAGGATTTTCTAAAAGAATGATAATACTAAGAAATATATTATGAAATGATGTAGTTGAAGTCCAATCATTATCAAGAATATCAACACATATAGTTCCTTCTTTTTCACCAATATTAGGATGCCATATTTTACTAACAAATCGGACTAAAGGTGGATTTAGAGGAAATTCACCCAATCCAGAATTAATTTGAAATCTAATTGCATGAGTTTGATCAAAATATATTGAATCATTATTATCAATTTTAAATTCAATATAATAAACACCTTCTTCAGTTTCACTTTCATAAAATGTATAAAGATTTGAATTTTCATAACATTTTTTAATTTCATTTAATATTCTTTTTGATTTACTCATTTTATTTTAATTTTATTTTAATTTTAATTTAATTTGGTATTAGTTATTTCAATTTTTATTTTATATAAAATAATAATATAAAATAATAATATAAAATTAAAATAAAATAATAATATAAAATTAAAATAAAATAAAATTAGAAATAAAATTAAAAATAAAATTAAAAATAAAATTAAAAATAAATATTTTTAATACAATTAGAGAAATAGAAAATTCTCGAGAAATGGAAAATTCTAATGAATCAATTAATCAATATTTAAATATTGCGAGTGAAATAATGTGTAGTAATTCAATTAAAAAAGTTTTTAATAATGTTCTTAATAATTTATTTAATATAATTTATACTGAGAATGATTTTATGCATCAACATTATAATAATATAAATTATTCTCAGTTACAAATAATTTTAAAAAAATATTTTTATGGAAATAAACCTGAACAATACATTAACTTTTTTGAAATTGAAAATATTTCAAATAAAATTAAAATATTTTATTCTGAAGAAGATTTAAATTATTTTACAACTGTTATAAAAGCATTATATGATACTGATTCTGATTTAAATGAAATTAATAATGCTAAAAATAATTTTAATATTAATCATATCAATTTATTATTAGATTCAGTTATATATAATTATAATATTTATGAAATAAATAAAGAAGCATTAAATAATGTATTTGTTAAAGAAAAAATAGAAGATTATATTAGTAATATAATACCTATGATAATATTATCTTTTAAAAAAATTCTTGATGAATTATATACTAATAGAAATGAATTATTTTTACTTTTAGAACCATTTATTAAATTAGGAATAAGTGATGGAAAAACAATACAACTTTTTTCAGAAGAAAAAATTATTAATCAAGTTATAAATTTAAATATTGGTTTTATTCCATTTAATAGAATTGGATTTTTTATGGAATATAAAAATATTAATTAATCATATCATATCTTCGATATAACTCCAATAAATAAATTTATAATCTTTAAATTTTTTTTGAACTTTATTTTTATAATTTTTAATTTCATCTTTTGTATAAATCTGATAAACTTGTTCAATAGTTTCATCATCGAACTGTTGATTAATTAAAAGTTGTGGATTAATTTCTTTAATAATAAATGGCATAATACTTAACCATAAATATTTTAAATTAGTTAAATATTGTAAAAATGATATATCGCTAATATTATTATAATTTAGATTTAAATTTTCTAAATTAGTTAAATATTGTAAAGGTGTACTATCACTAATATTATTATACCTTAAATGTAATATTTTTAAATTAGTTAAACATTGTAAAGGTGTAATATCACTAATATTAGTATTTTCTAAATGTAAGACTTCTAAATTAGTTAAATATTTTAAAAATGTAATATCACTAATCTTATTAGAACATAACTCTAATTCTTCTAAATTAATTAAATATATTAAAGGTGATATATCACTAATTTTATTATTTTGTAAATATAATTTTTCTAAATTAGTTAAACATTGTAAAGTTGTAATATCACTAATATTATTATTATATAATTCTAATTTTTTTAATTTTTTAAATTTACTTAAATTAGGTATAACATTTAATTCTTCATAGGATAAATCTAATTCAGTTATATTATCATCATATTTATCTAAATTCATTTTCCAACTTTTTAATTTTATTAAAAAGTTATTTATTTTTAATAAATATTAATTTCAATTTTTTTAATTATTTAAATAAAAAAATTATTTAGCTCTTATTAATCCAATAATATCTTTATTATTTTCAAAATATCCATTTTGACTAGCAAACATCAATATTATATATAATATCATTTTTAATATTATTAGATTCAAATTGCTTTTATAATTTCAATTAAACTTAGTATTATTCATTTTTTAATTTCTCTATTAAAACATTCTATACAATAACATATATGACCACAACTCAATCCAACAAGTTTACATTTTAGTTCAAGACAAATACTACATTCAATTTCTTTAGTAAGAATAAACACTTTTACATTTTTATTTATTTTTTGTCTACATAAAGGACATTTATTTTTAATACTATTATTAAAATCAAAATCATGATTAGAATCATGATTAGAATCATGATTAGAATCATGATTAGAATCATGATTAGAATCATGATTAGAATCAGAATCAGAATCAGAATCGGAATCAGAATCAGAATCAGAATCGGAATCAGAATCGGAATCGGAATCGGAATCAATATTAGAATTAATATTAGAATTAATATTAGAATTAATATTAGAATTAATATTAGAATTAATATTAGAATTAATATTAAAATAATTTAAATAATTAACAATTTCTAAATGCCCATTTTTACTAGCCAACATTAATGCTGTATAACCACTACAATTTCTAGATTTAACATTAGCACCATTTTTAACTAAATATTCAACAATTTCTAAATGTCCGTTATAACTAGCAAACATTAATGATGTCCAACCATTATTATCTTTCATATTAACATTAGCACCATTTCTAACTAAATATTTAACAATTTCTAAACGTCCATTTCTACTAGCAAACATTAATGATGTCGAACCATTGTTATTTTTCATATTAAAATTAGCACCATTTTCAACTAAATATTTAACAATTTCTAAATTCCCATTATAACTAGCAGACATTAATGATGTCCAACCAAAAGAATCTTCAGAATTAATATTAGCACCATTTTTAACTAAATATTTAACGATTTCTAAATGTCACAAATCACTAGCAGTCATTAATGCTGGACTATTACCATATTTTTTTATGTTGATATCAGCACCATTTTCAACTAAATATTCAACAATTTCTAAATGTCCATAAAAACTAGCCTTTTCTAATGATGATGAATCTACATTGAAGTCAGATTCTATATAATTAACATCAACACCATTTTCAACTAAATATTTAACGACTTTTAAATTTCCAAATCCACTAGCTTTTAATAATATTTTCGTTTTAATATCATTTATTATATCAGCATCAGTATTTTCAACTAAATATTTAATATCTTCGATATTAATATCAGAAAAATTAATTAAAAATTTGGCAATTTCTAAATGCCCATTTTTACTAGCAAACATTAATGCTGTCCAACCATTATTATCTTTCATATTAACATCAGCACCATTTTTAACTAAATATTCAACAATTTCTAAATGTCCGTTTTTACTAGCAAACATTAATGCTGTCCAACCATTATTATCTTTCATATTAACATCAGCACCATTTTTAACTAAATATTTAACAATTTCTAAATGTCCGTTTTTACTAGCAAACATTAATGCTGTCCAACCATTGTTATTTTTCATATCAATAATTGTATTATTTTCAATAGGAATCATTGAATCTGTCGAATTATTATTTTTCATATTAATATATGTATTATTTTCAATCAAATATTTAACAATTTCAAAATTTCCATTTTCACTAGCAAACATTAAAAAAGTGTTTTCATTATTATCATATTTAATATTATTAATATTTTTGATATATTTTTTAAATTTATCAATATTATTATTCTTAATAGATAAAATAATATTATTATTATTACTAGTACCACTTCCCATTTTATTTTAATATAAGGTAATTTAAAAATCAATTTTTTTTAATTTTGAAATTTTAAATTTATTAAAAAAAATTTATATTATATTTCTCTATTAAACATTCTATACAATAACATATATGATATCAATTCAATTCAATACAACAAATTTATATTTTAGTTCAAAACAAATAATACATTCAATTTCTATATAAAGAATAAATTATTTATTTATATAAAAATATAATTTTAATAATAGTATTAGAATCAATAGTTAATTATTTCAAATTATATTAACACCCTTTTTAATTAAAAATTCAACAATTTCTAAATGTTTATTTTCACTGGCATATGTTAATGCTGTGTGTTTAGTAAGAGATACTTTATTAACATCAGCACCATTTTCAACTAAATATTTAACAATTTCTAAATGCCCATTTTTACTAGCAGTCATTAATGATGTAAGTTTAATAAGGTTTATATCATTAACATCAGCACCATTTTCAACTAAATATTTAACAATTTCTAAATGTCCATTTTTACTAGCTAACATTAATGTTGTAATTTTCAAAGACATAATATTAACATCAGCACCATTTTCAACTAAATATTTAACAATTTCTAAATGTCCATTTTCACTAGCCAACGTTAATGCCGTATAATCGGCATTACTTTTCGTATTAACATCAGCACCATTTTCAACTAAATATTTAACAATTTCTAAATGTCCATTATGACTAGATATTATTAATGCTGTCAAACCAATATTATATTTCATATTAACATCAGCACCATTTTCAACTAAATATTTAACAATTTCTAAATGTCCATTTTCACTAGCATAAGCTAATGCTGTCCAATCCTCATTATTTTTCATATTAACGTTAGCACCACATTCAACAATATTTTTAACAATTTCTAAATTTCCATATGTACTACCAAATATTAAAATAGTATTTTTATCATTATCATATTTATTATTTTTATTAATATTATTACTAATACAAGACCCCATTTTATTTTTTAATATAATATAATCAAAAAATCAATTTTTTTCTTAATAATTAAAAATAATATTGAAAAAAAATTGAAATAAATATTACCTAATTAAACTAAATAATAAAAAGAGTAAAATAAGTAAAATGAAAATTCAATATTACATATTTTCAATTCTTATTTGTATTGTTAATACAAAGGATATTCCCATTCAGTGTAATTCAACACAATGTCAATATAACATTCAAAATGATATAATTTTCGTTGAAGATGGTGGATGTGAAATAAAACAACAACCAATGTGTGATAATTATATTAGTAAATGTCTTTCTCCATATTGGTTTAGATTTGAAAACTTTACAGGTATTGAATCATTTACAATTAATAATTATAACTATACTTCAAATAATGTTATTACACAAGTTAATAGTATTAAAAATTTTATATCTAAATATGATAACGGTATGTGGAGTATTTGTATTTTAAATACAATTATTGTTATTATAAATACAAATTCTACAATTAATACAATTTTGACAGTGAATAAAAATATGTATCATGATGGTTATATTTCAACATATTTTAAAAAGCAATCAAAAAATAAAAAAATAAGTGCATCAGATTTTATATTCTATTTCTTTATTGGATGTTTGATTGTATTGGGAATAGTATTACTAGTTTATCTATATACACATATTCAGCAACAAATTAGAAATACAACCAGAAGAAGACCTAGATATTAAATTTGATTAAATTTTTATTCTAATATTTTTATTTTTTTAATTAATAAATTAAAAAATAAAAAAAATAAAATTTATAATAAAAAATTGAAATACTTATCACATAAACATAATTTTAATAAATTAAATATAATTTAATTATATAAATATGGGAAATGTATGCAATTCAGAACCACGATATAATGATTTAAATTCTATAAAAAAATTCTATGAAAAAGGTCATACTATTGATAAATTGCCTGACAAAGGGCATGAGTTATGGAAAAATACTATTGCTAAAAATAATTTTGAAATTTTTAAATATTTAGTAGATAATATTTCAAATATTAATGATTATAGTAGCCAACATACAAATAGTTTTAATATAGTAATATATACTTTTGCGAGTAAGAATGCCAAAATGATTAAATATCTTGTTGATAAAGGAACTATTATTAACCACCAAGATTTATCATTTTTAATTAAAAATGGTAAATTTAGTTTACCGATTTGTAAATATTTAGTAGAAGTAATTGATAATAATATTGATTCATATAAAAATTTTGATTTTATATATGTAGTAAAAACTGCTATTAGATGTGATAATTTTGAAATTATTAAATATATATTTGAAAATACTAATAATATTAATAATATTATTAAAAATGTTAATAATAAGAAATTAATACTAATTGCATCTCTCAATAATAATTACAAACTTGTTGAATATTTAATTGAAAAAGGTATTGATACTGATATTAATGCCAAAAATCAAGATGGCAAAACTGTATTAATGTTTGCTAGTAATAAAAATTATTATAAAATAGTTAAACTTTTAGTTGAAAATGGAGCTGATATTAATATAGTTGATAATGATGGTTGGTCTGCTTTATCAATTGCTAAAAAAAATAATTATCTAAATATTGTTCAATATTTAGAAAATGTTAAGGTATTTGATAATAAAATAAATATATTAATTTAAAATACAAATAATATAAATTTATAAATTCAGTTTTTATTTTTTAATAAATAAAAAATTGAAATACTTAATATGTAGATATAATTTCAATCAATTAAATAAAATTTAATTAAAAATGGAAAATAATAATACTGACAGCAGTATTACTGCTATTACTAAAAAAAATATCGATGATATTACTGAGAAAGATAAATTTATCGATATTAATTACTGTATTAACAACGATACTCACGACATTACTAACAAAAAAATAAAATATTATTATCCTGAAAATTTTTATACTCGAGAATTTATTGAAAAATGTGAAGAATATCCTATGAATAATAATAATAATATTTCTATTAATTTGAGTTATCCAAAACTACATTTTCATGATTTTGAAAGTATTAAAACTAGAAATAATATCAACCATATTATTGTTAATAATTTTATCAATAGTCGTATTACAAATAAATCTGGTGATAATTCTTTTAATTTTGATAAGATAAAAAAATATTTTGGAACTATGAAACCTAGTATCTTTATTGATTTTTATATGCTTCTGAATAAAATTACTGATGTTAATGATATGATAAAAATTATCAATAGTATTTTTAATTTGATAGAAGATATTAAAAATAATAAAGAAAGAAACTTTGGCACATTCTTTATTACTGATAGTATTTATCATATTGTCGAAAATTATTTGATAAAGACAAATGAATTTATTGCTTATCAAAATAGTATTACTTCATAAATTTTTATTTTTTATTTTTTATTTTTTATAAAATAAAAAATTAAAATACACATTATGTAGATATAATTTTAATCAATTAAATAGAATTTAATTAAAAATGGAAAACAACAACAATATTATTAGAGATTTTATTATTAGTAGTGAAAGAAAAGATTCTTTTAATTTTGATGATAATTCTTTTAATTTCGATGAGATAAAGAAACATTTTGGAACTATGAACCCTACTACTTTTGTTGATTTTTATATGTATATGAATAACATTACTAATGCTAATGATATGATAAAAATTATTAACAGTATTTTGAATTTGATGGAAGATAAAGAAAGAAACTTTAGTACATCCTTTATTAATAGTAGTATTAATCATATTATTGAAAATTATTTGAAGAAGACAAAGGAATTCATCACTTATCAAAATAGTATTGGATCATAAATTTATAAATTTATAAATTTATAAATTTATAAATTTTTATTTTTTTATTAAATAAAAAATAAAAATTGATTTTACAAATATGGAAATAAATAAATAAAAAATAAAAATAAAAAATGATTAATGAAACTCAAAATGTTTTATATATAATTTATAAAACATTATTTTATATTTCATATATAATTTTCTTTATATTATCTATTTTAGATTATAAAACAATTGAAAAATATGACTCAAGCACTTTACAATATATTTTCAATCTTTCATTTTATATTTTAGTAATAGGTATTATATATCAAATGATTGAAGATTTTGATACAATTACTAAACTTAATTTTGAAAATGTGCAAACGGATTTAAATAATATGATTAATTTTAATCATAATAATATTACTATGATTGATTTAGAAAGTAATTTAGAAAGTAATTCATCTGAAATAACAAGAAGAGATAATATAAATAATATAATTAAAGACTACGTTGAAAAATATAAAATTATTGATAATATTTCGTATAATTATAGTTATAACTTATTTATATTTTTAATCTTTTATGATAGTAAAGAATTTACAACAATGATAATATTAGATAAATTTGGATGTGATTATAAACTAAATAAAAAAATTTTAAATGAAGATGAAACGGATTTTCATTTTACACATAATTATCCACTATTTCATTATTGGCTTAGTTTATTTCTAATAATGTTATTTTGTAGAATAATTTTATATTTTACTATTCGAAGAATTAAAAATAAATTTATAAAAAATTTAACAGTTTAAAAAATTGATTTTAATATTTTAAAATAAATAATTTATAAAAATGTCTAAAATGATTTTAAGATTATTTATAACTTTAATTTTAATTATACCTCTTTATACATTTTATGGAATCAGTATATATTATATAATTAATGATATTAAATATAAAACTGAAAATTTAAAATTATTTTATCATATCTTATTTGTAATTGTAATAATTATTAAAATTTTTATACTATTAGTAGTAATAATTAAAATTAATAGTATGGATTATAGTAAAATTAATATTGATTTCATTGCAAATTTAAATGAAAATATAGAAAATAATGTTAATGAAATTTCTATTCGTGAAAATAATATTAAAAAAATTAAACCATATATAGAAATGTATCAAAAAATTTCTAAATATACTTTAAGTTTTAATATTGATTGTTTAATTGATACATTTTTATATACTAATGTTATAAATCATAAAAATTCTAATTCTGAAATGATTCATAAATATTTATATACTTTAATGATGTTTAGTTTAGTTTCAAGAATTATAATCTACTTTATAGTAAGAGGTATTGAAAATAATATTTATAATTTGTTATCGTATTAAATAAAAGTTTGTATAAATACAAACTTTTGAAATTCAATCTTGTTTGAAGTTCGAATTTATTTAAACTTTTGGATTTAATTTTTATTTTTAAATTTGTTAAGATCATATAGTTGATAACTAATTTTATTAATTTCATATAGAATATAAAATGTAATCATAATAAACCCTAGAGAATTATGCATATCATCTTCAGCAATATAAACAATAATTTCATAACCAATAATCATAATAATAAAATCAATAATAGTTAAAGTCATAGCATAAATATTCATATTATCGGTTTGAAACATTTTTTTATATTTTATAATTAATGTATTTTTAATACATAATTGATAATTCAATTTTTTTAACTCTCTGATAACTAATTTTTAAAATTAAAAAAAATAAAATATTTTTTAATTTAGATAAATCCAAATTTTATTATTTTATTATATTTTAAAAATTTAATTTAAATGTAATCTTTATATTTATTTTTTAAATTATCCCATAAATTTCTTCTTTCAATTGTACTCATAGATTCAATTTGCTTTTTATAATTTTTATTTTGATGTGATATAAATTTTCCTAATTGTTTTTCTTTATCATCTTTTGATGTTTCAAATGGTTTTCTTTTATTTTCTTCTATAAATTTATCAACTAAATCATAATTTAATTCAAATTTTTCATCATCACTTAGAAAATATTCTTTATATTTATTTCTTAAATTATCCCATAAATCCATTCTTTCCCTTGTATTCATCGATTTAATATGTTTTTTATAATTTTGATTTTGAGTAGATATAAATTGTCCTAATCGTTTTTCTTCATTATTTTTTGATTCTAATGATGGTCTTTTTTTATTTTCTTTTATAAACTTTTCAACTAAATCATAATTTATTTGCCATTTATCATCATTGTCAATAAAATATTCTTTATATTTATTTCTTAAATTATCCCATAAATCTATTCTTTCCTTTGTATTCATTGATTTAATTTGTTTTTTATAATTAGTTTGTTGCTGACTTATAAATTTTGCTAATTGTTTTTCGTTAATATTTTTTGATACTGAAGATGGTTTTCTTTTATTTTCTCCTATAAATTTATCAACTAAATCATAATTAATTTCAAATTTTTCATCAATATATAAAAAGTATTCTTTATATTTATTTTTTAAATTTTCCCACAAATCTCTTCTTTCTTGAGTTTGCATTGAAAATTCTTGTTTTTTATAATTAGTTTGTTGGTGACTTATAAATTGTCCTAATTGTTTTTCATTCTCATCTTTTGATTTATATGATGGCTTTCTTTTATTTTCTTTCATAAATTTATCAACTAAATTATAATTTAAATTAAATTGTTGATTATCGGATAAGAAAATCTCTTTATATTTATTTATTAAATTATCCCACAAATCTCTTCTTTCTTGAGTTTGCATTGAAAATTCTTGTTTTTTATGATTTTGATTTTGAGTAGATATAAATCTTCCTAATAATTTTTCATTTTCATCTTTTGATGTTATTGACGGTTTTCTTTTATTTTCTTCTATAAATTTATTAACTAAATTATAATTTATTTGCCATTGTTCATCTATATCAAATAAATATTTATTATGTTTATTTTTTAAAATATCCCATAAAATTTTTCTTTCAATTGTATTCATAGATGTTTTTTGTTTTCTATAATTATTTTGTTGATGATATATAAATAATCCTAAATATTTTTCTTCATTATTTTTTGATGTTATCGATGGCTTTCTTTTATTTTCTTCTATAAATTTATCAATTAAATTGTAATTAATTTGCCATTTTTCATCATCACTTAGAAAATAATCTTTATATTTATTTATTATATTATCCCATAAATTTCTTCTTTCTTTTGTTTTCATAGATTCTATTTGTTTTTTATAATTTTTATTTTGATGTGATATAAATTTTCCTAATTGTTTTTCTTTATCATCTTTTGATGTTATTGACGGTTTTCTTTTATTTTCTTCCATAAACTTTTCAACTAAATTATAATTAATTTGCCATCTTTCATTATCACTTAGAAAATATTCTTTATGTTTATTTCTTAAATTATCCCATAAATTTCTTCTTTCCTTTGTATTCATAGATGCTTTTTGTTTTTTATAATTTTGGTTTTGAGTAGATATAAATAATCCTAAATATATTTCTTCATTATTTTTGGACTTACATGATGGCTTTTTCTTATTTTCTTCTATAAATTTATCAACTAAATGGTAATTATTTTGCCATTTTTCGCATGTATCAAATAAATACACTTTATGTTTATTTCTTAAATTATCCCATAAAATTTTTCTTTCATTTATAATCATTGAATTAATTTGTTTTTTATAATTAATGTTTTGTCTATTTATAAAAATTCCTAATCGTTTTTCTTCATTATTTTTTGATGATCGAGAAGGTTTTCTTTTATTTTCTTCCATAAAATTATCAACTAAATCATAATTAATTTGCCAACTATCTTCTTTATTCCATATTTTATATTGTAATTCATCCGATATTTCTTTAATATTAATTTTAACAGTTGTAAATCCAATTTCTTCAATATCCTTAGATTCCCAATTAATTAAATTACTAGAACCATTTTCTTTCTTTTCTTTAAAATAAGCTATAATATTTCCATCTTGTGAAATTAAACCTCTAATAATATTAAAAATATTTTGAAATCCATCTTGACTTTTTTCTGTTTCATTATCAATTATAGTTGGTATAATTATATTAGACATAATCTTACCCTCAAACAATCTTAAGCAACGACCTACACATTGAACAACATCAATAATAGATTTTCTTGAATTTACAAACATTACACTATCAACTTGTTTAATATCTACTCCTTCATTTAAAACACGAGCTGAACATAAAATTCCTTTATCTGATTTGATAAATTCATTAATAATTTTTTGTCTATTTTTCATTGAAACATTTCCATCTAATGTATTATGGTAAATTCCATTTAAATTATACATATCTTTAACTTTATCTATTAATAAATTAAATTTCTTTGCATTATTTACATTACTATGATATGTTAGAATTTTCTTAATATTTTTATCGTCATTAATTAACTTACACAACATAATAACAGACATAACTTCATTTGAATCATAAACTATATTTGAATCTTTAATAAATTCAGATTCATTTGTTTCACTTTCATCCATTTCTGATTCATCCATTTCTTCATCAACCTCTGAATTAAATTCAGAATCAACTTCTTTCTCAAATTCACTTTCATCAACTTCATATTCATCAACTTCAGAATCATCAAATTCAGATTCAGTAATCTGAGATTCATCATCCTTATAAATTTCACTCCAAATAATCTCATCTTGAATAATTTCATTATTAACAATCTCGTTATCAACAATCTCATTTTGAATAATTTCATTATTAACAATTTCATCTTCAATAATTTCATTATCAACAATCTCACTATTAACATTTTCAACAACCTTAATATTATGACTAAAATTAACAAGTTTCTTAAATTGAAGATAATCCAATATTTGTTGATTAGTTGCTAATGGTGTTATAATCTTATAATCAGTTAATAATTTATTATCAATAGCATATCTCATATTTAATTCATAAAATTTTTTACCATAAATTTTCTCATTATCCATGCAATACACATCTTCTTTATTGCCCTTATAAAATTTAGGTGTTGCCGTCATAAACATTCTCTTATTAACTTTAAAATTATTATCTAACAACGTAGTAAAATAATTCCCATAAAAACCAACGGTCTTATGTGCCTCATCATATATACATATATCAAATATAACATTTAACTCATTTAAACAATTCTTAATAAGTTCCGCCGAATGATATGTCGTAATAATTAATTGCTTTTTAGCACTTTCTAACTTCTTAGTTTTAGGATTATGCTTCTTAACCCATTTTTTAATATTATCATAATTAGTTTCTATCTCTACACAAATATTCTTAATATTCTCCTCAACATCGCTTCCAATCAATAAACACTCATAATTATCTTGTTTAGAATAGGTTGAATAAATTTGACTCAATAACATCAAAGAAGGAACTGCAATTATAATTTTCTTACAATTCATTTTTTCCGTAATAAAATAACTAGTTAAACTCTTTCCTGTTCCACAAGCCATACTCAACAATCCTTTTTCATTATCTTTAAAATATTCAACCGCAGAATTAATAATTTCAACCTGATAATCTAATGGTTTATATTTAACAGTTAAACATTGAATAGGTAAATTATTTTTTAACACATTCTTTAGATTCATTATAAAATCTTCTCCTATTCTTCTATTATCAAAAAATTCTCCATAAATATTAACAATTTTATCCGTATTCTTCATCTCATCACATACACCATAACAATTTGTAAAAAGATATCCTTTACAAAAATATTTATTTTTACAAGTTAAACCAACAAATGTCGATAAATTATTCCATGGAATAACATCATCTCTATTTGAACGAAATTTAGACTGAACACTATAATATTTTCCTTCATTAGTTATACAAATCAAATCAATTCCTTTATCAGTTTGCGGTAGCTTTAATTTTGTTATAATATCACTTGGAATGTCATTATATAAATAAACTTCTTTAAATCTATTTTTAAACTCATTATGATACTTTAATAAATAATATGTTAAATATTCAAATAAATCACCTTTTAACTTATTATCTTTATATGATGCAACAACATCATTCCATTCATCAAAATTATTAACATTATTTTCAAACGAATTTGAAAATAACTTAAGTGTTTCTGGATTCATCCCAACTTTTAACAAAAGTTAAAAGTTATACAATTTCTAATTTATTCGAAGTTATGCAACTTTGAATTTATTCAAAGTTATTTATAATGTTAATTTATAAAATCAATTTTTTAATAAAATAAAAAATTGAATTACTTATTTAATAATTAATGATTATATAATAACATTAAAAATGATTAAAACAAATATATTAACACAACTGTATCCTATTGATACTGAATCAATTGAAGAATTCGATAATCCAAATATCAATGATGATAATATTAATTTTAAACCATTTAATAATTTAAAATCTATTTGTCTTATGAATACAAATGTTACTAGTTTAAAATTTTTAAATGATTTAAATTATTCTAATATTGACAATATAACGTTTGAAAATAATAGTAATTCTGATGCTGATACTGACGCTAATATAGATGCTAATATGGATGATAATACCGACGCTGATAATGATATTAAGATTATTAGTAAATTTCATAACTTAATTGGTATAGGGTTAAATAATGTTAAATTGACTAATTTAAAACCATTTTCAGATTTAGTTCAAATAGAATGTCTACATCTATCTAATAGTTCAATTAGTGATATTTCGGATTTAAGTAAATTAATTAAGCTAGATACATTATATGTAAATAATAACAAAATTGATAATATTGAAACATTAAAATATATGACTAATTTAACTAGTTTTGATATTAGTAATAATAATATTACTGATTTTTCAGTTTTAGAAAATTTTGTAAAGTTAATTGAATTAAATATTGATGGAGATAAATTCTTTGATTATCCTAATTATAATATTATTTTAAATAAACTTAAAGAATTAGAATATTTAAATCTTAGTAATACTAAAAATTATATATATAAAATTTTCCAAAAAGATCAAAAATTTATTAATTCATTAAATAATTTAAATAAAAAAATTTGTATACAATTTGATGAAAGCGAAATTTTGTTTGTATATGATCATTTAAAAGAATTAAATTCAAAATCTTTAGATATTAAAGATGTCGATAAAAATATGATTAAAACATATATTAAAAACAAATATAATAGCGAATGTAATTATGTAATGGAAGAACAAAATGATATAATTTGTGATATTCTATATATGGTAAAAAACTATGTAAAAGCAAATATTAACTTACGAACTTAAATTAAATTTATTAAATTAATTATTTTAATTTTAATTTTTTATTTTATTAAAAAAAAATTGAAATTTATAACACATATTATACAATACCAAAACAAAAAAAATAAAAATGGAACAAATCATAACAAATACTCTTACGAAGCTTAATGATATCTGGGATCCTAAACAACAAGTCCCTATCAGTAAATTGGTCGAGATTACTAATCAGATAATTATTGATATGACTACTGCTATGAATAAATATTTTAATAGACATTCTTCTCATCTTCAAATGGTGTTTTCTGTTAACTTATCTGCGTTAATTGCTGTGGGTAATACAATTTCTTACTCAGATATTGTAAGTCTTACAAATAATATTTACAATCTTTTCTACGCTTTCGAAGATTTCTATATATATGTAGTAAATTCAACCAAGTTTTTGAACTCAATTAAACTTTTATCTGATTTGATGATGTATAGAGCCTTTAGGGATGTTCTATCTTTTGATCCTAATAATACAACTATCAATGAACTTATTGAAAATATTGAAGATATGAAAAAGTATCTTGATGAAATCTATGATGATAAAGATGATAAAGATAATGAAGATGATGAAGATGATGAAGATGATGATGAAGATGATGATGAAGATGATGATGAAGATGATGATGAAGATGATGAAGATGATGAAGATGATGAAGAGTATAAGATATATACTCAGTTGTTGAATCAATTTCCTAAACTTATCAAAGCATTGCATGATAAAAAGACTGATTCAGTTGATATTTTAACTCTTGAAAGAATTGAAAAATTTATTGGTAAAAACGATTTTTGTATGATTGTTGATTTTAAGAAACTCTTTACGATTTTTCATATTGCTATGAGGTTTCTTGAACATCAACTTATCATTAACAATGAAACGGATCTTCTAAAAAGAATTATTCTTCAGAGTCGAGATCATGATGGTATTAATAAGCAAACTTATGTGTTTATTGATAATGTTTATAGTGAGCTTATTAAACATAATTTTATCACTTCTTCTTTTTAATTTTTTTTAAAAAAATAATAATTTCAATTTTTCAACTTTTTAATTGTGTTAAAAAGTTAGTTATTTACCAATCAAGTTCGTCCCATATAATAAATTCATAATTTTTAAATTTTTTTATAACTTTATTCTCATATTCTTCAATTTCATCTTCTGTATAACTTTGATAAACTTGTTTAATTATTTCTTCATCAATTTCTGAATTAGGGTTAATTTCTTTAACAACAAATCTATTAATATTTAAATTTAACATTTCTAATTTAGTTAAATATTGTAAAATCAATGATATATCATTAATATAATTATATCTTAAATCTAATACCTTTAAATTAATTAGATGTTGTAAAGATGAAATATCTCTAATTTTATTATTATATAAATTTAATTTTTCTAATTTAGTTAAACATTATAAAAATGTAATATCGCTAATATTATTACAACCTAAACATAATTCTTTTAAATTAGTTAAATTAGTTAAATTTTGTAGAGGTCTTATATCATTAATTATATTTCTATCTAACCATAATATTTCTAAATTAGTTAAATATTGTAAAGGTGATATATCACTAATAAGTCTGTCATCTAAATGTAATACTTTTAAATTTTTAAATCTACGTAAATTTGTTATATCAGAAATGAATATAGATAAATCTACTAATTCAGTTGTTGTATTATAGTCATAACCATATAAACTCATTTTTAATAAAGTTCAAATTTATATATTAAAAAGTTATTTTCAACTTTTTAATTCTATTAAAAAGTTATTTTCAACTTTTTAATTCTATTAAAAATTTATATATTAAAAAGTTATTGAAGTGGAATAATACCACCTAATACATACCACTTAATAAATTTATAATCGTTATATTTTTCTCTAACTTTATTTTCACATTCCTTAATTTCATCTTTTGTATAACTTTGATAAACTTGTTTAATCATTTCATTATCTATATTTTGATTAATTGAAAATTGTGAATTAATTTCTTTAATAATAAATGGTTCAATATTTAACCATACATCTTTTAAATTAGTTAAATATTGTAAAGATGTAATATCACTAATGTTATTACTATTTAACCATAAACTTTTTAAATTAGTTAAATACTGTAAAGGTGTAATATCACTAGTATTATTAAATCTTAAATCTAATACTACTAAATTAATTAGATGTTGTAAAGATGAAATATTACTAACATTATTATTAGTTAATTCTAATCTTTCTAATTTAGTTAAATATTGTAAAGATGTAATATCACTAATATTATTTATACTTAAATCTAATACTTTTAAATTACTCAAATATTGTAAGGATGATATATCACTAATATTATTTCTACTTAAATTTAAATATTTTAATTTAGTTAAATATTGTAAAGATGATATATTAGTAATTTTATTGTCACATATATTTAAAAAATCTAAATTAATTAAGTGTTGTAAAGATGATATATCACTAACATTAATTTTAATTAAACTTAATATTTTTAAATTAGTTAAATTTTGTAAAGGTAGTAAATCACTAATGTTAATTTCAAATAAACTTAATAATTCTAATTTAGTTAAATATTGTAAAGATGATATATTACTAATGTTAATTTTACTTAAAAATAATTTCTTTAACTTAGTTAAATATTGTAAAGATAATATATCTATAATATTATTTTTATTTAAATGTAATATTTCTAGATTTTGAAATTTAATTATATCTAGTATAATATTTATTTTACTTTCAGATAAATCTAATTCGATTATATCATCATTATATTCATTTAAATTCATTTTTTACAACTTCTTAAATTTGTTAAGAAGTTATATTTTAACAAAGTTATTTATTAAAAAGGAAATAGTAATTTCAATTTTTTCCAACTTTTTAATAGAATTAAAAAATTATTTTCAACTTTTTAACACGGTTAAAAAGTTATTTTCAACTTTTTAACACAGTTAAAAGGTTATTCATCTAATAAATTTATAATCTTTATATCTTTCTTTAATTTTATTTTCATAATTTTTAATTTCATCTTCTGTATAACTTTGATAAACTTGTTTAATTATTTCTTCATCAATTTCTATATTAGAATTAATTTCTTTAATAACAAATGGTTCAATATTTAAATATACATATTTTAAATTAATTAAATATTGTAAAGATGTAATATCACTAATATTATTTTCAATTAAAGACAATTTTTCTAAATTAGATAAAAATTGTAAAGATGATATATCACTAATATTATTATTATTTAAAAACAATTTTTCTAAATTAGATAAAAATTGTAAAGATGATATATCACTAATATTATTATTATTTAAAGACAATTTTTCTAAATTAGATAAAAATTGTAAAGATGAT
>JACCDN010691012.1_pt1 | contig 21914 bp, 14 predicted proteins | sample 7441691 | NCBI WGS metagenome assembly JACCDN01 (sample SAMN15323439, study PRJNA562643) | freshwater metagenome | isolation source: river surface water | place: USA:Blue River Watershed | collected 2017-08-16 | reverse complement strand
CCAAATCTATTCGGAGATACTGGTTACTTCAACATCAACGGCAGCGACATCAAGAGCTAATCAAAGAGGGGAAATCTAAATGTCAACTATTTACTGTTCAGCTTGTGCAGCACAAATCAGCGCCGAAGCTGTGGCTTGTCCACAGTGTGGTCAGCCAAATAAGAACCGACCAGGCGGTTCTGGTCCAAAGAAGTCCCGCGTAACGGCGGGCATCCTTGCACTTCTCCTTGGTGGCCTTGGAGTTCACAAGTTCTACCTCGGCAAGGTGGGCTTGGGATTTGTCTACCTAATCTTTGTTTGGACCTTTGTCCCAGCAATCATTGCCTTGGTGGAAGGAATTATGTACCTGGTACAAGACGACAAGACTTTCGCTGAAAAGCAAGGTGTAAACGTCTAAATATCTCTAACTTCGAACCCCTCGAATTTCTATGATTCGAGGGGTTCCCCCTTTTAAGGGACCTCTAAAATCTGAGAAATGCGGCCTTTCGGGATTTAGGTTGAGCCCAGGAGGTCAATATGAATTTTGGTCAGGCTATTGGTGCGTTTTGGAAGAACTACGTGAACTTCAAGGGTCGCGCACGCAGAAGTGAATTTTGGTATGGGTATTTGTTCTATGGGCTGGTAACTATCCCGATTGCCCTGGTAACTCTGGACATGGAAACCCTGACATACGGTCCGCTATTTTATGTGTGGTCCTTTGCTACGTTCCTTCCGCTTCTGTCAGTTACAGTTCGTCGACTCCACGACGTTAACAAGTCAGGTTGGTACTACCTAATGGGCCTAATTCCACTGGTGGGTTGGGTCTTTGTCTTGATTGCGCTACTCAAAGAGAGCGACCAGGGAGAAAACCGTTTCGGGCCGCAGCCTGCTTAGTTTCTAAGTTGCTGTGATTGAATAGCTGCGATTAGCAGATTTTTCGTGCTCTCAGATATTGCGCCAGTGCTGCGAATTGCACTGGCGCAATTACTTTTTAGAATCTCATCAGACCACATCACTGAGTGCGCGAAAGGCGAGAACTCAGCACAAGCTGCTTCCAATGTTGCAAGGTCAAATTCCAATTTTGTTTCAAGACCGCTTGAAAGTACAACGGCCAGCGGTAACTGCCAAAGCCAACTCTTATAGTCATCTTTGGCAAAAAGAAGTTTGCCAAGGAAACCATAAATGACCTCTTCTACCTCCTGATAAAGATCTGCTTCAACTACGGCGTAGAGCAAATTTGACCAAAGGTTACTGGTGAGTGGACCATTCTCTTTAGCGACTGTCGATTGCAGTATGCGATAGTCGTTTGACCAGCAGGCAGATGCTGGAAGCATGTGACTACCAGCAATCAACCCTCCCAGGGCAGTGGAAGTTAGGTGTAGCTCGCTAAAAGGATTCTTGCCTGCAAAAAGACTCGATTCAATTTGGGCTAACAGTGTGACATCGGGGTTCAAAACAGATTCTTCAATCCGATGTTGATAGGCAAATAAATCGGTGGCTGCTAAAGGTTCGGTTACCTGATCCAGGGTGGATTTCTCTAGTTCCTCTTCACCACGAACTAGCAACCAGCTTGGCCAAAGCAGTAAGTCAACAGGTCGAATGTTTAGAATTCCAAAGCGCTCAGCCGCGGATTTTATGTAATTGACAAGTTCACTTTTGTCTATGACGATGCCTTGGTGAAAGGGGTTCCCCGGTCTTCCATAGGATGTTCCGGATGTTGCCTGGCGCAAGATAAGCAATTTTCCGGCTGCAACTTCGTAAATTCCCCAGGCTAAATCCTGGTGTAGGAACTCTTCCCTCGTGGCAAAAGGTGAAAACTCAGGTGCTGAGTAATTGGGGAAACTCCCAACAGAATGTTCGACCAGTTTCCTGACTTCTTCGGAAAGAACCGGATTAGTTGCTATTTCCTGGTCCATTCGGTTGCCGGTAGTGCTGTCCCAGGCAGCTAATGATTTAATTTTGAAACCTGGCTCGACCTTGTAAGGTCCAGGTGACTGGCACTCGGTATAAAGAAAAGAGATCAGCACTTTAGGAGGCGGCCCAGCGGATTGGATCGCTGATCCGGAATGATGAAATGCCAGCAGCATCAACACTCATTTTGTGAGTAGCGTGACCCAGAGAGCTAACTACAAAGAATCGGTTATTCGGGAAATTAGCATCTGCAAAATTCACAAAAGCCTCAGCTCCGAGCTTTCTAAAAACCGCCCTAGTCTCTCGGTCCAGCTTTACCCCTTCATGGTCCTCATAGAACCTCTTGGAAGGCAAATTGCCCATCAAGAATGGGTCACGTTGAAGTGCCATTCCAGGTGCTAGAAGGCCAGACATCATTGTCTTTGGACGTTCCGAAAGCTTTTCGATGCCATCAAATTTGGACACAACAAAAGCGACTCTCTGATTTTGGTTTTTCACTTTATCTGGCGCGCTGAGCAAGCGCTGCAAATTCAGTAAAGCAGTCATGGGTGAAGCGCTTTCTGCTGGCAATGGTAATCCCGCTAGGGCTAACTTAACTGAGGGGAGCTGCAGCGGATCGACTAGAAATATCAAGAGGTCGCAATTGCGAATCTTGTCACCGTAGTACTCCATGGTCTCAACTGCATCCATGTCCTCGCCAGCAACATCGACAAAATCAATCTGTTGGATTGGGTGGGAGTCCTTGCCTAAGAAGCTGTATCGGAATGTGCGCCTTGGATCCAGGCTTGACTTCTCGCCTGCATCACCACGTTCATGGAAAGGTCGAGCAGTTTGTGTTCCGGGAGGCAAATTTCCCTTGAGCACAAAGTCTTCCATTTGCGAGAGTTTTAATTCACTGAGTTCTAAATCCTCATCATTCACTGCAAACATTGCTGCACCCATTTGGTCTGCCAATTGGTAGCGCAAATAGTTCAACAAAGCCTGAAGATAAGTGGTTTTTCCCGAGCGTTTAGCTCCAATAAGCACAACTCTTAGGTGAGCGTTACTTGGTTCAGGAAGAATCTTTTCGCCAATTCTTGTTTCATCAAGTGCAACGAATTGCTTGGTTAGTGCTTCAGAATTGATTGGAATAAATCTGTGTATCAGATCTATCTGGTAGTCCAGACCGATTCTTCTATATTGGCCTTGGGTATCTTCAGCCAAAAAATCAGTTGGTTCAACTGGGACATTTATCGAATCATCTATTCCTGTCGGAAATGCTCGACTCGCAGCTATGTGGTGAAGCCTTACGGGCATGCCCTGATAGCCGGCGTCAAAAGAGTATTCCAGGACTGCCCGACCGGGTGCCGCCGCTCCGGAATCGCTCTTTCCCCCAAACCAACCCTTTTTCTTGGTCTCCTCTGCAACTGAAGCCTTAAGCCCCATTCTGTGACGGAAGACCATTCGGCCCGGGTAGTCGATTTTTTTGGCAGGGCCATAGGTATCCTTGCCGTTCCAGCTTGATACTCCGCGAACCACGAGAATCTTGGGCTCAGATCCGAGATGAGATGCCATTGGAACGCTGGTAATTCCATCTGCCAGAACTACTCCTCCAAATTGGCGATATTCGAATTCAAGAGAGACTCTGCGGTTAGGTTGACCAAGGTTGTCCAGGTCTATGAAGCTTCCTTCGGAAAACTCCCATACATCTAGATGAGTAGCGCCTTCTGGTTTACCAACTCTGAGGAGGGAATACTCGTGTCTATGTACAAAGTTCAACTCAGTTATTTCTCCAACCTGAGGAACTACACCCAGGCCGGAAACTTTTGATTTACTTCCTAAAACCGTTACTGCAACGTATGTGATGCTCCCCACAGCTCCTGCCAACATAGGAGCATCAAATCTTGATAGCTCTTTATCCTTAGTTGGGTTTCCAATAACACGACGGCCAATCCATTCAAATTCTCCGGACTCTAGGCGGGCTGACTCAAAATCTTGATCGGACGCATGAGCCGAACGCAACTGTTCAGATGGCAATCCAGGCTGATGATAAATTCGGACCTCACCCAAAACAGGAGTTGTGTACTCGATTACAACCGACTGCGCATTGTCAATCTTCGTTACCTCAAAATGTTCTAGCCGGCCAATCGACGCAGGAATCTCAATGGATTGAGTTAGGCCCGGAGTCTCAAAAAGTTGCTTGTTTGGACCTTGCCAAACTACAAATACTTTGTATTCGTATGTATCGCCTGGTTTTACATTCGTATCAATGTAGATCCTGGATTTGGATTCAACTTCGAGAAGATCTTCCATGGAGACAGTCTTAGCCAGTGGCTTATTTGGCTTAGATTTTGCAACGCTGATCCGCAATTCGTCACCAAGTTCATCGACATCCCAAGTCAGGCGAACCTGATCAGCCAAAGCTTCCGCTAGTAAATTCTTAACTTCAGGCAGTACCCTCGCCTGAGCTATCAAATCACCCTCTTCGCCTTCTTTGGGGTATTCAAAGATCGAGAAGAATCGAAGGTCTCCCGCTTGGATTTCTGCTGCTGTCTGCCCAACAATCCAGCGCTCTTCTGCCGTTGCCACATTCCTTGGAAAGTCAGTGGAGCTGGCGGCAATCACCCAAACCGAAGATTTTTTGTTTTGAGGTTTCCAAACCAAAGACATAACATCCTGATCAACCTCAATAACTGCGGCTTGTTTTGCAGGGAGGAAATTGACTTCTAAATACGTGGCTAGGTCAGCGAGCGATGCCTTCGGGGCGATCTTTGATTTCTTAATTTCCTCGGGAGTGGGCTGTTGCTGTTGGGCCGGCTCTGAAGCCGGCAATTCAGACTTAGGTTGCACTGCGGGCTCAAGCGCAGGAGCTTCGATGTCCGTCGCAACTGAAGTAATTTGGTTTTTCTGAAGCGCTTCAGCCAGTAGCTCCTTGGCTTTTTCCACAACTTCAAAGAGATTCTCTATTAATTGCTTTGTTGCTGTTACGCCTTTGGACTCAAGAAGTCGCCTAATGTCTTCGCGGGTTGAGAGATTTGGATGGCCAGCTAGTAAACCCAAGTAATTGCTTCGCACCTTGCTGCCAAGAATTACGTTCGCTCGAGTTAGGAGCTCTTTAGATGCCATTTTCTCCCCCAATCAGAGGCAGCTTCACCCTCTTGATTAGAGGATAATAGAAGAAATTGTTGGCTTTGGGGGGAAATGGGAAAACTGGCTGCGGGTGCTGTTCAAAGCTCGCTGAACCAACGCTGGGGCCTAACGTTCTCAGGTATTGGCCCAGCCGACGACCTATATATGAGGTCAGCTGGCAAGGAATACAGTCTTTCGGGTCTCGAACTTGCAGGAGAAATCTCTGAGTTCTGTGTTCGTGTTCCTGGGCGATTTGACGAGTTCATACTGAACCTCAAAAAATTACCAACTGACTTTTTTGCCATCGAATTCGTAGTGATGTCTCAGAGCCCCACTCCGATGGGCTGGACATTACAGAGCCAAGTTTCAATGGAAAGCTGGTCCAGCGATCGAATTGCTGTATCGGCCGGGGTGAAGACGCTTTTGCTCAGGCTGAGTCGAAGCGAAGAGGAATGGGAAATTGAGTCATTGGACCAGGAGCTAGAAGCTGCCCAACCTATGGAAACACTAAGTCCCGAAGCTGAAGTGCATATTGAAGTGCCTCAGGTTGCAAGCCAAGATCACCTCATTTCCCAAGTCTGGTGTGTCCTGGATTCAAGCGTGTCCATGGATCGAATTCTCAGAAGTGGAGCTACTAAACCAGTCGTAGAGGCGCTGCACTCCATTGCTATAGAGCAAACCAGAAGACCACTCCAGGTGATTTTTGGGGATCGTACTTTTACAACGAATGCTGAGTTCCTCACCCGACTGTCTGAATCCGAAATTGCTGAACTCCTGGAAGAAGCTGGAATTGGGCAGGGAGTTAGGCAACATTTTCGAGATTTTGCTGAAGACCCCAGAAAAAACAAATCTGCCCTGTATGTAATATGCGAATCATTTCCCCCAATATCCGATGAATTGATTGGGAACCTGGAGAAAGCTAATCTTCGCGTGCGAATTGTTATTTTGGGAGAAAACGTCATTGTCCCCGATTTGCCTCTCAACTCAGTGGTTAGAGTGACTGAGCTCGGGGAAGTCGCCGAGTCAAGCCAGGTTGACCAACTAGCTAGATTGTTGGCTTAGCTCCATCACGTTCGGGCAATTGCACTAGATTCGCAAACGAAAGACCCACCAGAATCGCGCCAAAGGCAAAGACTAAGTACCAGGCAGGGCCAAGATCAAAGGCCCAGCTCTCACTAAACTGAGCAAAATCACCGGTGCCCTCAACAATTAGGTTCGGAATTTCGAAAAGTAAGTCAACGGCTCTCACAAACGTTTCTCTGGAAATCATTGCTGCCATTGCAAGAAATAACCACCAGGAACCAAACCAGGCAAAAATCACTGATGCGACTCTTGAATTCCCTTTAGTCAGGAAAAACAAGGTGCCCCCAATCGCTAGGACGGTTACAAAAGTCCAGAAATCAAGACCCGTGGAGAAGGCGGTAATGCCAATGATCTCGTTTGACTCCGCAATAACAAAAAACCAATTCAAGAAAAGCGCCACAATCATCAGAATCACCGAAATTGCGGTGCCAATCAAGTAAACAAGACCTGGCATGTCCAAAAGCCAGCCCCGGCCCTTAGTTGGCGTTTGCTCAACGTAAGTAGCACTCGCGCCATCAAAGAACCATTCCGTCGAACTGCTAGAACCCGAAGATGCAAATGTCGAGGTGCCCCTAGCAAACAAATCGTTCTCGAGAGCGGGGGTATACGAAGGCTTCTGGCTACCCGAGCTTTTCTTGACGGAGCCGATAATAAGAACGATGACCACACCAATTACATGGAACAGTGCTCCAAACAAAAGTCCCAGCCATCGATTCTGTCCAGACCAATTGGCAACCACCGCTGCTGTAACTCCCCAAAAAAGCGATAAAGCTAGATATGCAAAGACACCGAGAGTAAAAACAAAACCAAAGATGTCCATTTCTTAGCCAATCGGACTCTGAATAATTGGGCCATCGTCCGTGGACTCTGGTTCGCCAGCGCTGTAGCCAGTTAGGTCCTGGAACTTGAAAGGGCTCGAGATTTCAACCCGGGCAACCAAAAAATCCAGTCGCTGAGCAGGTGGCATAATCTCACGATCTATTTTTTCCTTTGCCACAATCTTTGAACTTGAAGCGTCTAGCCGCTCGTCATAAAACATCTTGGACATTTGGAAATCGACCTTATTAGAAGCTCCCTGAGCAGAAGGTGTCAGTAGATCAGCTGACAAAAAGTCCTGGTCTGGTAAGAGTTCGGCCAAGAAGTCCTGACAGTTGCCTGAAATGCTATTTCGGTTTGAGGCATCAGAAACCATCCATGCTTGATAGTTCGATGAGCCAATTGCTAACTCTCTAGCTCTGTTCGCTGCTGCCTCTTGAATTGTTCCTCTGGAAGAGCCTTTTGTTATGTCTGACCAAATTTGCTCAAGCTTTGAGTCTGATCCTTTTGCGGGATCCCTCCAAATAGTTCCTGGTATCTCAGTGTATGAATCAAGAACCTCTGAGATTAGGTCGCCGAGCCATCCAGGTCGATAGAAACGCATTTTAACGCTTTGAAGCAATTCGTCTTTTGCCTCTACCTTGGTGTCAAGCTTTGCAATTTGAACCGCAGGTGGCAAATCAGCAAACCTAAGTTGCTTCTTGTCTGACTTCAAACCTGATTCCGAAATTTCACCGAAGGGGCGATGAATTAGCTGGGACAGAATTCTTACCCATGCTTGATATTGAATATATGCAAATCCCAAGTTGTAAACATTTGTAGCAAGTTCAAGAATTTGTGACTCGCGATGGATTTGCTTCTCCAGTAGCTCATCTTTCTCATGAAGCTTTCTAAAGTAATCACGAAGTTTGGCATAAAGCGCTGACCAGGCAACAAGATTCCAAATAATGATTACCGCACTAGTAATAAGAATGTATGGGATAAACAATGCGGTATTGAAAACTGTTGGCCAAGCTCCTGTAAGGAGAAGAAGGCTAACGGCTTGACCAAGCCAGCCCAAACCGGCAGCAGCAAAGATACCGAGCATTACCCAGAGCAATCTTCTAAAAGCACTTCTCGCTTCTTTGGCTTTCTGAGCTAAAGATTCCTCGTCAATCACAAATTCCGGAGCTGATAGAGCATCACGCCAGCGCAATCTTGCAATGTTGTAACGTTGGGCAATCTCTTCTCCCACTCGCCACGCAAAGGAATTCTGTTTGGTAATCCAGTGTGTCAACTTTGCCTGAGCATCAAGCAAAGCGCTTTTCTTTCTAGGGTCAGATGCTGCACGAGCTAGCGCCTCATCTAATTGCCCCATGGCAAGTTTTGCTGCATAAGGATCATCGGAACGCAGCAATTGCCCGGCGGAAGGAATTTCTAGGTTTGACGGAATTGTGTGAGGTTCGCTTCCAGGGTCTGCCAAAATCATTGTCGCACTTGGTAGAACTCGCTTTTTACCAGTCCCGGCTTCTTCGGGCATTGGGAATGGCCCTGAGACTCTTCCGGCATCCAGAAGCGATGAGGCTAGATCTGCGAAATCCTGCCAGGCATCAATGGGATCTTTTGGGGCAGGAACAATATTCTGCATTTGGGCCAAGTTGGCAGTTGCAACATCTAAAAGAGCCCGGGCTGCATCGCCACTGGATTCGGATGTGACCGCCTGTGTTCCGCCGCCTCGGACTCCCGCAAATACGATCTCGCGCTCACTCTTGTCTCCATACCAATACCGATTGGCATTTTCGGCGACTCTAACTTTTAGAGAATCCACCATTCCACTTATGAAACTCTCGAGACTGCCAAAAACCAGGTCCTTAGACATTCTTAGGAATTCTCGAATTGTTTGACCTAGGGTTGCGCCTTTTTTCATGCTGCCACGGAAGGGTCTTGGTTCGTATAGCTCAAATAACTGCTTGTTCTTATCCAAAAATGCAGTCGCTAGCTTGCTGACAACGGAATTAGCCACTGCGCCATCCAGTGCATCTACTTTGCTTCCGCTTGAATCAAAAATCGTTCGACCGCCTGACTGTGTGTCAGAAAGCACCGCGCCTACAACTTCATCTACTAATTCAGATGCATCCACATACCTCACATAACTTTTTGTGAGGTGAGCCTCTTTCATCTCACCAGCAGTTGTGGGTAGAGGAGAATTCCTGAGCCCTGACCAAATTCCCGCTATAGAAGCTAGGTTTGCTGCTACGTGCGAGAAAAAAACGTCTGACCTAGCCGAAATACCAACACTAGAGGATTTTGGTGCAGAGCTAGAGTTTGGATCAACTAGTGCATTGACCACATTTTTGGTGAGAAACTGATTTTGAATTTGTCTATGCTCAACCCCCGGCACCACAACGTTAACCGGCCGCAAAAGTGACTCGGCAAGCAATTGCACCGATTGAAGATTGTTTCTAAGATCTTGAATTTGAATTGCGGTTTTTGAGTTCAGGTTTTGCAAAACAAATGCTCTTACTTGATCAGAGCTGCCAAATGCCGTCACCCAGTCATTGACTCTCAGCTTGCGAATCCCAGCTGAACTAATTTCGAAAATGTCTCCAAGATCATCCACATCAACCCAGAAGCTAGTTCGATTTAAGCCTTGGAGAGTCCAGTCGTTGATAATGGATCGAACGCCGTTGTTTTCAATTTCACGCAGCCGTGAAAATATAACTGGATACTCCATTTGTTATCCTCGTGGGGCAGTCAGTGGTTGCGCAGGTGGCTCTGGCTCGCTATTTTCTTGAATCACAATTGGGCTGGAAACCTTGCCCAACTCAACGTGATTCAGCTCACCTAGAACCTCATCGATTGCATCCAGAATGGCTGGAAGCAGTTCTCTGTCTCGATTTATTTTCCACAAATCTGCACGCTTGACCGGTCTACGATTAGTGTCATCAAAGTATGCTCGAACTTCGCTTAGCCAAGTTTGTGCTGCTGACTTTCGCTCGTCGGGTGTCATTTGGTCGAGGTCTGGAATTATCTGACTCTTGCGACCACCTTGAACTTGACCTTGGTTGTACCAATCGTCAAGATCATTAGCGTGGTCTCTAGAGCCGCCAATAGCACCCTTGCCGGAGCCGGAGCCCCACTTCAGGTTCTTACCACTTCGAACAACTGCAAGATAGGGATTCAAAGGCGAGACGTCTCCGCCCTGGCAGTTCATGATTGCTAAGGCAAGTGATTCCAGGAGTGCAGCTGGGATATTCCAGGCGGCCGTGTCATGGGGTGCGGACTTAGCTAAATTCAGCTGGCGGGTTCCCAGGAGTACTTCATCAAAAGCAAATGATTCTTCAGGTGTGTAGACCCTAACGCGCGAACCTTCTTTGCCATTTCCAATATCTTCCAATTGGATCCGACCGGTAAGGCGACCAATAATCCAGCCTTGCAGAAATGCTGTAATCCATCTCTTATTTGCTGGCACATAGTCAAGTAAGGGTCTCGCTCGCCTCCACTTCCACCAGTCAGAGTTGATACTGTCAGAGAGAGCAGCTTTCCATGAATCTCGAATCGGTTGGGTCAGCGACCGGAATGCCATTGGCAAGTATGGCTTTGCCGAAGTTGTAGAGATAACTATTTGACGCACTGGTGTGTTTGGAGGTGGATTGGTAGCAGCCTCCAGCGCTTGAGTATTGTGCTTCGCTTGGGGTAAGGCTCTGAAATATGACTGCAGCGGGGCCAACTCCTCACCACCACTCTGGAACGGGATCCTGTCGAAGTTGTACTTTATTCCGATTGCGCTTTGTCCATGAATCTTGTTGACCATAGCCTCATCAATATCCACTAGAGGTGCGGCTGCTTGCACCGCGGTAAGAAAAGACGTTTGAATCTTTACCAAGCGATTATTGCGTTCTGCCAAGCTCAGTTCAGGATCTTGCGCCCACTCTGCCATTCCTTGACCGGTGTGCAACTTGATTGGCGTGTTGGGGAGTTGCACCCAATGACGAGAGAAGCCAATAAGGTCGGAAGGACTTAAGCGAAGTTTGTACCTTGCCGAAGATGCCGGTCTTGCGACCTGAGTGGCGATTACCTGCGGCAACCACTCACTTTCTCGTTCAAGGTGGGGGTATTGACCAACGTCAGAGTTTGACTTCTCCCAGTCAGTTATTTCCTCAAAGACATTCGTCTCTGTATCCATCCTTAGACGGGTGATTATCTGAGCTGCCGCAATCCTTGTGCCGTCCTGCTTATTGCCGACTGACATTTGAATTAAGGACTCATATGTTGCAGGGAAAGACTCTGCATCTTCGATCAATATTTCATTAACAGCCGAGTTGAAATGGCTAGGAACTGGTCCGGAGCCCGAAGCCCAGAGTACAGGATCAACATCACGATAAGCTGCCTGCACAGTCTCGGCGGCTGATTTCTGCATCTCAGTCTTGAGATCACCCAACAATTTGCGCCCAGCCTCAAGTAGGGGTGCCTCGAGCTTAGATTCGAAATCTTGGAGTACCTTGACGACTAAAGCCCCCGTCTCTATTTTTAGGAGCTGGGCTATTTCCACTGCCAGAATTCTTACCAACTGGTCAGCCTGGGGGGTTCCCAAGTTCAATGAACTCTTACCCATAGCACCTAGCTGGTCCAATACTTTTTTGACAGGGTTTGGTGCAGACGGAGAATTCTTTAGTACTTCCATTCCTTGCCGGATCTTTTCCCCGACCTCGTCCCACATAACTCTTCTTGCTTTACTTACGGATTCATTAGCCACATTCAGTCCTTGTGTTGCGGCAACCCTTAGGTATGCCTCTTCCAAAGTGTCGTGAATGTGCTTAATCCAAGACTCTGAATGCTTATAAAGTTTTGCCTGTCCAATTTCTTGCACTGGACGTAGATCCCTCTCCAGTGAAGTACGCACCAGCCCAATGACGTTATCAGCAGTCATTCCCTTTAGATACTTCGAAAGAGTCTCTCTAGCTTGTTGCTGTGCAAATTGCTGACGTTCGCCCTCGCTAAATACAGCTTCGATGTAATTATTTGGATCTTGTCTTATTCCGCCATTTACTTTGGCGGGTCTAAATACCGACCAGAACAAGCCCTGGAGTGCATCAACATGAAAATCAATCATTTCCTGAGGGGTCTTTGTTTTGTCGGTCATATGACCTTCTACCAATATTTCGATCGCCTCGCGAGCAATTCGTTGGGCAGCATATTCTTCGAATCGCTCTCGACCTAGAGACAATGTGGCGGAACCCATGGCTGCAAAGTGAGTTACTTCCGTTTCTCCACTTACAGGATCTGAAGAAATTCCTATGCTGTCCGAAACGCCTCGGGCTTCTGACTGAAAGTTGGTCATCAGGTATGCAACTAAATCTGTTTGAACTTTTTCCTTGAGAAGCACGGGAGCAAGTGTTCGCGAGAATGCGCGATAGACATCTTCAGCTCTCGCTTTACCTAGGTCTACACCATTAAAGGACCCACCTATTGGGAAAACGACAGCAGGACCACGGCCTCTTGCGCGGGGAGTTGCAGCGCCAATACCGAAGCGGGCCCATTCTTGAGCTGTCCAGCTTTCCTGAACCCTGGGTCCTGCATTAATAAGTTCGCTGATTGTCGCCAATGACCCTGGCGCCGCACCGAAAATGTCAAGAGCCTTGAATACGTCAGCGGTGTATAGGAACGCCCCGATGTGTTCACCGTCAAACTTTCCATTAACGGTTAAGCTTCTGATGATGTCCGAGACATCGAAAACCATGCTCGCTCCAGAACCACCTGCTAAAGACGAGACAATAAACACGAGGGGTGGCTGAGTTGCAAGCGAATCTGGATTGTCAAAATTTAGAAGTCTTCCGATTTCCGTTGCTTCAGCAGTTGCAGCGTTCAGATCATCGACCATAGAGCCGATTGTTTTGTAAATGTCATTTGCTCTGCTAAGCGTAAGGACTCGACCAACAGATCGGTAGGCTCCGGCTCCTCCTGTAACGTTGATGGCATTCGCACCGTCATCAGGTAACCAACGTGCTGCATAAGCTAAATCTGAAGGGGATTGCGACTCGAGCCTCTCTTGTAGGCTTTCGGAAAATGAGGCGTAGCCACCAGTTACACCACCTGCAAGGCCAAGATACCTGCCGCCTTGCGTTTCAACGCTTGCAGCTAGGCCAACGCCTTGGCCATCTGCCGCCCCGGGCACATCCAAGTGGAGAAATTGCCAACAGGCAGGGAGCTTGCGGCCATGCCAACCTTCTCTGGACAGAGCAAACTTAAGTTCGTCCATCAGGAATCCGAGGGTCTTTCCACCCGAGCCTCCGAGGCCAATCATTAGAACCTTACGCATTTCACTTTCTCCCTGCTCTAGAACCTAAAGACATCATCGCCACCTTGGTTGGTGTTTCCGCCATTGGTAACGGAAATCGCCTCGGTGACCTTTCTCTCTTTTGGTGCTTTTTTGGAACGACTCACGCGGCGTTCCACATTTGTTGCAATTCCTACTGCCGCCTCTTCTGCCAGTGCGGTTCGGCCTTCATATCCAGCATCGTTACTAGCAATAACTATTAGGTTGCCGTAAAGAATCCCGTCTGATGCCTGCTGAAAGGCTGCAAGCTCACTGGGTGGAAAGACTGCCATCCAGCTCTTCTGAAGAGCTAGCGGGATTCTTGGTTTTGATGAGTCGCTCTCTGAGAGTCCTACGACGGGGCCTCCAATTCCAGCAACTGGGCTGGAAGGTTCGGCGTAACCGGGAGAGGTGAAGTTTAAGCCTCCGCTTTTGGCCCTGATGGTTTCATCTGCAAGAACTGCGGTACGGCGATTGTTAATAAGAACGAATTCCCAATCTGGGGCATTTGCAACAGAGCTCCCAAGCGGAGAACCATCGGCACCGGTGACTGTCACTGCGCCCATGGATTTGCTAACCCGAATTGGAATAGTGGCAGTTGAGAGCTGCATGTCATTGACTTCTTTTTGAGAAGGAAAACGAGCCACTAGCTTCGAAATCAAAATCAAGAAAAAGAAAGCTAACAGCATTCCAAGTATTAGGAAAACAATCGATGCAATTATTTGAATTAGCTGATTGGGTTGCGCTTCCTGGTAAGCAATAAAGTCAACTGGAGCGAGAGCAAATCTCTGGTCAGGCGATTTGTCCAAAATGGCGGCAAAAATAATTTTTCCTGAAACTGGACCATTGGCTGATGCTGGATTGTTGGACTCGGCAGCGAATGTAATATCCACTGCCACGCTCTGACCGGCTGCAACTGGAATACACCCACCCGAAACTACATAATTTGCGTCTTTGGGTGCTGCTGAAAGTTGAACAGCCGATCCCGATAAATCAATGCAGGCGTCTTCAGTTCCTCCAACAAACTCAACAGTTTTTGTCACAGGTTCAAAACCTGTAATGGTTCCAAAATCAATTTGATTTGCTGCCGTTGGAAGTGTTGGCGCCGATCCAACAATCACTCTGGTTTCTGTGGTCTGCGGCTTGAGTTCAATTCCAGGTAAACCGTTGACTGATGCAGCAAGGGTTAGCAGCAGACTGTAGTTTCCTTGAGGAGCTGATTCGGAAAATTCGAGCTGGTCTGCAACAGTCAGGATGTTGGCTTCCGTAAGACGTCCACCAACTTGAGTGAACAAATCTTTGTTTCTTGTGCCATCAGGAGCAAAGAGCTGGCCTTCTAATTCCAATCGAAGGTCTGGATGAAGTTCGGCCTGAGTTACAAACTCACCTGAACTGATTCTTTGAATTTTGATTGTAAATGTTTGAGATTCACCGCCGGGAAAAATTAGAGGTTCCTTGGCAGAGAACACGGCAACTGCTTGAAGATCCGCATCTAGATCGATTTGGCTTCTTGTGCCTGTGTCAGTCCGTACCTTCCACTCGCCTTTCCAGCACTCAGGGGTGCCTGCCGGGTCGTATTTGAGGTTCAGCTTGAATGCCTGAGCGCGCTCATTTGCGCTGTAGTCACGCCTTGTCCAGGCTACATGTGAGCCGATTGAGCCAGCTGGCCCAGCTAAGTCAACTTCCTTTACCTCACAGCTCTGTGGCGGAACAAGTGAATATTCCTGAGAACCGGATGCAAGAATGTTTACTCCAACCAGTGCGTCGCTTAGTTGAAAAGCAAATTCACCTACAAACTGCTTCGACGGGGAATTCGGATCAAGGGCCTCACTGAACTTCCAAGGCAGGTCTGTGACATTGTCCGCGGTGATCACTTGCCCTTTGGCGGGAAGGGTTCCGCAATTGTCGATACCTTCTACAAAACCTTCAAAATCACTGAAATCTTCGCCTTCACCTTTAGTCGGGACGGCAACACCAAGAACATAGATACCTGTGCTGCGATAGGCATCAGCAAGTCCAGTTGGTCGGCAAATATCTTCCGCAGCTTTAGTAGCTGCATCATTTCGATCTTTATCTACGCCTGTAGCAAGAAGGTCTTGAATTTCGCTCGGCAAAGAAGGGGTCTGTTCAAAACCCTTTTGGAAGTACTGCCAGTCCGCTCCATCTTTGAAGAAGACTAATAGCTTGCATTGGGTAGATTGTGACGTTAGATCTTTTAGCGCCCCATCGGCAGCAGTCCAAACATCCGTCTCGCTTCGATTTGCATTTGATACCGGATTTGCTCCGCCCCAAACCGCTTCTGTATTTTCCTTGAGCGATTCCGCAACTGCTTCTTTACCTGGACCTAGTTGGTCCCAACTGCTTGGAGAACCAGATCTAATTACGTAGTCAGCACCAAAGCCAGCCAACCGAACTGAAATCTGTGATCTGCGAACAGTCGCCATTTCTTGAATCTCATCAACAAGAACTTGCGCGCCAACTATTCGATTGCCATCTGGATCGGAATCGTAGATTGAATTTGACTCATCCATCAGAATCAATACAGAGCCGGATTTAGTTCTATCAACGCATGCGGAGAATTCTGCAGGTTTTACTTCATCTGCATTTGAGGAAACGTTTGGAACAACCAGAAAGAGAGCGAGCAGCAAAGATACAAGCGAAAGAGAAACTGAGCGATTTCGCATTTTTTGAGCGTTCATCCGAGAATCACCTGCGCTAGCGAGGCAAGTTTCTGGGCCAACTCAAGGTTTGGAATAACGGATATTCCTAGCCCATAAACCAAATAGAAGATGCGGATCAATGCGGGACCTCGATTGCCCCCGCTTGATGAATAGTTGATTCTAGAGCGGCGTTTAAGATCGACCACAGTGAAGGCCGCTAACGGAAGAAGACAAAAGGCCAGGCAGAGCAGCCAGGAACTAAGAGCTAGAGGAATGGCAGCCGTTGGAGCACCAGGAATCAGTAGCAAAAGCGCTAAAGGCATAGGGGTTAGAAGTACCCCGATTAGAAGTATCCAGTAAGGGGCCCCGATTGGCTTCAGAGATTGATAGCTGGCCGGAGTCGACCAGTCTGAGTTGGATCCCTCGGAAAAATTGAATGCCACGGTCCCCCCAAAAAAGACTCCGTTCCCAAACTATACAAGACCTGACTAGCCGGCTACCAGCCCCATCGCCTCGAAAATAGCCAGTTCTCTGTCCTATATATAGAGGTCAATTTGTGGAAGCTCGAACTTATACAAGACTTAGTCTCATAAAAGATTGTTGATGTTATGGTTTTGGGCTTCCGGGTGTCCGGACTGTATTCTCAAAACACAAGGGGAATCGGGGGCATTGTCCATGGAAACTTCTGCGAAGGACTATGTAAGGGCCTACGGGAAACTGGAGCAACTAGCGGGTTACCGCTGGAAGTCCCTGGCGAGGTTTGTTTACAGCACCCCATTTGAGCTGGCAATCGCCTTCGTAATTTTGAGCAATGCATTTGCCCTCGCTCTTCTAACCATGCCAGATCTCAGCGAAGATTCTAAAAACTTGGCGATTCAACTGGACCAAATTGCACTTTGGATTTACAGCGCCGAGCTAGTCATCAGAATTTTGTCTTATGGGAGAAAACCTTGGATGTTCTTTAGGCAGGGTTGGAACATATTTGACTTCTTAATCATTGCTGCCGCTCCGCTATTTGCCGGCCAAACAGTTGTCTTGCGTTTGCTAAGGCTATTTAGGCTCATCCGGATATTCAGATTCTTGCCTGAAGTGAGGGTGCTCTCCACCTCAATTGTTAAGAGCATGCCTCCACTTTTGAGCATGGGAGCTCTTATTACCCTATTGCTGTTTATTTATGGAATGGCAGGACATTATTTGTTTGGTGCCCAAGCACCTGAGAGTTGGGGAAGCATCGGGGACAGCATGAAGTCCTTGTTTATTCTTCTAACGCTTGAAAACTTTCCCGTTTACCTTGAAGAGTCGCTTGAGATTAGCGTTCTCGCAATTCCCTACTTTCTTTCCTATGTATTTATTATCGTTTTCACAGTTTTGAACGTCCTAATTGGAATTGTTCTAAATGCCATGGATGAAGCTAGAACCGAAAACAAAAATCGAGAGTCTCATTTAGAAGAACTTGATTTGTTGGCTGTTGAAGTTGATGAGATCACAAGCGACGGCAAAGTAACCAAGACAGAAATAGAGAAACTGAAATCAGAATTATCGCGCCTAAGAAAACTCTCCAGGCAGAAATAACTCAGTAATACAAACTAGACGCAGAAATCAGAGCTGCTACTCCAATAATTATTAGCAGTGCTCCAATTACTGTAAAAATCCAGCCAATAACAATGGCTGCTGTGGCCAAACCATCGCCGCTAAGTCGCCCCTGAGAATTACGAACCTCTTTTTTTGCTAAGTAGCCCATAATCAATCCAACGATAGGGAACACGAGAGACATGATCAAAGCACCAATTGCCAAGCCCGATGTTGAAGACGGTTGGGGTGCTTGGTATGTGTTCGCATTTTGGCTAAAGACGTTAGGTGTAGCTGGTCTGCCACACTGAGAGCAATAAGTAGCCCCTTGTACAGACTGAGTTCCACAATTTGGGCAAAACATATTTTTTCTTCCTTTCAATCACGCAGTTCTAAGACTGCTTGAATTTTGTCATCAAATTGCCCAAGGGCAGCACTTGTCTTCTCATAAAACTTTTCTTGATTTCCATCTTCATCCACTTGATCACAGGTTGTGACCAGTATCGGGCGGAAGGTTTCGCCAACTGCAAAATTATCTACCTCGTAATTGGCTAAATCTGAGCTTGGTATCTCGCTGAGTGCAATTTCAGCGGCTAGAAGGTTGGTTGAGGTTCGAAATGCCTCTTGGTAACTAGGCAGATCCATCCAAGCCGCATTTTCAGCGTAAAAGTCGTTTGCTTGCTTCCTCGTAGACACTGCACTCAAACCGCTAACACGCTCAAAATACTGATCTGGGTTGATATACGACTTTAGGTAGGTGTCAAATTGACCGCAATTTAGCTCAGCAAGTTGAGTCAGATCTGCGGTTGTATAGAAGTCGGATAAGAGAAATATGGGCCTTGCCTCAGCATCTTGAGAGGTTTCATTTCCTGCCCCTGTTGAGTTACCATCCTGAGTATTTGTTAACACTCCGATAGTTCCAAAAATCCCGATCGCTATTAGAACCGCTGCTGTAACCCCTGTCGCCTTGGCAGGTGATTTCCTTTTGGCAGGCAGTTCGATAGTCGGAACAAATTGAGGAATTTCTTCTTCAGGCTTTGCTAACTCCGTCTCAAGTTTTCTTCTGGTACGTGCTTTCACCTTAGGCTCGGAGTCTTCCGAGGCAGGATCTTTCAAAACTTTTGCATTTGCAGAGGCAGTTTCTTCCTTTTCCTCGGAAAATGCAGCAATTGGCTTTTTGGTAGTTTTCGCCTGCTTCTTGGCTGGTGCTATTTCCGGTTCGGCTTCGTCGACTGGTTCCGTTCCAAAGTCGGTGACTCCCTTTTCGATTGCAATCGCCATCGCTAGACAGTCAACACAAAGGCCATTGTCATTCACCTGGTTATCACTGCCACATGCAACACAGGTCTTACTGGGGACTATGGTCTGACTTGATCCACAAAAAGTGCAGAATTTCGCATCATCTTCTATTTCTTCGGAACAGGATACGCAGGTACGCACGCTAGCTACCTCTTCTTATATCCAGATGGGCATTTCGGAAGAACGCCTGTTACCTTTTTCGAAACAATACCCTTTACACAGGTAATTGTTGTGGATGCAAGCTTGCCGTTCTTTACGGGCAATTTGGTTTCCTTGAAACCGGCAGGACACTTTGGAACTGGATCATTGATAGTGCGGACATTAATCGTCCCGCTCTTAAGGCAATTGATTGTTTTTATTGTCACCTTGCCATTTACTACTTTGGCCTTTGTTTCTTTCCAGCCTTCGGGGCACTGCGGCTGGTACGCATCGATTACAACGCCTTCGGCAATGCCAGTCGTTCCGAAATAGCAGTTGATTTTTGTCCACTTCAAACCTCCTGCAATTCTGATTGTTGAGGTTGCTGAGCCAGCCTGCGTAATGCCGTAACTGCTGTGATTGTAGGAAATGTTGACGGTGAAATTTTGGCTGGTGCCAAGTTTGGTAGTGATTCCACAAACTGGAGTCTCCAAAACTCGATTTGGCGTCTTTGTTGCCCAGTCGTTATTTGTTCCCACAATGTCGAATCGTGCGACTTCGGCGCTAGCTGAATTCACAATTCGCAATGTGAAGTTTGTGCCGAATGATGATACGTAGTCGTTAGCTTGCCCTGTGTCCAAGTTGTAAGTTGCAACGTGAGCAGAAATGGTAAAGCAATCGGAAACAACAGAAATTTCCGCGGGAACCGTGTATTGAAGAAGTTTAAATTTTTGGTAAGCCTTGATTGTTGTGACCGGATTGGCCCTAACAACGTATGGCTGCCAAACGGGACTCAAATTCGAAACCTCTGGTGTGTTAGCGCTTATAAACCTGAAGGTGCCTGGTCTGAGGATTGTGCCGGTTTCAGAACTTGAAAGATTGTAAAAAGCGAAGCCTAAATCTCGATTTCTGTTGAGGTTGCTGACATACAATGACGCATTCTGCCAAGTTGCGATATTGGATGTGAAAAAAGTGGCGAGCTGTTCATTTGTATTTGAATCAATAAGACGAAAATCCCATGACCATGAGTAGCCGCTGGTTCGGATGTATCGGTATCGAATCGGAACGTTGCAGGAGTAACTTGCTGTGCAAACGTATTGTGCTGGATATTCGATCTCTACAACACCTGTAGACCTAAATGAGCCACTTCCATAGGTTCCATAAAAAGTTGAAATTAGTGTCCCTGGAGTCTCACCGGCTTTTGGCCCGGTTGCAACCACAAGAGCTGATTTTGCGGATGTTCTAGTCGCATCCATAAATCCAGGCCTTGATCCTGTCACAGCAACTGACAGCTGTCTGCCCAGTTGCTCTTCGTTCGGCGTGAAAGTAGAACCGGTTGCACCTGATATAGCCGAATCATCTGCGTACCACTGATACTTGAGGGTAACTCCAGAATCCCAAGTGCCCGTGTTAACTCCAAACGCCGAACCAACGGTCGGAGTCCCTGAAAGGATTGGAGTTGGAGTGCTTACCTGTGGCTGATAGTTCAGCGTCCTAATTGTTAGCGATGCAACATTTGAAAGTTGATTATTTGAGTCAAAAGCTCGTGCAGTGAATGTGTGGTTTCCGTCGGATAGCAATTTAGTGTCATATGTGATTGTTGCTGAGCTTCTATCACTCGCAGCTGATCGAACACAGCCGCTATAAGTGCTGGCGATAAAGGCCTGACCTCCAACGGTAATGCTGCTAGGTTCATTTAGATTGAGGTCGTTTCCCGCTCGAGTGAAGCACCATTCTGAAATTGTCACGCCTGCAGTAGTTGTCGCTGTGACATTGAGCTGAACTACGCCAGAAACTTCAGATGAATTAGCCGGGCTGGTAAAAGATGCAGTCGTTGATCCCTGAGTGCCGGTCCGTGCCGCTTGCGCTTCATTGGCCAGAAACAGCCCCAGACCCAGGGCTAGAAGCAGGCCCAAAATTACTCGTGAATTTCTCTTTAACACTTCGATTGGATTCACCAGACACCCCCTCGAAACATGGTAGCAAGAGCAGCAACGCCGGCGAAACTGAGACCCTCAGCAAGCACCAAGTCTTCCTGGCCCAACAATAAGAATGGGTTGGTCTCATATTCTTGTTTCTCCTTCCCATTTGGACCGCGGGGGGCCCCAAAATCACGCAAATCTGACCATTAAGAGCAAGTCGTTATCTATCTGCTTCTTACAGGTAAGCCTTGAAGGTCGTTGTCGCTTTCAAAAGACCCTGCGACGAAGAGGCTGTTTATATTGCATCTATTCGCAGGGGGCTCGCCTTGAAAGTTGAAGGCAGCGTGAGCTCCAGATTTAGACTTCGACCCAGTAACTTTTAGAAAGCTGGCTTTACCCTCATCTGAAGTTAGCTGGCGCTTCCAATTGCAAATTTCCCCTGTTTGACTCCTTGAGACTCTAATCACCTAGTCAGGAATAGCAAAAACGCCGCGGCCATGTGTCAGGTGCGGAATCGAAGATACACATTGATTTCCAATGAGGCTATGTTTTTAGTGCAAGTTCAAGCGAGTGAAAAACTGACTTAGATTCTTTCAGGGTTGAGATATCAATTGAGTCAAAAATTGATTCTTCTGCAAGAGCTTCGAAGAAATGGAACACCGAAGAAGGCTTCAAGGAATCTATTGAGAATTGGCTCTCCACTTTGCCAGTGTTATGGGGGGAAGCAGCGAATCAACTTGTGGCAAAGATTTCAATTGATAACCAAACTGGTGAGTCCGAAATTACCCTGCCCGCACTTACTCCTTCAAATTCATTAGAGCGAATTAAGGCCGCGGTGCAAGCTCTCAGTCATTCCTAATTCAGTAAGTCCAGCGCTTAGGCATGACAACTTTTTCCATAAGGGTTTCAGCAAAAGGTCCTGAGGAAAAATATTCAATGGAGCAACAAACTTCCTGAGGTGCTGGCTCGCTTAACTAGTTGGTAATGGTCAAATTAGATTTTGTGGCTTACCCGGTTACCAAGCACTGCAATTGAACATTGGAGCCATTTGGTTGCCAAGCAATTACTCCGGTGTGAGAGCCATTGTGATCTGAGTAACTACACGGTGCCCCAATCACGATTCCGGAACTGGTT
>JACCDN010236829.1_pt1 | contig 21914 bp, 14 predicted proteins | sample 7441691 | NCBI WGS metagenome assembly JACCDN01 (sample SAMN15323439, study PRJNA562643) | freshwater metagenome | isolation source: river surface water | place: USA:Blue River Watershed | collected 2017-08-16 | reverse complement strand
CGATTACGCGGGCGCGCCAACGCCTGTACTTGTGTCATGCGCAGACGCGCATGTTGCACGGCCAGACGCGTTACTGTTTGCCGTCCTCGTTTCTGGATGAATTGCCGGATGCCTTGTTGCATCGATTAAGCACGGTGCCGGCTTGGTCGACGACGGTGGGCGGTGGTCGTGGCGCAGGGAGTCACTGGAATAGCGGCAGCTGGTCAAAGGCACCAGAGGTGGATATGGCCACGCGAGTGGCGGCACGTGCTGCCGCCAGCAGTCAGGGCGCTGGTGGTTTCCACGTGGGGCAGAATGTGAGACACGCCAAGTTTGGCGCGGGCGTCATTCTGGCGGCGGAGGGGCGCGGTGATGAAGCCCGCGTTCAGGTTAGATTTGGCGCAGGGCAGGCGGGCACCAAGTGGCTGGCATTGGCCTACGCCAAACTGGAGGCGGCATGACACACCATAAAGAACGTTGGTTGAAGCTGCTGTCGCCCGAACGGCTGGGCGCAGCCACAGAGCATGCGGTGGGTCATTCGCCCGACCGCAGCCGCTTTCAGCAGGATTACGACCGCATCGTGTTTACATCGGCGTTGCGTCGCTTGAAAGACAAGACGCAGGTGTTCCCGCTGGCGCAGAGCGATTATGTGCGTACGCGTTTGACGCATAGTCTGGAGGCTTCCTGCGTGGGGCGTTCGTTGGGGGCCATGGTGGGCCGGGCAATTGTGGATCGCCATGGTCTGGCACCCGAGGTACACCCCTCCGATTTCGGTGCTGTGGTGGCGGCGGCCTGTTTGGCGCACGATATCGGTAACCCGCCCTTCGGCCATGCCGGTGAAGACGCCATGCGCGCCTGGTTTGCCTCGCATAATGCGTATTTAGCGGGGCTGGATCCGGATCAACGGGCGGATCTGCTCAACTACGAAGGTAATGCCCAGGGCTTTCGGATTCTGACGCATTTGCAGAACCCGACGAACCCCGGTGGTTTGCAACTGACCTGTGCCGTGCTGGCGACCTTTGCCAAGTACCCACGTCGCTCTCATCTGGATGTGCCGCTGGACGGCAAGAGTGCACGCAAGTTCGGCTACTTCCAGGCGGAGTCTGCACTGTTCGCCGAAGTGGCAGAGACGGTGGGCTTGGTGCCGCGCGCCGAGGGTGCCTGGTTTCGGCATCCGCTGACGTTCCTGGTGGAAGCGGCCGATGACACGTGTTATCTGGTGGTCGATATCGAAGATGGTGTGCAGCAAGGTTGTGTATCACCCGAGCAGGCTGAAGCATTGTTGCTGGATCTGGCGGGCGGTATCGAAGCGGCATCACGTCTGAAGCATCTGGATGATCCGAAACGTCGTATTGAATATCTGCGGGCGCGGGCGATTGGCCGACTGGTCGATGAGGCCGCCCGGATTTTTCTGGAGAACGAGGCCGCGATTCTGGACGGGTCATTTGATCAGGCCTTGTTTGATGTGTCGCCTGTGGGGGCTAGCCTGCAAAAGGTGCGCCAGGTGGCTGAAGAACAGATCTACAACGCGCGGCAGGTGATGGAAGTGATGGCCGCCGGTTATGAAGTGATTAGTGGTTTGCTGGATGGCTACGTGGCCGGTGCCTGTGGCCCGCACAGTGCGCGTAATCGTGTGTGGGCTAATCTGTTGCCAGCGGATTTTGATCGTACGGCGGGCGACAGCAACTATCTGCGTTTGCTCCAGGTGGCCGATATGATTGCCGGTATGACCGATTCTTATGCGGTTTCGGCTTACCGTCGTCTGAAGGGTATTGAACTGCCGGGTTAACCGGTGGGTATGACTGATGTTGCCTGATTTCGTTCATCTGCGTTTGCATTCCGAATACTCGATTACGGACGGGATTGTCCGGATCGACAAGGCCGTTGCGCGTGCGCGCGATGACGGCCAGCCGGCACTGGCATTGACCGACCTGGGCAATGTCTTTGGTCTGGTGAAGTTTTATCAGGCGGCGCGTAAGGCCGGTGTGAAGCCGCTGCTCGGCGCGGATATCTGGGTGGGGAACCCACAGGACCCCGATACCGGTACACGCTTGTTGCTGCTGTGTCGTAACAACGCCGGTTATCGCCAGCTCTGTGAACTGCTCAGCCGTGGGGCTTTGTACAGTGGCCGTCGTGAACGTGTGGTGCTCGATCCCGTCTGGTTCCGCGAGGTGGGCTGTGATGGCCTGATTGCGTTATCCGGTGCTGCGGAAGGCGATGTGGGCCAGGCCATTCTGCAAGGCCGGCTGGACGAGGCGATGGTGCGTGCACGTGCCTGGAAGCAATTGTTCGGTGATGCCTATTATCTGGAGGTCCAGCGTTACGGTCATCCGGATGAGGACGTGCTGGTGACCCAGACGGCCTTGTTGTCATTGGATGTGGATGTGCCACTGGTGGCCACGCACCCGGTGCAGTTTGTGGATCGGGACGATTTCCGGGCGCATGACGCCCGCGTCTGTATTGCCACGGGTTACACGTTGGCAGATAAACGTCGACCGCGGGTTTTTACCGAGCAGCAGTATTTCCAGACACGGGCCGATATGGCCGAGCGCTTCTCGGACATGCCGCAGGCACTGGCCAATGCCGTCGAGGTGGCCAAGCGCTGTAATGTGACGCTGACGCTGGGCAAGAGCTTCCTGCCAGACTTTCCGACGCCGCATGGCGAAGGCCTGGATGATTTCCTAGTGGCCGAAGCGAAACGCGGCTTGGCCGAGCGCATGAAGCAGCTGTATCCGGATGAGGCAGTGCGTGCTGCCCGCCAGGCTGAATACGATGAGCGCCTAGCGTTCGAATGCAAGACCATCGTCCAGATGGGCTTCCCCGGTTACTTTCTCATCGTGGCCGATTTTATTAACTGGGCCAAGAACAACGGGGTACCCGTGGGGCCTGGCCGGGGTTCGGGTGCCGGTTCGCTGGTGGCGTACTCGCTGGGCATTACCGACCTTGATCCGCTCGCCTATGCCTTGCTGTTCGAGCGCTTCCTCAACCCGGAACGGGTGTCGATGCCTGACTTCGATATCGACTTCTGTCAGGACAATCGCTGGAAGGTGATCGAATACGTGCGCCAGAAGTATGGTGCCGATGCCGTGTCACAGATCGCGACCTTCGGCACCATGTCTTCCAAGGCGGTGATTCGGGATGCGGGCCGTGTGCTCGATTTGCCGTATAACTTTTGCGACCAGCTTTCGAAACTGATCCCGGTGGTGCAGAACCGGCCGGTATCGCTGGCTGAGGCGCTGACAGCCGAGCCGCAGCTGCAGGAGCGTTACGAGCGTGAAGAGGAAGTGAAAGAGCTCTTTACGCTGGCTAATAAGCTGGAAGATCTGACGCGTAACGTGGGTATGCACGCCGGTGGCGTGCTGATTGCGCCGGGCAAGCTGACCGATTTCTGCCCGCTGTACACGCAGCCCGGTGGTGACGCGGTGGTGAGCCAGTTCGACAAGGACGACGTGGAAAAAGTCGGCCTGGTGAAGTTCGACTTTCTCGGCCTACGTAACCTGACGATTATCGAGCTGGCGCTGGATTACGTGAAGCGCCTGACCGGCGAACGCCCCGATCTGAATGCCCTGGCGTTTGATGACCCCGCCGCTTACCAGATTCTGAAAGACGCCAATACGACGGCGATCTTCCAGGTGGAATCGGAGGGGATGAAGAAGCTGCTCAAGAAGCTGGCACCCGACCGTTTTGAAGACATCATTGCTGTGCTGGCGCTCTACCGACCGGGCCCACTGGGTTCGGGGATGGTGGACGACTTCATTCTGCGCAAGAAGGGCCTGCAGAAGATCGACTATTTCCATGAGTCGCTCAAGGGCTGCCTGACACCGACGTATGGCGTGATTGTGTATCAGGAACAGGTGATGCAGATCTCGCAGCTGATCGGCGGCTATACGCTGGGCGCGGCCGACATGCTGCGCCGGGCGATGGGTAAGAAGAAGCCCGAAGAAATGGCCGAACACCGTGGCATCTTTAGCGAAGGTGCGACCAAGAACGAGATCGATGGCAAGCTGGCGATGCAGCTGTTTGATCTGATGGAAAAGTTCGCCGAGTATGGCTTTAACAAGTCACACACGGCTGCCTATGCGGTGGTGACCTATCACACGGCTTGGCTGAAGGCGCACCATGCGGCGGCGTTTATGGCGGCAACGCTGTCGTCGGATATGGACAACACCGATACGGTGAAGATATTCCAAGACGATGCGCGGGCGAATGGTCTGACGATTCTTGGGCCGGATATCAATCACTCGGAATTCCGTTTTGCGCCGGTTGACCCGAAGACGATTCGTTATGGCCTGGGGGCGGTTAAAGGCACGGGCGAAAATGCAGTGAATGCCATTGTCGCGGCGCGTGAGTCGGGCGGTGCTTTCAAGGATATTTTCGATTTCTGTCATCGCGTTGACCGCCGGGTGGTGAATCGCCGGGCGATGGAAGCGTTGGTGCGGGCCGGTGCCTTTGATGCGCTGGATGCCGAGCGTTCGCGTGTGCTGTCCCAGGTGCCGCTGGCGATGGAGACGGCCGAGCAGGCCGCGGCGAATGCGCACCAGAACAGCCTGTTTGGTATGGATGATTTGTCGTCCCCGCCGGTGCGGCCGGGTGCGCAAGGTGGGCAGGCTGGCGAGCAGAGCTACCCCCGCTGGACGGATCGGCAGCGGCTGATCGAAGAAAAGACGGCCTTGGGCTTTTTCTTCTCCAGTCACCCGTTTGATATTGTGCGGGCGGAAGTCCGTCCGATGTGTCAGACGCCGATCAGCAAGCTGGAAGCGGGGCGGGACGCCACGCTGGTGGCTGGTATTGTCACTGATGTGCGCACCCAGATGACCCGTCGCGGCAAGATGGCCTTTGTGACGCTGGATGATGGCGAGGGCCGCATTGAGGCAGCCGTGTTCAGCGAGCTATTCGATGCACAACGTCATAAGCTGCGTATGGATGAATTGTTGCTGGTCGAAGGCAAGGTGAGTCGTGACGAGTTCCGCGATGCGCTCAAGCTGGGCGTCGATCGCCTGATGACGTTTAATGAGGCGCGCGCCCAGTGGGCGCAGGCCCTAGAACTGGATTTACGTGGCGTGGATATCCGGGCGCTGGGCGGTGTGCGCCGCTTGTATGATCTGCTGCAGCCGTTTGCCCAGCTGGCGGAAGCGGCAACGGGCGGGCGTGGTTGCCCGGTGTCGTTGCGTTATAGCAATGGCGCGGCGGAGGCCGTGCTGGAAGTCGGTAACGGGTTGCGTGTGCGACCCGATACCGATCTGATCGATGGCTTACGCAGTTTGCTCGGCAGCGACCGGGTCCGACTGGATTATCAATTGAGCGCGCAACAGCGCGTCCGTCAGGCTAAGACTGACGCCCCGTGGGCCTAGTGTCGCCGCAAATCCGGAACGTTCGATGAGCGATGCCGGTTGCGTATTGAGCCCGCAGAGAATCAGTTGAGCCTGACGTTTCTCCAGCGTACGGTGCAATGTCTGAAGTAGGTCCAGCCCGGTTGTGTCGAGTGATACCGTTTTTGCCATGTCGAGTATCAGTACTCGGGCAGGTTCGTCTTGTTCATCGAGGAGCGTTTCAAGTTTACTGATGGCGGCAAAGAAGAGAGAGCCATACACGCGATAGGCTGCGATGCGGTGTTCGCCGCTGGCGCTGATGGCGCCAGAACCGTAATAATCTTCGAGTGGAATACGTTCGACTTGTGTCAGTTCCGACATGCGGTAGAGGTAGAACAGACAGGCCAGGATCATGCCAAGTTCGACGGCTAGGGTCAGATCGAAGACCACGGTAACAATAAAGGTTGAAAGCAAAATGGCGCGGTAGGGGAGTGTGTAGCGACGCAATTCTTTGAAGGCGTGCCATTCGCCCATGTTCCAGGAAACCAGCATCAGAATGGCGGAGAGTGCAGGCAGAGGCACGTACACGGCGGCGGGCGCTGCAATGACAACAACGAGAAGTAATGCCAGCGCATGAAAAATGCCCGAGAACGGGGATCGGCCACCGGCACGCACATTGGTCGAGGTGCGGGCAATGGCACCGGTTGCGGCGAAGCCGCCAAAGAGCGGCGCGACGATGTTGGCCAGACCCTGTGCCATGAGCTCCTGGTTGGGGTCATGTCGATCATCGATGGCGGCATCCGCAACGCGTGCCGAGAGCAGCGATTCAATGGCGCCGAGCAAGGCGATGGCGATGGCCGGTTGAATCAGCTGGTTGAGGGTGGAGAGCGAGAAGGTGGGCAACGCCAGCGCCGGAATATCGCGCGGAATGCCGCCGAATTTGGAGCCGATGGTTTCTACTGGGAAAGAAAACGCGGCTTGTAAGCCGGTAGCAACCAGGAGTAGCGCCAGAGGGCCCGGGATCTTGCCGAGTGCCGGAATCCAGCGGCCGGCCCGTTTGTTCCAGAGAATAAGTGCGACCAGTGAGATGGCCGACATGATGACGGTGGGGGTCTGCATGGTGCCGGCATAGTGCCAGAGCGTTTCCATGCGTTCGAAAAACTCTGCGGGCATGCTCGGAATCTGCAGGCCGAAGAAATCCTTGATCTGGCTCATGAAGATCACCACGGCAATGCCGTTGGTGAAGCCGATGACCACGCTGATCGGGATAAACCGGATCAGGACGCCCATCTTCGTGAGACCCATCACAAAGAGCAGGATGCCGGCAATCATGGTGGCGACCATGAGGTTCTGGAAGCCATAGATGCTGACGATGCCGAAGACGATGGGAATGAAGGCGCCCGTGGGGCCGCCGATCTGCACCCGTGAGCCGCCGAGTAGCGAGATGATGAAGCCTGCCACGATGGCGGTCCAGATGCCCGCGGTGGGGGAACAACCGGAAGCAATCGCGAAAGCGATGGCCAGTGGCAGCGCCAGTACGCCAACGGTGACGCCGGCGGCCATATCCTTGGCCAGCAACTCCGGCGTGTAATCCTTGAGACAGTCGAGCAGTTTGGGGCGGAACCGGGCGAGCGGGTATTTACCTGTTGATTTACTACCAGCCATAGCCGCTGCCGGCTGACTGGATCTCGTGATCTCCGCCTCGCTCATACACCCTCCCGGTGCCTATATGATGCGCACCCGGTCTTCTTGAGTTTTATAGGGTGCCTGTAAATTCTCTATAGTGTAACCGGTTATTTGACCCGCATGCCAGCCTGGGCACCCGAATCCGGGCTCAAGATATACAGGCCGGGCGTGTTGCCATCGCTATCGGAGGCGGCGAGGACCATGCCTTCGGACAGCCCGAACTTCATTTTGCGGGGGGCGAGGTTGGCCACCATCACCGTTAGGCGGCCGACCAGTTGGGCCGGATCGTAGGCCGACTTGATGCCGGCGAAGACCTGGCGGTACTTCGGCTGGTCGTTTTCAGTTTCGCCAATATCCAGCTGTAGGCGGATGAGCTTGTCGGCACCTTCCACATGTTCGGCGTTAATGATCTTGGCGATACGCAGATCGACTTTGGTGAAGTCGTCGATGCTGATATGCGCACCTTCAGTGGCTGCTTTGGCGTCCTGTTTCTGATCCACGGCTTTGTCTGCTTTCTTTTCGTTTTTCTTGTCGTTGGCTTTTTCGGCCTTGGGGGCGTCTGTTGCCTGGAGGGATTCGGCATTGGCCGCGATGAGGGCATCAACCATGGGGCGCTCGATCCGGTTCATCAGGTGGGCGTAATCGTTGATACGATGGCCGGCCGGCAACGGCTGGCGGGCATCGGCCCAGGTGAGCGGTGCGGCATTGAAGAAGCTTTCGATCTGCGTGGCAACGGCAGGCAGCACCGGCTTGAGCAAAACGGACAGGCTGCGGAACAGGTTGAGCGCCGTTGTGGCCACGAGGTGCAGCTGTGCACGCTGTTCCGGGTCTTTGGCCAGCAGCCAGGGCTGCTTGTCGTTGACGTAGAGGTTGGCTTCGTCAGCAAGATGCATGATTTGACGCATGGCGCGGGCGCTGTCGCGTGCCTCCATGGCAGCGGCTACTTCGGCCAGGGCATCATCCGTGATGATACGATCAAATACCGCGCGATCTGTTTCGCCGAGTGTGCCTTCGAATTGCTTCTTGATAAAGCCGGCACAACGGCTGGCGATGTTGACGTATTTGCCGACCAGATCACTGTTGACCTTGGCGATGAAGTCATCGAGGTTGAGGTCGATGTCTTCCATGGTGCCGTTGAGCTTGCTGGCAAAGTAGTAGCGTAGCCATTCCGGGTTCAGCTTCTGTTGCAGGTAGCTTTCAGCCGTGATGAAGGTGCCGCGCGACTTCGACATCTTGGCGCCGTCCACGGTAAGGAAACCGTGGGCACAGATGCGGGTTGGGACGCGGAAGCCGCCTTCATGCAGCAAGGCAGGCCAGAACAGGGCATGGAAGTAGAGAATATCCTTGCCGATGAAGTGAATCAGTTCGGTTTTGGCGTCTGGTTTCCAGTAGGTGTCGAAATCCAGGCCTTCTTTTTTGGCGAGCGCCTTGAAGGCACCCATGTAACCGATGGGGGCATCGAGCCAGACATAAAAGTATTTACCCGGTGCGTCGGGGATGGCAAAGCCGAAATAGGGGGCATCGCGCGAGATATCCCAGTCGCTGAGTTTGTTTTCGCCGGGTTGCCCGAGCCACTCCTGCATTTTGTTGGCGGCTTCGTGCTGCAGCACGGGGATGCCATCGGGTGCGCTGCGCGTGAAGTCGCGCAGGAACTGCTGGCAACGCGGATCCGACAGCTTGAAGAAGTAATGCTGTGAGGGGCGGAGTACCGGCACGCTGCCCGAAACCGCCGAGCGCGGGTTTTTCAGTTCAGCGGGGGTGTAGGCGGCACCACAGGCTTCGCAGTTATCCCCGTATTGATCGTCGGCGCCGCACTTGGGGCAGGTCCCCTTGATAAAACGGTCGGGCAGGAACATGCCCTTTTCTTCGTCGTAATACTGCTCGATTTCACGGATGTCGATGAGGCCGGCATCGCGCAGATTGCGGTAAATGGTCTCGGCGCATTCGCGGTTTTCGTCGCTGTGTGTCGAGTGATATAGGTCGAATGCGATGTTGAAGCCGGTGAAATCACGTAAGTGCTCGTTATGCACGCGGGCGATCAGCGCTTCCGGTGTGATGCCTTCCTTCTCGGCGCGCAGCATGATGGGCGTGCCATGCGTGTCATCGGCGCAGACATAGGTGGCGTTGTTGCCGATGAGCTTTTGATAACGCACCCAGATATCGGTCTGGATATATTCGACCAGATGACCCAGGTGAATGGCCCCGTTAGCGTAGGGCAGCGCGGAAGTGACGAGCAGAGTACGTTTCATGGGCGCAATTTTAGCCGATTGGGGCGCGCTGACAGGGGTTTTTAGCGAATTTGACGGGCGATCGGGCGTAAAATTACCAGATTAGCGAGTTGCTGGCCCATGCAGGTGGCAACCATTCATCCCCTTCTGCTGACGGAGTCCGTATGAGCCCTTCTGAACAACACGCTTTGCTGACCCAGGCTGGCGACCTGCTTACTGGCCTGATTGATCCGGCCACGGAGAAACCTTATTGGGCCGCCAATCAGGTGGCGGGCGCTCTTGTGCTGAACGAGGGTGGATTGCATGTTCGTGTCACCGTGGGGTATCCGGTGGCGCTGGCTACCGCGTCGATTGAAGCGCAGATCCGTGCCGCCTTGGCTGCTCTAGATGCCTCCGTGACGGTGGCGGTGCAGGGTCAGATCGAAGCGCACGTGGTGCAAAGGAATCTGCCGCTACTGAAAGGCGTGAAGAATCTGATTGCCGTGGCTTCCGGCAAAGGTGGTGTGGGTAAAAGTAGTACGGCCGTGAATCTGGCGCTGGCACTGTCGCGCCACGGTGCACGGGTTGGCTTGCTGGATGCCGATATTTACGGCCCGTCGATTCCGCAGATGCTGGGGGTGGGGGGTGAGCAACCCCATTCGCCGGATGGAAAGCACATCGAGGCGCTGCGGGCCCATGGCATTGCGCTGATGTCCATTGGTTTCCTGGTGGATGCCGAATCCCCGATGGTGTGGCGCGGCCCGATGGTGACCTCGGCACTGGAGCAATTGCTGCGCGATACCTTGTGGGGCGAGCTGGATTATCTGGTGGTGGATATGCCGCCGGGTACCGGCGACATCCAGCTGACCCTGGCCCAGAAGGTGCCGGTGACCGGCTCTGTGATCGTCACGACCCCCCAGGACATTGCCTTGCTGGATGCGCGCAAGGGGATTCGCATGTTTGAAAAAGTGGGCGTGCCAATTCTGGGCATTGTCGAGAACATGTCGATGCATATCTGCACCAACTGCGGCCATGCCGAGCCGATTTTCGGCGAGGGCGGTGGGGCTGCGCTGGGAACCGATTATCAGGTGCCGCTGCTGGGCAAGTTGCCGCTGGATTTGCGGATTCGGGCCGGCCTGGATGCAGGCCAACCCATTGTGGCGGCGGATCCGGAGTCAGCGATCAGTCAGGAATACCTGGCGATTGCGCTCAAGGTGGCGGGGGCGATCGCGGCCAGAGCGCGAGATACCAGCCATAAGTTCCCCAAAATCGTCATCGAGTAGGTGCCGGAGCCTCACACAGGGTACAATTTCCGCCAATTTTCATGAATTTGCGTTCCCCTCGGGAATGTCTGGAGCCGGTATGAGCATCAAGTCTGACAAGTGGATCCGCCGCATGGCCGAACAGCACGGCATGATCGAGCCGTTTTCGCCGGATCTCGTGCGCGAAGTGAATGGCCAGAAGATCGTTTCCTATGGCACCTCCAGCTACGGTTATGACATCCGCTGCGCCCGCGAATTCAAGGTGTTTACTAACATCAACAGCACCGTCGTTGACCCGAAGGAATTTGATCCCAAGTCCTTTGTCGAAGTCGAGTCCGACGTCTGCATCATTCCGCCGAACTCGTTCGCGCTGGCCCGTACGGTGGAGTACTTCCGTATTCCGCGCAGTGTGCTGACCGTTTGCCTGGGTAAGAGCACCTATGCCCGTTGCGGCATCATCGTTAACGTGACGCCGTTCGAACCAGAATGGGAGGGCTACGTGACGCTGGAGTTCTCGAATACCACGCCGCTGCCCGCCAAAATTTATGCTGGTGAAGGTTGTGCCCAGGTGCTGTTCTTTGAATCCGACGAAGTGTGCGAAACCTCGTACAAAGACCGTGGTGGCAAATACCAGGGTCAGGTCGGTGTCACACTCCCGAAAATTTAAAGCTGTAGACTCAACGAGTCGGTTGTATTGCGCGCCGCGTGTTCTGGCTGATGCCTGCACGCGGTGTTTCCTTTCTGGCTGAGGAGCCGCTGCTATGAAGTTCCATTTTCCGATCATCATCATCGATGAAGATTTCCGTTCCGAAAACGCATCAGGTCTCGGTATTCGCGCCCTGGCTGAAGCGATCGAGAAGGAGGGCATGGAAGTCCTGGGGGTGACCAGTTACGGTGACTTGAGCTCGTTCGCTCAACAGCAAAGCCGTGCGTCGGCGTTCATTCTGTCGGTGGATGACGAAGAGCTGCTGAATGATGAAGAACAGACGATTGCGGAGCTGCGCGCGTTTGTTGAAGAGATTCGCTACAAGAATGCCGATATCCCGATTTTCCTGCATGGCGAAACCCGTACCTCACGGCATATCCCGAATGACATCCTGCGCGAACTGCACGGCTTCATTCACATGTATGAAGACACGCCAGAGTTTATCGCGCGCAATGTGGTGCGGGAGTCGAAGGCCTATCTGGATTCGCTGCCGCCGCCGTTCTTTCGTGCGCTGACGCATTACGCAGCGGATGGTTCGTACTCCTGGCACTGCCCGGGGCACTCGGGGGGCGTGGCCTTCCTGAAGAGCCCGGTCGGTCAGATGTTCCACCAGTTCTTTGGCGAGAACATGCTGCGTGCCGACGTCTGTAACGCGGTGGAAGAACTCGGTCAGTTGCTGGATCACACCGGTCCAGTGGCCGCGTCGGAACGCAACGCTGCCCGCATCTTCAATTGTGATCATCTGTACTTCGTGACCAACGGGACGTCGACCTCGAACAAGATTGTCTGGCACTCGACCGTGGCACCGGGCGACGTCGTGGTCGTTGATCGTAACTGTCACAAATCGGTGCTGCACTCGATCATCATGACGGGGGCGATCCCGGTGTTCCTGATGCCGACCCGTAACAACTTCGGCATCATCGGCCCGATCCCGAAGAGCGAGTTCTCCTGGGAGAGCATTCAGAAGAAGATTGCCGCGAATCCGTTTATTGCCGATAAACGTGCCAAGCCACGTGTGCTGACCATTACCCAATCGACCTATGACGGTATTCTCTACAACGTCGAAGAGATCAAGGAGATGCTCGACGGCAAGATCGACACGCTGCATTTTGATGAAGCCTGGCTGCCGCACGCGGCATTCCATGACTTCTATGGCGATTATCACGCCATTGGTGCCGATCGTCCGCGCTGTAAAGAGTCGATGGTCTTCTCCACGCAATCGACACACAAGCTGCTGGCTGGTCTGAGCCAGGCCTCGCAGATTCTGGTGCAGGATTCGGATGACCGTAAGCTGGATCGCGACGTCTTTAACGAAGCCTATCTGATGCATACATCAACCTCGCCGCAGTACGCGATTATCGCGTCGTGCGATGTGGCGGCGGCCATGATGGAAGAGCCGGGCGGTCCGGCACTGGTGGAAGAATCGATTGCCGAGGCGCTGGATTTCCGCCGTGCCATGCGCAAGGTCGATGAGGAGTGGGGCGCAGATTGGTGGTTCCAGGTCTGGGGTCCGGATGATCTGTCGGAAGAAGGCATCGAAGAGCGCGAAAGCTGGATGTTGAAGCCGGGTGAGCGTTGGCATGGCTTCGGCCAGCTGGCCGATGGCTTCAATATGCTCGATCCGATCAAGGCGACCATCATCACACCGGGATTAGATGTGGATGGGGCTTTCTCGGAAGAGATCGGTATTCCGGCGGCGATTGTGACCAAGTATCTGGCCGAGCACGGTGTGATCGTCGAGAAGTGCGGCTTGTACTCGTTCTTCATCATGTTCACCATCGGCATTACCAAGGGCCGCTGGAACACGATGGTGACCGAGTTGCAGCAGTTCAAGGATGATTACGACAAGAATCAGCCGTTGTGGAAGGTGCTGCCGGAGTTTTGCCAGAAGCATCCGCGTTACGAGCGCGTTGGTTTACGCGATTTGTGTCAACAGATTCACGATGTCTACAAGGCCAATGATGTGGCACGTCTGACGACCGAGATGTATCTGTCGGATATGGTGCCGGCGATGCGTCCGGCGGACGCCTTTGCCAAGATGGCGCACCGTGAGATTGAGCGTGTGCACATTGACGATCTGGAAGGCCGCATTACGGCCATGCTGGTGACGCCGTACCCACCGGGTATTCCATTGCTGATTCCGGGTGAGCGCTTCAATAAAACGATTGTGAACTATCTGCAGTTTGCCCGTGAGTTCAACGAACGCTTCCCAGGCTTTGAGACGGATGTACACGGTCTTGTGAAGGGTGAAAAAGACGGCAAGACGGCGTACTACGTCGACTGTGTGCGCTGAGCATGGGGATGAGCGCCGGTAGTGGTCAGGCGGCCTCAAGTAGCCGTCTGACGCAGTTTATTCTGGGCGCACTGGTGCTCGGGATTGTGTCAGGCGCAGCGGTTCATCAGCTCGGCGCGGGCACGGCGTTTCCGGCGACGTATGCCGAAAACGTCTCGTTGTTGACCGATGTGTTTCTGCGCATGATCAAGATGATTATTGCCCCCCTCGTGTTTGCAACGCTGGCGGTAGGTATTGCGAGCATGGGGGACAGCAAGACGATCGGTCGGGTGGGCGCAAAAACCTTCGGCTGGTTTTTCACCATGTCGTTTCTGTCCCTGTTGCTGGGGCTGCTCATGGTGCATCTGCTGCAACCCGGTGCCGGTGTTCATCTGGAGGTGCCGGCGGCTTCAGCCAGTACCGGTCTGACGGCACCCGGTAATCCGTTGGCGAATTTTCTGCATCATGTGTTTCCGGTCAGCATTATGGATGCGATGGCCAAAAACGAGATTCTGCAGATCGTTGTGTTTGCGGTGTTCTTTGGTTTGGCGGGGGCGCATCTGGGCCCACGGGCTGAAGAGTTTTTCCGTAACCTCGATATGCTCTCGCACCTGATGTTGCGCATTACGACGATGGTGATGAACTTTGCACCGGTTGCCGTATTTGCGGCGGTGTCGGCGGTCATTGCCAAGAGTGGCCTGGGGATTCTCGCTACCTACGCACAATTCATGTTGTCGTTCTATGCAGCGATACTGGCGCTCTGGGTCGTGATTGTTCTGATGGGGTCGCTGGTGCTCGGTAAATCCGTGATCACCCTGGTCGGTATGCTGCGCCAGCCGTTGGTGCTGGCTTTTACGACAGCCAGCTCGGAGGCGGCTTATCCGAAGACGCTGGAGCAGGTGGAACGTTTTGGCGCGCCGAACAAGATTGCATCGTTTGTCTTGCCGGTGGGCTATTCGTTTAATCTGGATGGCTCGATGATTTACTGCACGTTCGCAACGCTGTTTATCGCTCAAGTGTATGGCATCGAAATGAGTCTGGGGCAGCAATTCGTGATGTTGCTGATGCTGATGGTGACCTCAAAGGGGATTGCCGGTGTGCCACGTGCTTCTTTGGTCGTGATTGCTGCGACGCTGGCACACTTCAATATTCCCGAGGCTGGGGTGCTATTGATTCTCGGGGTAGATCACTTCTTGGATATGGCGCGCTCTGCCACGAATGTATTGGGTAACGGTGTGGCGACCGCGGTGATTGCCAAGTGGGAAGGTGTGCTTAAGCCGGCTGGCGAATCAGATGCACCACCGCATAGGGAATCCCCGAGCTGCTGATATGCGTTGTACGTGAGGTTTCCTGCCAAGCGGTGCTGATGGTAGGAAACGTGGTATCGCCCTCCGCATCAATCCCGACTTCGGTCATGATCAGTTGCCCAGCTAACGGTAAGGCTTGGCTGTAAAGCTCGGCGCCGCCGATCACGAAGGCCCGGTTGTCGCCGACGGCAGTGGCGGCTTCCGGGAGGCTGCCAAACACTTCTGCCCCTGGGGCCTGGTAGCCAGTTTGTCGGGTAATGACCAGGTTGCGTCGATTGGGCAGTGGGCGCCCCAGAGACTCCCAGGTCTTGCGTCCCATGATGATGGGATGGCCGCTGGTCGTTTCTTTGAAATGCTTGAGATCTTCGGGGAGATGCCAAGGCAGCGCACCACGACCTTCTTCATTGGTGCAGCCAATAATGCCGTTGCGAGCAACGGCAACGATCAGGGCGAGATTGGGATAGATCACGTCAGCCATGGGTTGTTTGAGTCCAGTCAATCAGACCACGGGTGGAAGCGTCCAGCGTGGTTTTGTCGGCATCACCATTTAATACAGGCAGGACGCGCGAGGCCAGTTGTTTACCCAGCTCGACGCCCCACTGGTCGAAGGAGTTGATGCCCCAGATCACACCCTGAACGAATACTTTGTGCTCGTAGAGCGCCAGTAGCAGGCCCAGGTGATAGGGATCTAGGCGTGGCAGCAACAGCGTGGTCGAGGGCTGGTTGCCAGCAAAGACTTTGTGCGGCAGTAGCGCCTCACGTTGTGCGGCAGTGAGGCCGGCGGCTTCAAGTTCGCTGCGTGCTTCAGCTTCAGTTTTGCCGAAAGCCAGTGCGGCGCTTTGCGCGAAACAGTTGGCGAGCAACGGTGCCTGGTGTCCCGGTAGCGGGTAGTCGCTAAGGGCAGTGGCGATAAAGTCGCAGGGCACCAGCCAGCCACCTTGATGTAGTAGCTGGAAGAATGCATGTTGACCATTGGCACCGATCTCGCCCCAGACAATAGGGTTAGCCGGGCAGGTGAGTGGCTGACCGTCACGATTGACGGTTTTGCCATTGGATTCCATTTCCAGCTGTTGTAGATAGCCGGGCAGATGACGCAACGATTCGTTGTAGGGCACGATCGCCGAGGTATTGGCGCCGAGGAAGTTGGTGTTCCAGATGCCGAGCAGTGCCAGAAGCACGGGTAGATTGTCAATCAGCGGTGTTTCGCAGAAGTGACGATCCATGGCCTGGGCGCCGGCCAGGAGCCGTTCGAAGCCGCTCATGCCGATACTGATGGCCAAAGGAAGCCCCACGGCTGACCACAAGGAGTAGCGTCCACCGACCCAGTCCCACATGGGCAATACTTGGGCCGGTGGAATGCCGAATTCAGCTGCGCGTTCGGGGTGCGCCGATACGGCGATAAAGTGTTTGGCCAGTGCTTCTTCGGAACCCGTATGCGCCAGCATCCAGTTGCGGGCGCTGGCCGCATTGATCATCGTTTCCTGCGTCGTGAACGTCTTACTGGCGATGATGAACAGCGTTGTCCGCGGATCTAGGGTTTCCAGTAGCGGCGCAAGGTGCGCACCATCCAGGTTGGAGACGTAATGCACGTGCAGACCGGGATGCGCGAAAGCTGATAAGGCGCGGGTACACATCTTCGGCCCCAGATCCGAACCGCCGATGCCGACGTTGACGACGTGACGTATGGTCTCGCCGGTGTAGCCTTTCCAGTGGCCGCTGCGCAATTGCTCGACGATGGCAGCCATTTGCTGTCGCACCTTGCGTACCTCCGGCATCACATCGCGTTCGCTGGATGGAAACGCGGTGTCATCGAGATGGCGCAGTGCCGGATGCAGTACGGCACGCTCTTCGCTGACATTGATTTTGTCACCAGCGAACAAACGTTTGCGCCAACCGTTCACATCAGCGGCTTCGGCGAGTGCGACCAGATGATGCAGTACTTCCTGGTCCAGTCGCTGCTTGGAAAAGTCGAGCAATAAGCCATCGGCCTGGCGTGAGAAGTGCGGAAAACGCGCTGTATCGTTGGCGAAGAGTACACGCAGATGTGTTGTCGACAGGCGATCACGTGCGTCTCGCAGACGTGACCAGGCTGGGGTTTGTGTGATGTCGCGGCTCATACGGTTTTATCCGGACGGTCAGACAGCCACTGGCGCGGCAATGTGCGGGTGTGGGTCGTAGCCTTCCAGCGAGAAGTCTTCGAAGCGGAAGGCGAACAGGTCTTTGACCTCAGGGTTGATGCGCATCACGGGTAGCTGACGGGTCTCGCGGCTTAATTGCAGTTTGGCCTGTTCTAGGTGGTTGCTGTACAGATGCGCATCACCGAGCGTGTGAATGAATTCGCCGGGACGATAGCCGCACACCTGAGCGATCATCATCGTCAGCAGTGCGTAGGAGGCAATGTTGAATGGCACGCCGAGGAATATGTCGGCACTACGCTGATAGAGCTGGCATGACAGGCGCGGACGCGGGTCGGCATCGCCCGGAGCGGGTGGTGCCACATAAAACTGGAAGAGCGCGTGGCAGGGTGGCAGGGCCATGCGGTCGACTTCACCCGGATTCCAGGCGCAGACGAGGTGACGACGCGAATCCGGGTTGTTCTTGAGACCTTCAACGAGCTGCGTGATCTGATCAATCGTGCGAATCGTGGGGGGGGCACCCTCTTTGCCGGGTACAACGGTTTCCCAGCGGCGCCATTGTTTGCCATAGACGGGACCCAGCTCACCGTTTTCGTCGGCCCAATCGTCCCAGATAGAAACGCCGTTTTCCTTGAGATAGGCAATGTTGGTGCTGCCCTGCAGGAACCAGAGCAGTTCGTGAATAATGGAACGCAGGTGCAGTTTCTTGGTGGTGAGTACCGGGAACCCTTGCTCCAGATCAAAACGCATTTGCCAGCCGAACACCGAGCGCGTGCCGGTGCCGGTGCGGTCGGTTTTGACGTGGCCATGATCCAGCACGTATTGCATCAGGTTCAGGTAAGTCTGCATGCGGAATTCCGTTTTTTTGCGTGTTGAAACCCTATAATCATCGCATATTTCTAACCTCGGGATCCCCGAAAGCCCTTCAAATATGCCAACCAGCACGCCCCGTTCCCGTTCTGCCCGACCAACGGGTAAACCGACATCACCGCGCAAGCGCGTTGCGACCGCATCGCTGCCCGCTCATTGGCAGCCCGTGTTGCCCAGGATGACGTTGGCTGATAGCAAGCTGAAGGACAGTGTTTTTAACGGATTGACGCATGCGTTGGTGCTGTTTCCGGCATCTTTGCTGACGGGAGGTGAGCTCCCCGCGGGCTTGCCGGGAGGTTCTTTGCTCAAACGTGTCTTGGCGCGGCAGAAAAAGAAACCTGCGGCGATGTTGCGGATGGGGGCTATTAACGGTGCGATGCCGGTTGAGCCGGTGGTGCCGGAGGCGATGCTGGTGGGTGGCGGGTTGGTTCGCTGGTTAGCCGTGGATCCGGATGCGTCAACGTTTCAGACGCAACAGCAACTGCGCCAGGCGTTAACCGGCCTGCTGTCGGAACAGCCGGCTCAGTTGGACATCGTGTTTCATGGCTCCGCTGGCTTTGTCGCCGGGGTGTTGCCGGAGGCAGCCTATGTGGCTGCGGTTAACCGTGTGGCCTTGCCGAAGACCGTGGCCGCGGAGAAAACGGCAAAGCCGGTCGCGGCGTCCAGAACGGCCAAGGCGGCCGAGATCCGTTTGTGGGCTGGGTCACGTGATCAGGCATTTCTCAAACAACAGCTCACCGTGGCGTTGGCTCGCGCCGAAGCCAACGTGTTGACGCGTGCCCTGTGTGTGTTGCCGCCTAACCAGCTGACACCGGGCTCGTTCCGTGCGTTGCTGCCATCGCAGATTAAAGGCTTGGGCATTCGCACAGAGGTCTATGACGTGGCGCGTCTGAAGAAGCTTCAGGCAGGCGCTTTCCTGGCCGTGTCTCAAGGTAGCCCCGAGCAGGATGCCGCGATTGTTCATTTAAGCTACAGCCCGACGGTTAAAACGGCCAAGAGTGCCATTCGGCCTAGGCTAGGCGCGAAGAGCAAGGCTGCAATCGATGCCGTACCCTCTGTGGCGTTGGTCGGCAAAGGCATTTGCTTTGATACCGGTGGTCATAATCTGAAGCCCGCCCGTTACATGGCGGGCATGCATGAAGACATGGCCGGTGCTGCGGTGGCGTTGTCCGTGATTCAGGCGGTGGCACGTTTGAAATTGCCCGTTCGAGTGGATGCCTGGCTGGCCTTGTCGCGCAATGACATCGGTCCGGGTGCCTATCGGCAGGGCGATGTGGTGACCGCGCTCAATGGGCGGACGATTGAAATCGTGCATACCGATGCCGAAGGCCGCATGGTGCTGGCCGATACGCTGACACTGGCGGCGGCCCGTAAGCCGGATGTCGTGATGGATTTTGCAACGCTGACCGGGAGTATGACCACGGCGCTGGGCAACCGGATGAGTGGTTTTTTTGCGTCAGAAGCTTTTCTGGCGAGCCGCCTGGAGGCGTGTGCCGCTGCAACGGGGGAGCGGCTCATGCCTTTCGCTATGCCGGACGACTATGACAGCGCGCTTGAAAGCCTGGTGGCTGATGTGAAGCAATGTACCCTCGATGGTGAGGCTGATCACATTCTGGCAGCGCGTTTCCTGCAGCTCTTTGTCGGTGAAACGCCTTGGTTACACCTTGATCTTTCTGCGGCAACCTGCAAAGGCGGTCTGGGCGCGGTGGGGACCGAGACAACGGGTTTTGGTGCGGCGTTGGCCCTGGCTTTTATCGAATCGGTCGCGGCTCATGGGATTATTCGCCCGGGCCCCCGTTTTTAACCGACGCTAATCGAATCTAGCCGATACCTAGCCGACTTGAAGGCGGCCGGGTTTAATCGGCGAGGTCGTCGTCACCGGTCTCGGTTTCGGCCACCGCTTGTTCCGGCGAGCCCGGTTCGTCGAGGGCTTTCAGAAACTGGAAGATGGCTCGGTAGGATTTTGGTGGCTTCTGTGCCGCCTGCTCTTTGATCGCGTTACGGCGTAGCGTGCGTAGGGCTGAAACGTCGAGATCAGGGTAGTCGTTCTTCAACGTGGTAATGACACCCTCATCCGCCAGCAATTTATCGCGTAGTTTCTCTAGGGCGTGAAAGCGGGCGTTCGCCTTGTTGGAGATGCCATCGAGTTCGTCGAGCATTTCCTGAATCGGGTCGGTGTCGACATCACGCATCAGTTTGCCGATGTACTGCATCTGGCGGCGCAGGGCGCCATGCGAACTGATCTTTTTGGCTTCCAGAACTGCATCACGCAACGATTCCGGAATGTCGAGCTTCTTGAGGCGGTCGGCACCGACACCGACCAGTCGCTTGCCCAGCTCCTGTAAGGCCTCTACCTCTTCCTTGGCCTTGGTTTTGCTGCGCCGACGGCTTTCCGTTTGGGGGGGCGGCTCGGCATTGACGACGACCTGACCCTGGCGGGTATGAAAATGGCTGGGTGGTTTGCTGGCGTGGAAAGGCATGGCGACTCGTGGTGTGGCGTAAGCATGACGTGCGATATTGCCGCTATCATACCAACCGAGCGCCAATCCTATTCATGAATCTTTGCGATGACTAAAAACGCCACTGCTAACCAGGAACCTTTATTCGCCCACAGCCACGCCGCACTGGAACAGATTGCCGGCAACGTGCTGACTCTGGCTCGCCAAGGTGGCGCGTCTGCTTCGGAAGTCGAGGTATCGGAAGGCTTTGGGCAGAGCGTTAACGTGCGTCAGGGTGACGTTGAAACCATTGAGCACCACCGCGACAAGCAGATTGGTGTGACGGTGTATCTGGGCCAGCGTAAGGGTTACGCAGCAACCAGTGATTTTTCGGAGGATGCGCTGAAGGCCACCGTGAGTGCAGCGCTGGATATTGCGCGCTTTACGGCAGAAGACCCGTGCGCAGGGTTGCCGGAGGTTGGTCGGCTCATGACCGGGCCCGTGCCAGACTTGGATCTGTTTCATCCGTGGACACCTACGGTCGATGCGGCCGTAGCCATAGCGCAGGCCTGCGAAGCGGCGGGTCTGGCCTATTCCTCGGCGATCCAGAACTCCGAAGGGGCTTCGGTGTCGACGCATCAAGGGCATTTCATCATGGCGAACAGCCTGGGATTTATGGGTGGCTATCCGACCAGCCGCCATAGCGTGGGTTGTGCGCTGATTGCAGCGGACGAGCATGGGATGCAGCGCGATGACTGGTACGAGTCGGTGCGCGATGCGGCCCATCTGCCAGTGCCTGCAGAGATTGGTCTTAAGGCCGCGCAGCGGGCGGTAGCCCGTCTGGGTGCCAGACAGTGCCCCACGGGTGAAGTGCCGGTGATTTTTGAAGCACCTATTGCGTCGACCATTGTGGGGAATCTGGTGCACGCTGCTTCTGGCGGGGCACTCTATCGCCACAGCTCGTTTCTTGAAGGGGCGTTGGGCCAGAAAATTCTGCCGGAGTTTGTGGCGCTCGAAGAGCGGCCCCTGTTGCGAGGTGGGCAAGCCAGTGCGCCGTTTGATGGTGACGGATTGCCGACCCATGACCGTGATGTGATCAGCGCCGGGGTGTTGAACGGTTACTTCCTGTCCGTTTATAGCGCCCGCAAGCTGGGTATGGCGCCGACCGCCAATGGCGGTGGCAGCCATAACCTGTTCATGCGCGATGTGCGAGCGACCCACCCTGATTTGACGGCACTGATAAAAACCATGGGTCGTGGTTTGCTGATTACTGAGTTGCTGGGGCAGGGCGTCAATTACGTCAACGGTGATTATTCGCGCGGGGCGGCTGGTTTCTGGATTGAAAACGGTGAGATTGCCTATCCGGTGGAAGAGATTACGATTGCCGGTAATCTGAAATCAATGCTGGCGGGCATTGTGGCGATTGCCGAAGACCGTTTGCCGCGGAGCGCCAAGCAGTCCGGTGCGATTCTCATCGACCGCATGATGGTGGCAGGGGCTTGAGATGCGCTGTTGCATTGTGCGTCATGGCGAAACGCCGTGGAATGCGGAACGGCGCTTGCAGGGGCATCAGGATATTCCGCTAAACGCGTTGGGGTTGGCCCAGGCCCGAGCTGCCGGTGCGTATCTGAAAGAAAAGCACGGGCAGTCGTATTTTTCTGCGGTGATCAGCAGCGACCTGCTGCGTGCCCGTCAAACGGCAGAAGCGGTTGGTGCGGCGCTGATGCTGCCGGTCGAGCTGGT
>JACCDN010575236.1_pt1 | contig 21927 bp, 16 predicted proteins | sample 7441691 | NCBI WGS metagenome assembly JACCDN01 (sample SAMN15323439, study PRJNA562643) | freshwater metagenome | isolation source: river surface water | place: USA:Blue River Watershed | collected 2017-08-16 | reverse complement strand
GAGGGACGCAGTCTTTCATCGAAGAATTAGGTATTCCAGTGATTGCAGTAGAAGATTTAACGGGATATCCGTCGATCTTTGGCGGTCGCGTGAAGACCTTGCACCCGAAGGTTTTTGGTGGAATTTTGCATCGTCGTGATTTAGCTGAGGATGTGGCTGTTGCTAAACAATACGATATTCCAGCTTTGGATTTAGTGATGGTGGATTTATATCCATTCGAAGAAACAGTAGCTTCCGGAGCATCTGATGAGGATATTATTGAAAAAATTGACATCGGTGGTATTTCATTGATCCGCGGTGGTGCGAAGAATTTTAACGATGTTTTGATCGTTTCTTCTCGGGATCAATACGCCGAAGTTTCTGCGATTTTTGCGGCACACGGTTCTACTTCGACGACTTTAGAAGAGCGTAGACGTTTTGCGGGTAAAGCTTTCGCGGTTTCATCACACTACGATGGAGCGATTCAACGTTATTTTGCAGGCCAAACAGCAGATTTAGCAAATTACACGACATTGCCAGCACACGGTTTGCGTTATGGAGAAAACCCCCACCAACAAGGTATATTCTATGGAGATTTAACTGCCTTATTTGATAAGCTGCATGGTAAGGAATTGTCTTACAATAACTTAGTCGATGTGGATGCATGTCTTTCTCTTTTAGACGAGTTTGAAGAGACTGCTTTCGTGATTATTAAGCACATGAACGCTTGTGGCGTCGCCACTGGTTCAACGGTGAAAGAGGCCTACGATAAAGCGCTTTCTTGTGATCCGATTTCGGCTTTCGGTGGTGTTTTAGCGACAAATAATACCGTGGACAAAGCAGCGGCTGTGTCAATCAATCCATTGTTCTGTGAGATTCTCATTGCGCCAGACTTTACTCAGGAGGCTTTGGAAATATTAATGACGAAGAAAAATCGTATTTTATTGAAGCGTAACCAAGTGGAATTCCCGAAAGTAATGTTCAAAACATTGTTAAATGGTGTTTTAGAGCAGGACAAGGATTTAGTGATGGAAGGCGTGGAAGATTTTAAAACGGTGACCAAACGCATTCCTACGGATGAGCAGAAGCGCGCTTTGGCCTTCGCATTAAAGATCTGTAAGCATACTAAGTCGAATACCATCATTTTAGCGAATGACGGTCAGTTGTTGGCCTCAGGAGTAGGCCAAACTTCCAGAGTAGACGCCTTGAAGCAAGCGATCGACAAAGCAAAGGAATTTGGATTTGATTTAAACGGCGCGGTGATGGCATCGGATGCTTTTTTCCCCTTCCCAGATTGCGTAGAAATTGCTGGAAATGCAGGAATTGTGGCAGTTACACAGCCGGGTGGATCGATAAAAGATCAAGATTCAATTGATTACTGCGATGCAAATAATTTAGCCATGGTGATGACAGGAATTCGTCACTTTAAACACTAGGATTTTTCGGTTAAAAATTATATTTTTAGGATTAAATTCAACAACATATGCGGAGGCCTTAATGTCTTCGTTTAACCCATTTTAAATACATTATGTCAGAAGCACAAGATTCATCAGCTCAAGATCGGGCAAATTACGGTGCAGATAATATTCAAGTTTTAGAGGGATTAGAGGCGGTTCGTAAACGTCCTTCCATGTATATCGGTGATACCGGCTTTAAAGGGCTTCATCACTTGATTTGGGAAGTAGTAGATAACTCAATCGATGAGGCGTTAGCGGGTCATTGCGATATGATCAAAGTGACGATCAACACGGACAATTCCATTTTAGTAGAAGATAACGGTCGTGGTATTCCTACGGGAATGCACACGAAAGAAAAGCGTTCTGCCCTAGAGGTGGTAATGACGGTACTTCACGCCGGTGGTAAATTTGACAAAGACACGTATAAAGTTTCTGGAGGTTTGCACGGTGTGGGGGTTTCTTGCGTGAATGCCTTATCGACTGATTTAAAAGTAACGGTGTACAGCCGTGATGGTAAAATTTACCAACAAGAATACAAGATTGGTGTTCCACAATATCCGGTTAAAGAGGTAGGAACAACAGATCGTACAGGTACATCGGTTTTATTTAAGCCAGATGAGACCATTTTTACGGTCACTGAATACAAATATGAAACCGTTGCGGGTCGTTTACGTGAATTATCCTTCTTGAATGCGGGAATTCGTATTCAATTAACGGATTTACGTGAATTAGACGAGAATGGCGTGGCGAAAACGGAAGAGTTCTTCTCTGAGGGAGGTCTTCGCGAGTTCGTTATGTTCTTAGATTCAACGCGTGAGCCATTGCTTTCTGAGCCTATCTATATGGAGGGTGATAAGAATGGTGTTCCAGTTCAAGTAGCAATGATGTACAACACTTCTTACACGGAAAACGTGGTATCGTATGTGAACAATATCAATACGATTGAAGGAGGTACTCACGTAGCAGGTTTCCGTGGTGCTTTGACGCGTACGTTGAAAAACTACGCAGACAAGTCTGGTGCTTTAGAAAAATTAAAGATTGATATCGCGGGAGATGATTTCCGAGAAGGTTTGACGGCGGTTATTTCCGTGAAAGTAGCAGAGCCTCAGTTTGAGGGCCAAACAAAAACCAAACTAGGTAATGGTGAGGTGTCAGGTGCCGTTTCTGCTGCGATGTCAGACATGTTAGAGTCTTGGTTAGAGGAGCATCCGAAAGAGGCTCGTCAAATCGTAGCAAAAGTAATTTTAGCTGCTCAAGCGCGTCACGCTGCTCGTAAGGCACGTGAAATGGTTCAACGTAAGACGGTTTTAGGTTCGAATTCATTACCAGGTAAGCTTGCTGACTGTTCGGATTCTGATCCAGAAACGTGCGAGATCTACCTTGTCGAGGGAGATTCAGCGGGTGGTACGGCGAAACAAGGCCGTAACCGTGCTTTCCAAGCGATCTTGCCTTTACGTGGTAAGATTTTGAACGTAGAGAAAGCGCAAGAATACCGCATCTACGAAAACGAAGAGATTAAGAATATGATTACAGCACTAGGCGTTTCTTTTGGAAAAGATGGAGACGAGCGTGCGTTGAATATGGACAAGTTGCGTTACCACAAGGTGATCATCATGACCGATGCGGACGTTGACGGTAGTCACATTCGTACCTTGATTTTAACGTTCTTCTTCCGTTATATGCGGGAATTAGTGGATCGTGGATGTATTTACATCGCTCAACCTCCTTTATACCAAGTGAAGAAAGGACAGCAGGTTCGTTATGTTTGGACAGAAGATCAACGTGCGCAAGCTATTCAAGAATTAGCCGGTGGAGGTAAAGAGGACAATGTAGGAGTACAACGTTATAAGGGTCTTGGAGAGATGAACGCGGAGCAATTGTGGGAGACGACGATGAATCCGGAGTCTCGTACCTTGAAGCAAGTAACAGTGGAATCAGCGATTGAGGCGGATCTTCTATTCTCAATGTTGATGGGGGATGAAGTGGCGCCACGTCGTGACTTCATTGAGAAGAATGCTAAATACGCTAAAGTAGACGTTTAGAATGAATTTTGATTTTAAGTCCTACCATTTGCGTGGAATACACGCCGAGACCTTGGAGGAAAAACAAGTGATAAATCAAGAATTGAAGGACTTTTACAATTCCTTAACAGAAGAAGATAAGCGCTTGTTTAATTTAGAACTTCAGAAATTCTTGGCCACTGAAATGGGGCGTTTGGGTTCTGATTATCAAGCGATCAAAAATCAACTACCCACTGAATAAATGAGTGAATTAGATAAAATACTGAAACACGATGCAACAAAAGATTCCCTTACCGGGAATCTTTTGTCTTTACTTACGCCTACGAATTGGAAAATTAATTTGATGGCTCCTCGTGAGCAAAATCGAAAGGTGGACAAATCGACCCAAAAGTCGAATGACACCATCGCAAAGGCGAAGTTCATTTCTCGGGATTTATCTTGGTTGAAATTTGATGAGCGTGTTTTAGACCAGGCTAGAGATAGCTCTAAGTCACTTTTTGATCGTTTGAAATTCTTAGCGATTACGGCCTCTAATCTGGATGAGTTTTTCACCATCCGTATGGGCTCGTTATATAATTACATTGATTTAGGGAAAGAGCGTACGGATTATTGCGGATTACGCGAAGTACCTTTCAAACAAGCTATCATAAATCAGGCTCAGGAATTCACGCAGGAAAAGCACCGTCTTTTCATGGAAGAAATCTTGCCCTTGTTTCCGGAGAATGGACTTTTATTAGCATGTTTAGATGATTTAGAAGAGGAGGAAAAAGAAGAGGTAGCTACTTATTTTCAGCGGACGATCTATCCGATGTTGACACCGATGGTGTTTGACCATACGCATACATTTCCTTCTTTATTAGCGAAGACCTTGATTTTTGGGGTAGTGACTTTGGGTGTTTCTGACAAGAAGAAGACGAGAAATGAGAAAGAGCAAAAGATTTCTTTTGTCCAAATTCCATTAAATCTGAAACGATTCTATGTAATTGAACGAGATGATAAGGTACTCTTTTTACCCATTGAAGAGATTATTCGCCACCACTTGCAGATTTTGTATCGTAATGTAGAGATTGAATCGACTACTTTATTCCGTATTACAAGGAATGGGGATTTTGATTTAGTGGAACACGAAGATTCGGATACAGATTTTGTGGATGAAGTGAAGAAGAAGATTAAAGACCGCCGTTTGGGTCGAGTGACGCGGGTAGAGGTGGAGAAATTCCATTCGGAATTCTTACTTACGGAGATGTTGAAACGCTGGAATTTAGAGAAAGAGGACATTTTTGTAAAAAAATCAATTCTAGATTTCACCTCTTTTTGGCAAATTCTAAGACACCCAGAATTTAAGTCTTCATTAGCGGTAAATCCAGCTGTAGTTCCGGCTTTAGGTCTGAAATCGGTCGTGATTGATGATATATTTGATACGATTAAACGAGGAGATATTTTATTACATCATCCTTATAATAATTTTGAGCCTGTAATTCAATTACTCGAGCAGGCGGCTGATGACCCCAAAGTCTTAGCTATCAAAATTACCTTGTATCGGATTTCTAAAAACTCGCGGATTTCAAGCGCTTTATTGCGAGCGGCAGAACAAGGAAAACACGTTTCAGTTTTGTTTGAGGTGAAGGCCCGTTTTGATGAGGAAAACAATATCAAAGAGGCAACTAAATTACAGAAAGCGGGTTGTTTCGTGATTTATGGTATTCCAGGATTGAAAACGCACACGAAATTGCTACAAGTTATTCGTAACGAAGGCAATCATGTGGTGAGTTATGCGCACCTTTCCTCAGGAAATTACAATGAGGATACTGCTAAGCTGTACACGGATATAGGTCTTTTGACTACCGATACACGGATTACGCAAGATATTTCTGAATTCTTTAATGTAATTACGGGTCATTCAATGCCCACACATTACGAGCATTTAATTACGGCTCCCAGGGATATGCGGAATCGATTAATTGAGATGATTGAGAATGAAGTGAAGAATCACAAGGAAGGGAAACCGGCAGGAATTTGTTGGAAGATCAATTCCTTGCAAGATTTAAAGACAATGGATGCACTTTATAAGGCTTCTCAAGCCGGGTTGCCAGTTTTATTGATCGTTCGCGGTATCTGTTGCTTACGACCACAGCGCAAAGGATTGTCTGAAAATATCTTTATTAAATCGATCGTAGGGGAGTATTTGGAGCATACGCGTCTCTATTATTTCCACAATGGGGGAGATCCTAAAATTTATGGAGGCAGTGCAGATGTAATGGTGCGAAGTTTTGATAGACGTATAGAATCACTTTTTGAAATGGTGAATACACGCGCTAAAAATTTGGCGATTACCATCTTAGATTGGAATCTACGAGATACGAAGAATTCGTATGAAATGCAGGAGGATGGCACCTATTGGAAGATTGAGAGTGATGAGCCATTTGATATCCACACGAAATTTTTCGAAATCAAAGAGGAGGATTTGGTTGAGGGCTTAGCTTTTGATAAATTTACTATTAGCCTTGAAACGAAATAGGCGAATTACACCAACAAATAACACATGGAAAGATTTACAGGATTGCTCGGTATCGTATTGATTTTGGGCGTATCATTTTTGATGTCGAATAACCGAAAAGCGATCAATTACCGGACGGTAGGTGTGGGTCTTTTATTACAAGTATTATTAGCGGTCTTCATTTTGAAGACGGAAGTAGGCCAAAACCTGTTTCAGTGGCTAGGTGATTCCATCAATACGCTGTTAGGTCAAGCCGATAAGGGAGCACAATTCGTGTTCGGTTCATTAGTGAACCGTGATTTGATGATCAAGGCATTTGGTCCGGGAAATGACTATATTTTCTTCTTTAAAGTGGTTCCTACCATCATTTTTGTGGCGGTTTTAGTGAATATGTTCTATCACCTTGGAGTGCTTCAACGTGTCGTTTCTTTCATGGGCAAGGGGGTGCACTGGCTGATGGGCGTGAGTGGGGCAGAGGCACTTTCGAACGTGGCCTCCACGTTCGTAGGTCAAGTAGAGGCCCAAATCATGATCAAGCCCTATTTAAAGAACATGACGAATTCGGAGCTGATGGCTTCGATGACGGGATCTTTCGCCTGCATCGCAGGTGGAGTTATGGCTGTTTATATTTCCTTAGGAGTTCCAGCAGCTTATTTATTAGCAGCTAGTTTAATGGCAGCACCTGGTGCTTTGGTTGTCTCTAAAATCATGTTCCCTGAAACGGAGAAGTCTGAGACGGAGGGTGAAGTGAAATTAGAATTATCGAAAACGCATGCGAATTTAGTGGATGCGATTGCTGCAGGAGCAAGTGAGGGCTTAAAAGTGGGTTTGAATGTGATCGCCATGTTAATCGGTTTTATTGCGTTGATTGCTCTTGTTGATTTAGGCTTGGGATACATCGGTGCCTTGGTGAATTACCCTGAATTATCAATGAATACGATTTTAGGCAAGGTATTCTCGGTCTTTGCCTTTGCGATGGGTGTTCCAGCACAAGATGTGGAGGTCGCTGGTGCATTGATGGGAAAGAAGATGGTGGTAAATGAGTTCGTTGCTTATTTAGATATGGTGAAGTTGAAGGATACATTAGATCCTAAGACGATTGCAATTACCAGCTTTGCCCTTTGCGGATTTGCTAATTTCTCTTCCGTAGCTATCCAAATTGGGGGTATCGGGGAATTAGCTCCTTCCCGTCGTTCAGACTTAGCTAAATTAGGATTTAAAGCCTTAATCGCGGGTACTTTAGCTTCTTACTTATCTGCAACCCTAGCTGGTTTATTATTGTAATATGCGCATTGATCCCGAAACCGTCGAGCGAATAAAGCAAACGGCTGCGGTGGCAGACGTGATCGGGGATTATGTAACTATCAAGAAGAAAGGCGCGAACTATTGGGCTTGCTGTCCTTTTCACGGTGAGAAAACGCCTTCCTTTTCTATCTCTCCAGCGAAGGGAATCTACAAATGTTTTGGTTGTGGTAAGGCTGGAGATTCTGTGCGTTTTGTCATGGATATGGAAGGTCTTGGATATGGGGAGGCATTACGTCATTTGGCCAAAAAATACGGTATCGATATCCAAGAAGAGGAAATGACTGACGACCAGCTAGTTCGTCAAAACGAACGAGAGAGTCTACTCATCATCCTCGAATACGCGAAGGAATTCTTTAAAAAGCAATTATACGATACCGACGAAGGTAAGTCCATCGCGCTTCCTTATTTCAAAGAGCGTGGTTTTTCTGATGCAACCCTACAATCTTTCGATTTAGGTTACAGCCCGGAAGCTTGGGATGCCTTCTTAAAATCAGCACTTAAACAAGGCTTTTCTCAGGAAATCATTGAAAAGGCGGGACTAGTTACACAAAAAAATGACGATGGGAAGGTCTATGACCGATTCCGAAATCGAGTAATTTTTCCGATTCACAACGTATCGGGAAAGATTATCGCTTTTGGAGCTCGTATACTTCGTAATGATGCGAAGAATCAGGCTAAATACCTGAATTCACCGGAAACGGAAGTCTACCACAAATCAGCCACTTTATATGGCATCTCACAATCAAAGAATGAGATCCGGGCTAAAGATGTTTGCTATTTAGTAGAAGGTTATACCGACGTTATTTCCCTGCACCAGGCAGGCATTAAAAATGTGGTTGCGTCCTCAGGTACGTCGTTAACCATCGAGCAAATCAAGTTAATCGGTCGATTCACACAACATGTCACTGTACTTTATGACGGTGATTCCGCAGGTATCAAAGCCGCTTTGCGTGGAATGGATTTGATACTCGAAGAAGGCTTACAGGTGAATTTAGTCGTTTTCCCGGAAGGAAATGATCCCGATTCCTTCGTTCGGAAAATCGGTTCAGAAGCCTTTGTGGACTATATTAAGAAAGAGGCAAAAGATGTCATTTCTTTTCAAGCGAATCTTTTCAAAGAAGAAGCAGGAGACGATCCCTTTAAGAAATCGGAGATGATTAAAGAAATGGTGCAGTCCATTTCCAAAATCCCAGATGCGATTCAACGCAGCTTATTCATTCAAAAGACCGCTTCTATGATGCGGATGGATGAAGATGTCTTGTTAGCGGAATTAAATAAGATTCAGTTAAAGAAAATAAAAGGGGCTTCCAATGAGCCTCAACAAATTTCTTCACAGCAATATGCGGAGGTAAGAGATCTAATCGAACCCGTTCAGGGTGATCAGACGGTTGAAGTTCAAAATTTAGCCTATTACCAAGAATTAGAATGTGTTCGCTTGATGATTAATTATGGGCATTTGGAAATCAATCCAGAAAAGGCTCCAGGCTTAACGGTGGTTCATTATTTAATCGATGAACTAGAGGGTACTGTTTTTCAGACGCCTCTTTTTATTCGAATTCTGGATCTTTGTAAGCAAGAATTTGCAGCTCAGCGTTCACCTAAGCCCGATTTCTTTTTACATCATGCAGATGAGGAGATTCAGTCATTTTCCATCAATATCTCGTCTGATAAGCATTCCGTATCTTCCGAATGGAAGGATAAGCACGAAATTCGGGTGAATACGGATGAAGAGATGCTGGAGGATTTAGCCTATAAAAATGTGTTGCGTCTCCGTAAAGTGTATAATGATCAGCATTTACGGGAGGTACTTTCTAAATTGGATTCCTTACAAGCCGATTCTCCAGAGATGGATGGAGTCTTGTTAGAGTTTCTGCGTTTGAAGGAAATTCAAAAAAATATTTCTCAGGAATTAGGCACAGTAATCGAAAAATAGCCTATTTTTGCCTAGTTATGAAGAAAATACTTGCCTTAATGCTATTCTCTGTACTGCTTTACCAAGCAGGCGGTTTCGCGTTGCAGTATCTTTCAGATGGAAATACAGTTTCCATTGATCCGGAAACGGAAGAAACGGTAGTCGTTAAAATTCCGATTAATTTACCTTACCAAACTGATTGGGTATCTGCTGAAGAAGTAGATGGATCAGTTCGACAAGGGGATGAATTCTATGAAATGAAGTCGCGTAAGGTCGAAAATGATACCTTAGTCACTGTGATGGTGAAAGACCGGAATGCCCGCGAAAACTTCTTTGATTTAGCCGAGCAGGTAAATGAGCATCTAACAGATGAGCCTGGTTCTACTCCGGTTAAAACTAAATTAATTAATACCTTAGTGAAAGAATATTGTGCTAAGTCATCTGGTTGGGTTTTCTATATTTTAGATTGGCCTACATCTTTAGAGGCAATCAATCATCCAATTTTACCCACTCAAGACTTCTCGTCTGCATTATTCTCGCCGCCACGGCAAGCTTAATTTTTATAATCTTTTTTTCTAGGACACGAATGTCCTAGAACATCGTGTATTTTTTAAAAATTAAGCAAATGAAAAAGTGTATTACTCTTTTATTTTGTTTGCTAGGTTTCGTCGAATTAAAGGCTCAAATGCCCCATGACGCGATCTATATGAACAAAAAGTTAGCTTGTGGCGCCATGATTTACGGCCATAGCTCCTGGACAAATTACTGGGAAGATAACCTAAAGCGGGATAATCCGAATTTAGGTCGTCTAAGCACGGAATCTGTAACAGCGATGATGGCTTACGGTATAACGCGTGATATCAATGTAATCGCCATGGTTCCCTATGTGAAAACTAATGCTAGTCAAGGCAACTTGATGGGTCAGCAAGGTTTTCAAGATGCCTCGGTTTTTGTCAAAGTAAAAAGTAAGGCATATAAGGGCATAACTGCACATGCGGTTGTGGGACTAAGCTCCCCTGTTTCTAATTATGTGCCTGATTTTATGCCTATGTCGATTGGCCTAGGGACTAAAACAGCACTGGTGCGTGGAATGATTTCTTATGCTTTACCTACACATTTATATGTGAATACGTCCATTGCCTATCAGGCCAGAAGTAAGGTGAAAGCGGATCGTGATGCCTATTTATTGGGTTCTAAATTGTATCAAACCAGTCAGGTATCTGTACCAGATGCCTTTGATGCCGCCTTTCGCTTTGGCTATTTGAAAAAGGATAACCAACTCGAATTATTTGCGGAACATTTTTCATGTATAAAAGGGGATGGTATTCGCCGTAATGATATGCCTTTCTTGACTAATGACATGACGATGACAACCGTAGGTATTTATGGGAAATACCAGCCTAAGAAGATTGGTGTCAATGCGCGAGTTGCTTATGTTTTAGATGGCCAAAACGTAGGTCAAAGCACCTCTATTTCAGTAGGGGTATTGTATCAATTTAAAATTTATTAGTATGAAATATATACTTAGTTTGTTCGTCTTGATCACGGTTTGGTCATGCGATAAATCTGTCTTAGAATCAGTTATTGAGCCATATACTCCAGCAAAAGTAGACGAGACGGCCGGAAATTGGAAGACTTTTATTTTAACAAGTCCTACGGAAGTAGCTGTGCCAGCATTAAATTCAGATGCAGCCTATAAGAAAGAAGTGGATTCGGTGAAAGCACTGGGAATTACATCGACTCAGAAGGCGGCAGTTCAGTACTGGGGAGCTGGTGCTGTATTACGTTGGAATGAAATTGCAAGGGAATTAGCCGCGCGCTATAATTTGCCTCCTGCAGCAAATGCAGCCGGTATTTATCCGGTTCCTAATCCAGCAGATCCTTTGGCAGATCCTAAATTTCCTTTTGCTAATCCGCCTTATACCGCAAGAGCTTTAGCTTATTTGTCTGTGGCGCAATATGATGCGCTTGTTAGTGCATGGAAGTACAAATACCAGTACAATCGCCCGGCACCTTATGTGCTAGATGCGACGATTAAGCCTTTATTGCCCACCTCTACTTTACCATCCTACCCATCTGAAGATGCAGTGGTGGCACAGGCGAGTTATGTGATTTTGTTAGCGATGTTCCCTGGTGAGGGTCCTTTCTTGGCGGCTAAATTAGCGGAAGCTAAGAATGTACCTATTTGGGCGAAAACGAATGTAAATTCAGATGTGATTGCTGGTGCAAATTTAGGTGCCGCTGTTGCAACGAAGGTAATGGCAAGAGCGAAAGCAGACGGAATGAGCGCTTCAAATAATCAGGCGATTGTTCCTGATTTAATTGCACATGCTAAATCGATAGGGGTAACAAAACTTTGGGAAAGTCAAGAATTACCTCCTCGTCCTCCTATGTTACCTAATTATGGTGCTGTGAAAACTTGGAATTTTGATAGGGCTACTTTAGAATCGATTCGCCCAGCTATACCTTATTTACCAGGCTCTCCGGAATTTAAGGCTGATTTAGACGAACTACAAGCGATTAATAAAAGCCAAACTCGCCAACAAGCTGCTATTGCTAATTATTGGGCAGATGGCCCTGGTTCCTATACACCACCAGGCCATTGGCACCGATATGCCTGTCAGGCAGGTGTGGATGCGAAATATTCAGAGGTTCGCATGGCGCGCATGCTGGCCTACGTTGGAACCGCCTTAATGGATGCGGGTATTGCTTGTTGGGAGACAAAATATTTCTATTATAGTCCTCGTCCTCAGCAGTTTGACTTAAAGACGTCTGTAGGATTACCTAATTTCCCTGGTTATACTTCTGGACATTCGACCTTCTCGTTTGCAGCTTCCACGGTATTAGCCGCATTTTTTCCTGAAAAATCGAATGTATTTAATAAATATGCCCAGGAGGCCTCTGAATCCCGTGTTTATGGATTAATCCATTTCCGGGTGGATTGTACAATGGGTGGAAAGCATGGAAAAGTAATTGGAACGTATGCCGTCCAAAAAGCGAACTCAGATGGCGCGCAATAAGTCAGTGTATAAATAATAAATAAAAAAGCCCCTCATTCTCGCAGACAAGGGGCTTTTTTATATTATAGACCTAAAATCTTCTTATTGAATTCTTCGTCTGCTCCGGTTCCAGCGAAATCATCGAATACCTTTTCAGTTGCTTTGATGATGTGGCTAGCAATGAACGGCGCACCCTCTGTAGCTCCCTGAACTGGATCTTTGATGCAGCATTCCCATTCTAAAACCGCCCATCCGTCGTATCCGTATTGGGTTAATTTAGAAAAGATGCTTTTGAAATCGACTTGTCCATCGCCTAAAGAGCGGAAACGACCGGCACGGTTAATCCACGATTGGTAGCCACCATAAACGCCTTGCTTTCCTGTAGGATTGAATTCAGCGTCTTTTACGTGGAACATTTTGATGCGCTCGTGGTAGAAGTCGATGTATTGTTTGTAGTCCAAAGCCTGTAACACAAAGTGCGATGGATCATACAATAGATTTGCGCGCTTGTGGCCTTTTACTTCGTCTAAGAACATTTCGAACGTAACCCCATCGTGCAAATCTTCCCCTGGGTGAATCTCATAGCATACATCTACGCCACACTCGTCGAAGGTATTCAAAATTGGTAACCAACGGCGACCTAATTCCTTGAATCCTTGCTCGACTAATCCAGCTGGACGTTGTGGCCATGGATAAACAGTATGCCACATCAAGGCACCAGAAAAAGTTGCGTGCGCGTTTAAGCCTAAGTTTTGAGAGGCTTTCGCCGCGTATTTTAATTGTTGGATCGCCCATTCGGTACGCGCCTTTGGATTTCCTTTTACGGAATCTGGAGCAAATGCATCGAATCCTAGGTCATAAGCCGGGTTAACCGCGACTAATTGACCTTGAAGGTGGGTTGATAATTCAGTGATTTGTAAGCCTTTGGCAGCTAACATCCCTACGATTTCATCACAATAAGTCTTCGACTCTGCGGCTTTTTGTAGGTCGATGCAACGTGAATCCCAAGAAGGAATCTGCACACCTTTGTAACCTAAAGAAGCTACCCAAGTGGTGATGCTGTCTAAGGAATTGAATGGGGCTTCATCGCCCATAAATTGAGCTAAAAATATCGCTGGTCCTTTGATCGTTTTCATATTTAATTGAGGTTTAGATTTTTACCCATTTTTGTGAACGCGTAGAATCTAAAATGCGCTCGCAAATTAATAATTCACGGTATCCGTCTGCAAAAGTGGGGTATTTCGGGTTTTCAGGTTGCTTACCAGCTTCTACGGCTGCGTACACTTCCTTGAATAATTGTTTCGATGTATCTGAGAATCCTTCGTTGTGACCTCCTGGGAAGGTCATTAACGCGGTTGCTTCTGGGTAAGCTAAAGAAGGATCGCGCATCAACACTTGGTTTGCTTGATCACGGTTACCGATCCACATTTCGTTAGGGGACTCTGAGTTAAAGGCAAAAGTCTTGTTCGAACCTGAAATCTCTAATTTCAATTGGTTCTTACGACCCGCTGAAACCTGTGATACGGTCACGCAACCGCGGTTTCCATTATCAAAACGTAACAAAACATTCGCATGGTCTTCCGTGTTGATTGGCACATCCGCGTAATCTTCTGGCTTTAACATTTTGCCTGAATACGTCTCTACTGGCTTCAATGGCTTCTTACGTACCTTGTGAACGGTATTAAAATCAGCCATCACTTCGACTGTTTTTAACCCTGTGATGTATTCGATGACGTCTAATAAGTGAGATCCGATATCAGCGATAGCGCGGGAATCACCTGATTTGTCCGGTTCTAAACGCCAGTTATAATCAGTATTGTAGAATAACCAATCTTGTAAATAGCTACCGATGATGGAATAGATTTCTCCTAAATCACCTTTCTCGCGCATCGTCTTCATTTGACGCACTAAAGGATAGTAGCGTAAGTTAAAGTGAACCGCGTTCACTAAACCTGTCTTAGCGGCTAATTCGACTAATTCCTCTGCCTCGTGTAAATCTTTTGCCAAAGGCTTTTCGCACACCACATGTTTACCCGCTAATAAGGCCGCCTTGGACTGTGAGTAGTGAAGAAAGTTAGGTGTGCAAATGTGCACGCACTGAATATCTTCTTGCTTTAATAGATCTTCAAAGGTATACCAGCGACTAATTCCTAATTGCTTTGCTTTCGCCTCAGCTAGTTCAATTGTCACTTCGCAAAGCGCAGCAACATCAATATTAGGTAAACGGCGCAATGCCTCGATATGAGCGGGTCCGATAAAACCGGTTCCAACGATTCCAACTTTGATTTTAGTCATGGTTTATTATAGTTCAAATTTTGTCCACTTATTCGTATTGTCTTGGGCTGATCTCACCACATTTTCGATAAATGCCATGCCCATAATTCCTTCGTCGATTCCTGGGAAATCATATAAAGGATCTTGCGCCTTGCCTTCCCATTTGGCTCTTAAGGCAAAAGCAAAATTGCGGTAGATATTTGCAAAAGTCTCCACATAGCCCTCTGGGTGACCCGCTGGCTGCCGTGTATGCGCATTGGCTGCCGGAGATAGCTGGCCTACGGCCGTACGAATAATCCGCGCTCCGTTGTCGCGCGTCCTAAACACCATCGTATTCGGCTCCATTTGGTGCCATGTGATTCCTGCCTTACTTCCATAGATACGGAAGTTGAAGTCGTTCTCTTCACCGTTACAGATTTGGGAGCAATGTAAAATACCTTTGGCCCCATTATTATAATGGATTAAGATATTGCCGTCGTCATCTAATTGACGACCCTCCACGAAGATCGTAAGATCAGCGCAAAGCTCATTAATATGTAATCCAGTAATGTATTCGATTAAATTTTCGCAGTGCGTTCCGATATCGCCGATGGCACCTGCAGCTCCACAACGCGCTGGATCAGTTCTCCAAGCCGCTTGTTTTTGTCCAGTAGCTTCCACTAAGTCGATTAACCAACCTTGTGGGTATTCCACGATGATCTTGCGAATATCACCTAATTGACCTGAGTCTACTAAGTGCTTCGCCTCTTTAACCATTGGATAAGCCGTATAATTATGGGTTAAAGCGAAAATCAACCCAGATTTATCGATGATTTTCTTTAGTTCTTTTGCCTCAGCGAGATTTAAAGTCGCTGGTTTGTCACAAACCACGTGGAATCCATTTTCTAGGGCCATTTTAGCCGCTGGGAAGTGCACGTGATTGGGAGTAACGATAGAAACGAAGTCCATTCGTTCGCCTTCAGGTAATTCTTTTTCCTTTAAGATCATCTCCTCGTACGAACCGTAAACGCGGTTTTCTGGAAGATAAAGAGCTTCACCTGTAGCTTTTGATTTTTCTGCGCTAGAACTAAAAGCGCCGCAAACTAATTCGATTTCTCCGTCTAATTGGGAACCGCGACGGTGAACTGCACCGATAAAAGCCTCTTGACTTCCACCGATCATTCCCATTCTGATTTTCCTACTTTGGCGTGATTTTGCCTGTGTAGCAGAACCTCCTTGGATCATAAGTATTATAGATTTAGATAGGTTACAAAAATAGAGCAAAATTTGGTTTTCTTGCCTTTAAATCCCTCTTTTTTTGACATAATTATAAAAATAAATGCCCCTAGATATCATTATCCGAAAAACTTTTTGTTTTTTTGTTACGATTTTTCCAATGAAGAATTTAATTTTTTAAAGAATAACCAAAATAATTAATTAATCTAAACCTCAAACAATTATGAATCAAACTGTTAATGCCAATCGTTTATTTTTGGCGTCCTGTTTTGCCCTCATCACCACGGCCTTTTCTTTTAGTATTCGGGCAGGTATTTTACCTCAGTTAGGAGCGGAATTATCTTTAACTAACGAGCAATTAGGTTATATCAACCAAATGTGGTTTCTAGGTTTCCCTATTTCCATGATTTTAGGAGGAGTATTTTATACGTCAGTTGGACCAAAATTGATCATGCAAATTGCCTTAGTAGCACACGCTGCAGGTATTTTATTGACTATTTATGCGGTGGACTACAATACATTGTTGATTTCTACTCTTTTAATTGGATTAGGAAACGGTTGTACGGAAGCTGCATGTAATCCAATGATTGCTGATGCCTACACAGGAAACGAGATGAGTAGTAAGCTGAATCGTTTTCATATGTGGTTCCCAGGTGGAATTGTGGTAGGTTCTTTAATCTCAAAGTTCATGACGGATGCAGGAATGGCATGGCAAACACAAGTTTGGGTTATTATTTTACCGACAGTCATTTATGCTATCTTGTTCTCCGGCCAAGCTTTCCCTAAACCTAAGGTGGATGCGAGTTCGACTATGGATAGTTTTAAGGCTATGCTAAATCCATTGTATTTATTTATGGCGGCTTGTATGGCTTTAACAGCTATCTCAGAATTTGGCCCTCAGCAATGGGTAGGTCCTATTTTAGCGAAAGCAGGTGCTAGCCCAATGTTAATTTTAGCCTTGGTGACTGGATTGATGGCTGTGGGTCGTTATTTTGCTGGTTCCATTATTGCTAAAATCAATACGGTGGGTGTGTTATTAGGCTCAGCCATTTTCGCATTGGCTGGTTTATATATGATGAGCACGATGTCAGGTTCTACCTTGTATTTTGCGGCCTTCATCTACGCGTTAGGTATTTGTTATTTCTGGCCAAACATGTTAGGTTATGTGGCTGAGGCTATGCCTAAAACTGGTGCCTTAGGTCTATCTATTATGGGTGGAATCGGTATGTTTTCGTCGTCTATGTTCCAGCCTATTATTGGTGGATGGATTGATAAAAACAAAGCAGTTGCGGTAGGTCAAGGTTTGGTAGGCGACGTGGCTGATTTAGCTGCAGGGCAGGCAACCTTATCTAATATGTTATTATTCCCTGGAATATTAATTGTGGCTTTTGCTGGACTTTATTTCTTCGGAAAGAAAACATCAAACGCATAGTCTAGAATTTTATTTAATTTAGGGGGCTCGAAAGGCCCCCTTTTTTTATGCGTTATCTTTTATTTCTACCCTTTTTGTTTCTTTCCTGCAAGCCAAATTGGCGACTCGATCCTACGCGTGTAAAAGAGGAATTGCAGGTAAAGGCAGCAGAAAATACCGAGCGCCACATCAAAGTAGAAACTCGTTTGGGAGACTTTGAGCTTGAATTAGATGATCGAACGCCTTTGCATACAGTGAATTTTATCCGTTTAGTAAAAATGGGTTATTTCGAAGATCGCTACTTCTACCGCAATGTCTATGAGATTGGTATTCAAGGTGGGGGAGAGTATTTTGATCGCCTGAATTACTTAGTGCCTGCGGAGTATCGAGAAGAGTTGCGGCCAGTTCGTGGAACCATAGCTATGGCGCGTTATGACGAAGGGAATCCTTTGCAGTCCTCATCGCCTACCGAATTTTTTATCGTAACCGATACAGAACAAGCAGCTCGTTTTTACCGCAAATACGTGGTTTTTGGTAAAGTGACCAAAGGAATGGCGGTTGTGGATTCCATCAAAAAAGAGCGTTCCTTTGACGAGAAACCCGTTATTCCGGTGAAGTTTTCGATGTCTGTTTTGGACCAGAAATAAGACTTAAAATCAGGGCGATCGCCATCACAAGTAAACAGCCTAAGACGTTAAGCCAAAGAAAGGCCATCCATTCCACTTTCCAAGCATAAATTACAAAGGCTTCAGCAATTAATGCAGCGATGAAAACCTGCGTCCCCGTCGTTCTAGGTAAATAAAAGGCACATAAGAATATGCCAAGGATAGTTCCGTAGAACCAAGAACCCAAAATATTCACCACCTCAATTAAGCTACCCATGTTTACCGCAAACTGAGCTACTACTAAACATAGGACTCCCCATCCTAATGTGATTAGTTTAGAGATCCACCAATAATGTTGATTTCCTCGGTCAGGAGCGATAAATCGTTCATAAATATCGACCATCGAAGTGGAAGTCAAGGATCCAAAAGCCGAGGCCATCGAACCCATCGACGACAATAGGATCATCGCAATCAAGAATCCGATAAATCCAATGGGAAGGTTGTCGATTATGTAGCGGAGAAAGATATAATTAGTATCCTGGGCGTCGTCGTTTGGCTGTGCCGTTTTTAATAATTCGATGGCTTTTTCTTGATTTTTGCCCGCCTTCGTATTGAGTTCATTTAGGCGATTATAATCCTTCTGTAAGATCGCCTCTTTTTTTGCGGTAAAAATGGCCGCCTTCTCTTTCTCAATAGCCTCGTGGCCTGGAACGGAGCGATAGACTACCTCGGTGTTCTTATTAAAAAAGGTAGGAGGAGCATTAAATTGATAATAAGTGAAAACTAATATCCCGACTAGCAAGATAAAGAACTGCATCGGAATCTTCAGAAAGCCATTCATAAGTAAGCCTTTCTTAATTTCTGAGGCTGAAACTCCAGAAAGGTATCGGCCTACTTGGCTTTGATCTGTTCCGAAATAAGACAATTGCAAAAAGAATCCACCGATGATCCCAGACCAGATATTGTAACGATTGTTTAAATCAAATTTCCAGTCGATGAGATTCACTTTGCCCATTTTACCTGCGATTTGGAGGGATTCTTTAACTCCTATTTCTTCAGGCAGTTGTGAAACAACATAAAATCCGACAAAAACCATTCCGGTTAATACCACAGCCATCTGCAACATTTGGGTATAAGAGATGGCCTTAGAGCCACCCAGCATGCAATAAGTGGTTACAATAGCTGCTGTCAACGCATTTGTCCAAGCTAAGTCCCAGCCTAATAAGGTGGATAAAATAATGGATGGTGCGGCGATAGTGACCCCAGTGGATAAGGCACGCGGAATTAAAAATAGGAGTGAGGTGAGCACTCGGGTTTTGGCATCAAATCGATTCTCTAAAAACTCGTACGCTGTATATACTTTTAAGGAGAAATAATGCGGAATAAAAGTCATCGAAAGAACGATCATCGCAATAGGTAGGCCCAGGTAAAACTGAACAAATCGCATTCCATCGTGGTAGGCCTGGCCTGGAACTGATAAAAAAGTGATTGCAGAGGCCTGAGTGGCCATCACGGATAATAAAATATGGTACCAAGGTAATTCGCGATCGGCTAAAAGAAATCCCTGCAAAGAATGCTTCGTTTGATTGCCTTTCCAGCTTCCGTAAGCCACAATACCCCCAATTGTCACCAATAATACGATCCAGTCAATGGCTTGCATAGCTACTTAAAGGTTTCGGTTAAGAAAATGAATGCCCCTATGACTCCTAAAAGGAAGATAAGTAGCGTAATATACCAGCGACTGAATTTCATTGGATTTAATTTTGCCCAAAGTTAATCCAATATTTATATTTAAAAGCTTTTGAATTTTTAAATTTGCTGACTACCTTTGCACTCCAAATTACGCGGGTGTGGTGGAATTGGTAGACATACCAGACTTAGGATCTGGCGCCGCGAGGCATGGGGGTTCGAGTCCCTTCACCCGTACCAATGGCAAGCCCTCAACACCAAAAAAGGTTTTGAGGGTTTTATTTTAAAAGCTAATTATAAATAATCACAAATGAACATTTCACTTAACAAGGCAGGAGATTTAGAAGGTCGTTTAACCGTGGCAGTTTCACCAGCAGACTATGCGGAAAAAGTAGAGGCTAAATTGAAAGATTACCGCAAAAAAGCTTCCATCAAAGGATTCCGTCCAGGAATGGTTCCAGCTGCGCTTGTGAAGAAATTATATGGTCAATCTGCTTTAGTAGACGAGATTAACCACTTATTAGGTCATGCGGTTTCTGATTATATCAAAGAAAACAAATTGAATCTAGTAGGAGAGCCTTTGCCAGCAGTTGAAGAGGCAGATGCAATCGACTGGGAAAAAGATACGGAATTTACATTCCACTATGATTTGGGTTTCCACGGTGATTTTAAAGTGGATTTGGCCAAAATCAAAGCTATCGCTTCTTACGAAATCAAAGCAGACAAGAAGGAAATCGAAGAAACGATTGAGAACTTGAAGAAGCAATTTGGTGATCAAACACACCCAGATTCAGTAGAAGACCGCGATTTAGTATTCGGTACTTTCACGCAAGGGGAGTGGGTAGAGAAATCAGCTATCCCCATGCACGCGATTAACGACAAGTCGAAGAAAGTGTTCATCGGAGCGAAGAAAGACGATACATTGAAATTTGCGATTGATAAAGTGTTCGTAGATGCGAAGGCATTAGCTTTAGCGACTGGAAAGAAAGAAGATGAGGTAGCTGATTTGAAAGGAGAGGTTTCATTCGTAGTAGAAGATATTACACGTCAAGTTCCTTCAGAATTAAATGTAGCATTTTTTGACAAGGTATTAGGTGCAGGAAAAGCGACAGATGAGAAGTCATTCCGTGCACAGGTAGAAACCATTGTAACGGAAAACTACAAGCGTGAGGCAGAATACTTGTTGCGTATTGATGCAGAGAAAGCCATTTTAGACGCTGTGAAAATCGACCTGCCAGAAAAATTCTTACGCACTTGGTTAATTCGTATCAACGAAGGTAAGTTTACACCGGAGCAAATTGATCAAGACTTTGATAATGTGAAGAAAGACATGCGTTGGAACTTGATCAAGAACGAAATCGCTGAGAAATTCGATGTAAAAGTAGAATATCCAGAAGTAGTCGAGAAGGCGAAAGATATGGTACGCGCACAATTTGGCGGTTATTTATCATCTAATGAGCCAGGTATCGAAGAAATGATTGAGAAAATCGCGATGGGTTACTTGAGCGATAAGTCGAAGTCAGATAACTTCATGAACTTATACAATCAAGCGTTTGCTGATAAAGTTTCAGCTGCGATTGTAGCTAACGTTCCTCACAAAGTGACGAAAATCGACGTAGACAAATTTAAAGAAATCGCTGCGGCGCTTTAATTTTAAATTAGTCCTGATAATTTTTGAAAGCCCCGCTCTGTGCGGGGTTTTCTGTGAACTAAGCTTTAGGTTTTTGCGTTTAGCTTATTTAATAGCAAAATTTTTTAAATTTGATCTTTATAACAATATAGCATATGTATCCAAAGGAATTATCATCAGAAGAGTTTCGTAAGTATGCGGTTCACCACAGAGGTTTGAACGGTCTTGCAGTTGATCAATATATGAATAACATCGGCAGTCGCCCGGTGCCCCAAATCGACGATATGACACAATACATCATTGAGGAGCGCCCAATGCGTTTTGCTCAAATCGATGTATTCTCTCGTTTAATTATGGATCGCATCATCTTTATGGGTGTTCCAGTAGATGATTATATGGCAAATATCATTGTGGCTCAATTATTATTTATGGAGTCTACAGATGCTAAGAAAGACATCGTGATGTATATCAATAGCCCAGGTGGATCAGTTTACGCTGGTTTAGGTATCTACGATACGATGAATTATATCCGTCCAGAGGTTGCTACTGTTTGTACTTCTCTTGCAGCTTCGATGGGAGCGGTTTTATTAGCAGGTGGTGCAGCTGGAAAGCGTTCTGCTTTAGAGCATGCGCGTGTGATGATTCACCAACCTTCCGGTGGTGCACAAGGCCAATCGCGTGACATCGAAATTACAGCGCGCGAAATCGTGAAGATTCGCCAAGAATTATATGAAATATTAGCGAAGCACTCTGGAAAATCATTCGAAGATATCGAGCGCGATTCGGATCGTGACTATTGGATGAAAGCGGCTGAGGCGAAAGAATATGGTTTAATTGACGAGATTTTAACAAGAACTGTCTAGTGGCTAGTAAAAAAACAAGTTGTTCCTTCTGCGGTCGTCCTAAAAACGAGGTAGGTTTATTGCTTTCTGG
>JACCDN010538581.1_pt1 | contig 21938 bp, 22 predicted proteins | sample 7441691 | NCBI WGS metagenome assembly JACCDN01 (sample SAMN15323439, study PRJNA562643) | freshwater metagenome | isolation source: river surface water | place: USA:Blue River Watershed | collected 2017-08-16 | reverse complement strand
CGGGCAAGCTGGCCGCCACCAATAACGCCTAGGCGCAGTTCAGTCATTCCGATTCCAATCCCTTTGGTTCTATATTGACGCAGCTAAGCGGTCAATTTCTACAGCAATCATCTTGGTTTTCGGCATATCAACCACGGTTTCTGTGCGGCCATCCTTGGTGAAGATTGTGAAGGCCCGCCCCTTGGCTAACTCAACCTGGGCAATCTGGCCGAGGCTGACCTCGAATCGTTTTTGCCCCATCAGACCCGAGCGGTAGATCACTCTTGAGGTGGTGACCTCGAGATAAGTGCTCAGATAGCGAAGAACGGGAATTAGCCAAAACAGGAATGCGACCGCACCCAAAATTGCGAATTCGGTGATCAGCTGCCACTGCTCGGTGAATCTATCAGCCAAGAATGCGAAAACCGCGGCGTCGAGCCCCAAAATGGCCGTGGGCGCGAACAACTTGCCACCCCGTGGGCGCAATTTAGCTATTCGTCGTTCTGCTAAAAAAGTCATTGGTCTAATTGTGTCGCAAGTGAACGATATCGCCGGCAGCCACTGGCATTACCTGGTTGGCTCCGTCGGGCAACAAAATCAATCGCCCACTGTCATCGATACCCACTGCCTCGCCAATCACCTCTGAATCGCCCGGCAATATGGCCCTAACCTTGCGGTTCAGGGTTCCGCAGGTCTCCATCACACTAAAGCGAATACCGCTCTTGACCGGGTCACCAGAGGCCCCAACAAATCGCGAATAATGCTTCTTGAAACTGCCCAAATAACGAGCCAGCACTTCATCCAAGTTGAGGCTGTGGGCATTTTCAATGGCCAAGGATGTCGCATTCTCGATCGGAAGTTCACCCTGATTCTGCAAAACATTGAGTCCAGCACCGACCACTACCCCGCTTAGATCTGGCACTAATTCGCTGAGAATCCCAGAAATTTTGCGTTCGTTAACTAAGACATCGTTGGGCCATTTGAGAGTCGGTTTTGTAGGAGATATCAGATCAGAGACCGCCTCAGTCATGGCGAGTCCGGCAATTAGAGGCAGCCAAGAAAACTTTGTCGGCGGCATTCCAGTTGGCTTGAGCAATATTGAAACGAAGAGCGAACTTCCCTCAGGAGCCAACCACTGCCGACCTGAACGACCACGACCAGCATTTTGGTAGCCAGCCACGCGAACTGAAAAATCAGGAAGACTCACAGCTGAAGCAATCAAATCAGTATTGGTTGATCCCGTCTCGGCAACATATTCAAAATGGGCCGATTCTTGGCGACTGCGAGCAAAATCCATGTCTTCTAGGTTAGTCTCTGTAGATTTTGCACAGCCATTTCTGCAATTCGCAGTAGCAAACCTTCAAAGGATTCAAGGCAACTTCAAACTAGAGTGTGTTTTATGAGTTTTGAGAACACCTTCACGAGTGCAATTCGTCTCAACCCAGACATTGCTACCACCAAGGGCAAACTAGAAGACCTTCGCAACCGCTATCACGAGGCAGTTACTGCCGCGGGCGAGAACGCGATCGCCAAGCAGCACGCTAAGGGCAAGAACACCGCTCGCGAGAGAATTGAGATGTTGCTTGACCCGGGCTCGTTCGTTGAGCTTGACGAGTATGTTCGCCACCGCTCAACCGCTTTCGGCATGGATAAAAACCGTCCATACGGTGACGCAGTTGTTACCGGCGTTGGCACCATCAATGGGCGCCAGGTTGCACTCTTCTCACAAGACTTCACAATTTTTGGTGGCTCACTCGGTGAGGCTGCCGGTAACAAGATCATCAAGATCATGGACCTTGCTATTGCAACCGGTGTGCCAATGATCGGAATCCTTGACTCTGGAGGCGCCCGAATCCAAGAGGGTGTAATCGCTCTTGGCAAGTACGGTGAAATTTTCAAGCGCAACACTATGGCTTCTGGTGTGATCCCTCAGATCTCAATCATCATGGGGCCTGCTGCTGGCGGCGCGGTTTACTCACCTGCCCTGACTGACTTTGTAATCATGGTCGACAAGACCTCAAACATGTTCGTGACCGGCCCTGATGTAATCAAGACAGTTACTGGCGAAGACGTTGGAATGGAGGAGCTCGGTGGCGCACGCACCCACAACGAGCGTTCAGGCGTTGCTCACTATCTAGCCGAAGACGAATCTGACGCGATTGATTACGCCCGCGCATTGCTCAGCTACCTCCCCGAGAACAACTTGTCTGAAACCGTGGTCTACGCACCTGAAGGCGAACTTGAAGTCACCGATGCAGACCGCGCGCTTGACACCATCATCCCTGACTCACCAAACCAGCCTTATGACATGCACACTGTCATCGAGGGCATTGTCGACGGTGGCGAGTTTCTAGAGGTTCAGCCGCTATTTGCTCCAAACATTCTGATCGGCTTCGCTCGTGTTGATGGTCGAAGTGTTGGCATTGTGGCTAACCAGCCTCAGGCCATGGCCGGAACCCTAAACATTGAGGCCGGCGAAAAGGCTGCTCGTTTCGTTCGATTCTGCGACGCCTTCTCGATTCCAATTCTTACCCTGGTCGACGTTCCTGGCTACCTACCGGGCACCGACCAAGAATGGGCCGGCGTTATTCGTCGCGGAGCCAAGTTGCTCTATGCCTACGCCGAAGCAACTGTTCCTCTGGTAACCGTGATCACCCGCAAGGCCTACGGAGGCGCATACATCGTTATGGGCTCGAAGCAGCTTGGTGCTGACATCAACCTTGCGTGGCCAACAGCAGAAATCGCCGTTATGGGTGGTCAGGGCGCAGTCAACATTCTGTTCCGCGACCAAATTAAAAAGGCCGAAGAATCAGGCATGGATGTTGCCGCCGTGCGCGCCAAGCTGGCGGCTGAGTACACCTACAACGTTGCCTCTCCATTCCTTGCAGCAGAGCGCGGCGAGCTCGACGGGATCATCGAGCCATCGGCGACTCGCATCCAGGTAATCAAAGCGCTGCGAGCGCTTCGCACCAAGCGCTCGAACCTGCCGCCTAAGAAGCACGGAAACATTCCACTGTAATGAGCGGCAAACACAGCGCCGAGGGCGGGCCTCACGAACTGCAAGATGCCTTGCAGATAGTTTCTGGCGCCCCGACCGCTGAAGAGCTAGCCACAGTGATTGCAGTGCTCGAGGCCGTTCACGCCGAAGAAGCTGCAACAGCAACCGGCTATGAACGACCGCTCAAGTCATCTTGGTCTCGCAACGTTGCTCAACTTCGCCATCCCATCACACCCGGACCGGGTCAATGGCGCGGCGTTTACCGTTCGGGTCTCAACTAACCCTCAAGCAATTCGCACAGGCTCAAAGCGCTGTCGCGCTTTTCGGGTCTCAACTAACCCTCAAGCACTGCGCACAGGCTCAAAGCGCTGTCGCGCTTTTCGGGTCTTAACTAAACCGTTATCGTTTGTCCCCATAAGAGGGGACAGTAAATCAGTCGCGGTCCCCCATCAGACAATCCATACTTGAAACATAAGGTTTCGGTCGAATTCAGGGGAATGACCAAAGACCTTGGGGTCAGGCGATAAACCTGATTGGGGAAAGAAAAGACGAATCGAAAGATTCGTCTTTTCTTATTTAAGCGACGGGCCGGTTATCAAAGCTTGAGCCACAAATCGGGAGTCGCAATGCCAGGTCGGCTGGCAACCAAAGTGATTCGCCAAGATTCCCCCGCCGGAGCCCTCAAAGTTATTCGACCATCGGCTACGCCATCCATGGCTGTTGCTACCTGCTCAAGTAGCTCAGTGCGTTCATCGGCACTTGTTGAATCAAGACCCCCTTCATCAAGCACCATGACTTCAATGCCACGTTTTCGCGCAGAGGCCACAGCTTCACGAATTCGATCATTCATCAGGCCACGTCCGCGGATCTCGTCGCGCAGCGTCGATTCAAGCAAAAACATCTTTTTTTGATCAGAAGAATCCAATGGCTTTTCAAGTTTCGCCAGATGCCCAAGCGCTGGCAAGGCGGTGGCGAGCGCTGCAGCAATACGTTTCTTGTGTTCTTCGCGGGCCGCAGTAACAAAAGCAGTTTTTGTGACGGTAGCCAATGTTTTGGCTTGGGCCTCTTCGGTAGCCTTCATAGCGCCCAAAACACCGCGCGACATCAATGATCCCACTACTACAAAAACAATCGCCCCAAAAATACCAGTGGTGTTGATGGCGCTGGGCCCACCCCAAATAACCACCTGCAGCGTCACTGAAATAACCATCAAGACCGCATGATGTGTGCGACCCCTAAACGCTGTGGCAGCGCCGAGACTGGCAATTGCACCCACAAACCAAGTGGCATAGGTGCCAACGTGTGAAGCCTCTAATCCGGCTAGCACTAGTGCCGGTATGGCAACTGAAGCAAAAACATTGGCTCGGGCCTGCCAAACTGGCAACTCAACACTGTCGTAGAGCACCACTGATGCAACGATGCACACCACATAAATCGCCACGGCGAGAATAATTTCTAAAGTCGAGCTGTAATCCTCGAGACCAACCAAAGCTAGAAATACCGGATACAAACCGAAAGCTGCGGCCGCCAAGACCACCATGCGACGAGAAATTCTGATCATTTGGCAATCCAATCCAAAATGATTGCGGTGCCGCGGCCGGGGCCAGAGTCGATTCGAACTTTGCCGCCGACAGACTCCACTCGGTTGATGATTGAAAGTCGCAGGCCAAGTCGTGTTTTCGGCACCCTTGCAACTCTGAATCCGCGACCATCATCTTTGATCACGATTTTGACACCGTGAGGTGATCCTTTGAGACGCACAACGGTTTCAGCACCTGGCCCCGCATGTTGAATTGCATTGGTGACAGCCTGAAAAGTTGCCTCTGTCAAAGCCTCGGCAACATCACTTGGAACAGCTAGGTCGCTCGCTCCCGATTCTTTAACCAAAATTCCCGCAAACTCAGACCTAACCGAATCCATGATTGCACCGAAGAAACTCCATACGGTGATGGCATCAGCATTTTGGTCAGAGGACGACATGTCGCTTTCAAGGGCCCGTATCGCAGTTTTAGCGAGCGTACGCGCCTCACCAATCTCGTCATCGGTTTGCGCATTTGCACCCACCAAAAGTGTGGTCAGAACCTTGTCATGAACCAGTGAATCGACACGTGCTCGCTCTTGCTCGACAGCATCGATTGCCGCCCTCTCAACCTCTGCGCGTGAGGCCTCTTGGTTGGCTAAGTCAACTTTTTCAGCTTCAAAACGAAGCAAAAGCAGCAGCAGCGAAAAACAACTGCTGAAGAGCAGGGTGTATGTCGAGTCCTTGGCAGCCGAAAATGACGTTGCCGAGCCACCTTCAGCAGTTTGGTAGATGAAGTACCAGATCACGGGAACACCCAGAAGGTATAGGCTGCCAAATGCAATCGGTAGCGCAAGCGCAGCTGTAATTGCAGCCGAACCAATTACCCACCAAACCCATGGATGGAACCCCGGTGGCAGCGCGCCAGCGTCGGCAACCTGCAGTTGCCAGAAGATCAGAATTACGGCCGAGACTATGGCATAGGTCAATTGCCCGGTTCTTGGGTTTTCGGTAAACCATGCGCTGTAGACAACAGCCACCAGAGCTATGCCATGCAGAGAAATAGCAACCAGAGCCCAGATGGTTCCCAACACCGGCAACTGAGAAAAAGCATTCATGTAGATTTCGACGCTTGAAATCAGCAATCCGATCGAAAGAACTCTCGAAGTCAATTTAGTGATTCGAGTTACCGCAAAACTTTTGTTTTTACGGGCGCGAAACAGCTTCACTCTCATTGCTGACCCTCATCGATGATTCCGTCTTCAATTGCGCGAAGAAGCAAGTCAGTTTTTGACGAGGTGGGCCTGCCGACGCTCGAATACTTGATTCGAACTCGATCGATATATTCCTTGGCGGTGCTGTCAGAAATTTTCAATTCATGGGCTACCTGCTTCAGTGCAAATCCTGAGGCATAAAGCGAAAGCACTTCACGTTCGCGGGGCGACAGATTCGCCTCTTCTTTGAACGAGACATCCGCATCAATTACTGCTGAAGTCTCGGTGTTATTTACCACTTGCCCAGCCGCAACTTGTTTAATTGCCGAGACCAGCTCATCCATGCTTTGTGATTTTCTGACCAGCGCAGCCGCGCCAGCCTTCAGCGCTGCGGCTACCTGGTGTCTTTTATCGGCAATGCTGAATACCAAAACCTGCGTTTGTGCAGCCAACAGGGCTTTCACGTTATCGGTGATTATCGAACCATCGGCCAACGATAGATCTAGCACCACGACGTCGCAATCAAGCACTTCGCGTTTGTCAATCAAATCGCTAACGGTGGCCGCAGAACCAAAAAATTTGAGGCCATACTCTTCGCAAGCTCCTTTGAAAGCAAACCGAATGGCATCGTGGTCATCAACGATAGCCACGCAAATTTCTCGCGCTGACGAAGACATCAAATTACTTCTTTCGCACCAAACTTGCCACTGCTTCTACGTGGTGAGTGTGAGGGAACAGATCGAAGGCTCGCAATTGCTTTAGCTCATAGCCACCCGCAATGAACTGCTTCAAGTCGCGCGCCAAAGCAACTGGGTCACAAGCCACATAAATGATGTGGTTTGGGCCCACTGCAAGCAGTTGGTCAACCACTTTTGCACCGGCACCTGCGCGAGGAGGGTCAAGCACAACAGTCGCGGCACTCGGGCTGGCAAGCTTTCCGCCCTTGTCCCGATTTCCGACTTTCTCGTTCAAGAATCTTTCAACAGGTGCACAAACAGCTTTCACCTTTGAAAGATCTGAAAGGTTTAACGTTGCATCGTCGGTTGCCTGCCGGAACGACTCGACCGATGTCATTCTCAGGTCTTTGCCAAACTTTCCAGCGAGCGCGCTAGTAAACAGGCCGACACCACCATAAAGGTCAAGGTTGTCAGCTTCTTTGTCGATTCCGACAGCAGCGACCATATCGATTACGCATGCTGCGAGTACATCAGCGGCTTTTTTGTGAACCTGCCAAAAACCGCCACCGCTGATTCTGAAGGTTCGACCAGCTGCGCGCTCAACGAGACGCTCATCGCCCTTTACCTTGTTGTCAATGCGCCACTGAACCTGGCCGGTGCTCGATGCAGAAACTTCAATTTTGCGAACATCTTGAAAGTTTTTGTTCTGCATTTCGAGTTCACGAATCTCGTCTACCGCAAGAGGCAGGTCTCGCACCTTGATAACCTCGTGGCTTCGCTCACGATATGGACCAACAGTTCCCGCTTCATCAACGTGTAGTTGAACTCGGGTTCGATAGTGCAAGCCATTGGCTTCGTCATCACCAGGGGCTGCTTCAACAGTCGGGCGAAGCATGATTCCCGCCATGCGGTCAAGCGCCTCTTCGATGACATCTTCTTTGAGAGAGCGCTGGCGAGCTAACTTGATGTGGCCAAACTCAGCTCCACCTGCTCCGCCTGGGCCAGCCTGCTTCCAAAAATGAGTGACTCGGTCTGGCGAAGCCACAAGAATTTCGGTTGGCTCAGCGCGGCAGAATGAACCGCCACGGTCCTCGTAAACCAAGGCTTTGACCTTTTCGCCCGGCAAAACGTGTGACACAAAAATCACTCGCCCGTCGTGACGTGCAACAAAGATTCCGCCGTGGGCAACCTTTTCAATGGTTAGTTCAAGATTCTGGCCGACCCAGTTTGTAGTTTTACTCACCAGACAAGTGTGCCAGAGTATCGGTGTGACTCGTTTAGTTCTTGCATCCACTTCTCCCGCTCGCCTTGCCCTGCTGAGGGCCGGCGGAATCGAACCAATAACAATCTCTCCGGGAGTTGATGAGCATTCCCTTACTGCTGAGGCTCAAGCTGATGGTCGAATCCAAAATACTTCAGACATGGTTCAGTTGTTGGCCCGAGCCAAAGCTGAGGCGGTGATTCACCACCCGGATGCCCAAAACGCGCTCATTATCGGCTGCGATTCATCCTTGGAATTTAACGGTGAGGCACTCGGCAAGCCACACGAGGCAGAAATCGCCAGACAACGCTGGTTAGCCATGCGAGGCAAGTCGGGAGCGCTTTATTCAGGACACTGGGTGATTGACAACAGATCACCTCGATCGCCGCAAACTCAGGTTGCTGTCGGCTCCGTTTCAGCTGCAATTGTGCATTTTGCAAATCTCAGTGAGCGCGAGATAGACGCCTACGTGCAAACCGGAGAACCGCTTAAAGTTGCCGGAGCATTCACCATCGATGGGCTTGGCGGTGCCTTCTTGAAGGCTATTGAAGGTGACGCACACACGGTTATTGGCTTATCGCTACCGACGCTCCGCGAGTTAGTTTTGAGCCTTGGCGTTGAATACACATCACTTTGGAACATCAATCGATAACAGCCAGAGCCGACATGGCCCGACCTTTGCTAGTCGACTATGGCAACTTTCACAGTAGATTTGTAATTTTTTTGTGATTGATGGCCAATAAAAACCAGTTTTTAGCCAATAGGCTTGGGGATTATGACTTCATCTACGCAGAAGAAAATCACAAAAGTTCTAATCGCTAACCGCGGTGAGATTGCAGTTCGAATTGCTCGAGCCGCCAAGGATGCCGGCATTCTTTCTGTTGCCGTTTACGCCGACCAAGACCGCGATGCCATGCACGTAAAGCTTGCCGACGAGGCTTATGCCCTCCACGGCACGACTGGTCCAGAAACCTACCTGGTTATTGACAAAATTTTGGGCGTAGCCAAAAAGTCAGGTGCTGACGCGGTTCACCCCGGATACGGTTTTCTGGCGGAAAACGCTACATTTGCCCAGGCTGTTATTGATGCAGGCATGATTTGGATCGGCCCGTCACCAAAGGCAATTGATCAACTTGGCGACAAGGTTTCTGCTCGTCACGTTGCAGAAAAAGCAGGCGCACCGCTGGCCCCCGGCACCCTTGACCCAGTTTCTGGTGCTGAAGAAGTTCTCGAGTTCGTTGCACAGCATGGGCTACCAGTTGCTATCAAGGCAGCGTTCGGTGGCGGTGGCCGCGGAATCAAGGTGGCCTACAAAACTGAAGAGGTTGCCGAGCTTTTCGAGTCAGCTACCCGTGAAGCAATTGCAGCGTTCGGTCGGGGTGAATGCTTCGTTGAAAAATATTTAGAAAAGCCTCGCCACGTAGAAACCCAATGCCTTGCCGATGCCTACGGCAACGTTGTTGTGGTTTCAACCCGCGACTGCTCACTTCAGCGTCGTCACCAAAAACTTGTTGAAGAGGCTCCGGCACCGTTTCTTACCGAAGAGCAGAACCGCCGCCTTTACGAATCATCCAAGGCCATTCTTAAAGAGGTTGGCTACCAGGGTGCCGGCACCTGTGAATTCTTGGTTGCCCAAGATGGCACCATCTCGTTCCTAGAGGTCAACACTCGCTTGCAAGTTGAGCACCCAGTTTCTGAAGAGGTCACTGGCCTTGACTTGGTTCGCGAGCAGTTCCGCCTCGCCGAGGGTGGCATCTTGGATTATCCAGACCCAGTTGTTAAGGGCCACTCTTTTGAATTCCGCATCAACGGCGAAGACGCTGGCCGCAACTTTATGCCAGCACCCGGACCAGTGCACGTTTTCAAGGCACCATCTGGCCCAGGAGTTCGAGTTGACACCGGTGTTGGTGCAGGCGACGAGATTTCAGGGTCATTTGACTCGATGATTGCCAAGCTAATTGTTACCGGAGCTACACGTTCAGAGGCTCTTGCGCGTTCCCGTCGTGCACTTGCTGAGATGGAAGTCGCCGGCCTACCAACCGTGCTTCCGTTCCACCGCAAAATCGTGAATGACCCAGCCTTTATCGGCGATCACAATACAAATTCTTTCGGCATTTACACCCGCTGGATTGAAACCGAATGGGTCAACGACATTCCTGCATGGTCAGGTGTTGCCGAGCCTGCAGCCGAAGTGGCTGAAAGAAACAATGTTGTAGTCGAGGTTGACGGCAAGCGAATTGAAGTTTCGCTTCCTAAGCGCTTGCTAGCCGCTGGCGCCTCTGTTGCCGGCCCTGCAGTTGCTGGCCATGCCCCAAAGCGCAAGTCTCACGGTTCAGCTTCTTCTAACAGTGGCGCTTCTGGCAACGCGTTGAAGGCACCTATGCAGTCAACAGTTGTCAAGATTGCCGTATCGGTTGGCGACGCGGTTCAAGAGGGCGACCTAGTAGTTGTGCTTGAAGCCATGAAGATGGAGCAGCCAATGAATGCTCACAAGACTGGCATCATCAAGTCAATCTCAGCTGTGGTCGGCGAGACCATCCCAGCTGGAACTGTGCTTCTAGAGTTCGAAGACTAAGTTTTCGGCTAGATATTTGGTCGGTGCAACGCGCGCGCTGCATCGCTGATGGTTCCAGACAGCGACGGATACACCGTAAAGGTCTTAGCAAGCTCATCAACGGTCAAGCGATTTTCAATTGCCACTGCGATTGAATAGATCAGGTCTGATGCGCGAGGTGCAACCACTACGCCGCCGATAACTGTGCCACCGGTTGAGCAAACCAATTTGATGAAACCATCCTCGATGCCTTGCATCTTGGCTCTAGGGTTCGTGTTCAGCTGAATTTTCTCAACAAAGCCTGAAACCTTGCCCTCGTTTAGTTCCTTCTCGCTCCAACCAACTGAAGCGATTTCTGGAGCCGTAAAAACGTTTGAGGCAACATTGCGCAACTCGGTTGGTGCAGACACGTCACCCATGGTGTGAAAAACCGCCGTGCGGCCCTGCATGGCGCTTACCGAAGCTAGCGGCAAGAAAGTGGTGCAGTCACCGACTGCGTAAACATTCGCGCGCGAGGTTCTGGCCACCTTGTTTACTTCAACGTGGCCTGATTCGGTCAGCGATACGCCGGCCTCTTCAAGACCCAAGCCCTCTGTGTTTGGAATCGAGCCAACTGCAATGAGTGCGTGGCTGCCCTTGATGACTTTGCCGTCGGCGAGTGTGACTTCAACTCCTTTGCCGGTGTTTACAACTTTGTCGGCGCGGTTGTTGTTATAGATGTTGATGCCATTGCGACGGAACACGTGCTCAATCAAATCGGCAGCATCGTCATCGTTACCTGGCAAAACCTTGTCGCGGCTTGAGATCAAAGTGACTTCGCTACCGAGGGCGTTGTAAGCCGAAGCGAACTCTGCGCCGGTTACACCAGAACCAACAACAATCATGTGCTCTGGCAATTCGGTCAGGTTGTAAAGCTGAGTCCAAGTGAAGATTCGGTCACCGTCTGGCATTGCATCAGGCAATCGACGCGGATGCGCTCCAACTGCAACGATGATGGTTTTAGCCTCCATGCGTTCCGAGCGACCATCCTCAATGGCATCGACAACAACGTGGTGGTTTCCATCCAAGCGGGCAGTGCCGTTGATAACACGAACGCCAGCTGCCATCAAAGTCTCGAGCATGTCTGAGGACTGGCTCGCTGCAAGATCTAGAAGTCTTTGGTTCACAACACCGAGATCGATTTCGACCTTTGGCTTGATGATCTGGCCGGCGAACGAGAACTTCACACCCAGAGTGGTTGCGTGGCTAACACGTTGAGCGGCTTCAGCGGTAGCGATGAGAGTCTTTGAAGGCACAACATCGGTTAGTACCGCAGCTCCACCCACACCGTTGCGTTCAATCAGGGTCACTTGGGCGCCGAGCTGAACTCCCGCTAGGGCTGCTTCATAGCCGCCGGGGCCTCCGCCAATAATTACGATGTGGTGTTTCTTTTTCTCTGCATTACTCACCTGACCATTCTGCCAGCACTACCCAGAACAATGGGCGCAATAGCTAAACTCTAGGCATGAACAGCGCAGTTGATCTTGCCACAGCGGCAGCCGAAATTATCCGTGAAGAATCGGGTGTCGAGCAGCACGAAATAGCTCTGGTTCTGGGTTCGGGGTGGGCAAAAGCTGCTGATTTAGTCGGCGAGACCGTTGCAACAATTTCGGCCGCTGACCTACCGGGATTCCATGCGCCTGAGGTGCCAGGGCATGTGCCAACTATTCGTTCAATCAAGTTAGAGAGCGGCAAGTATGCGCTCGCATTGGGCGCCCGCACTCACTTATACGAGGGCCGCGGTGTTGCAGTAGTAGTGCACGGCGTTCGCACGGCCGCAGCTGCAGGAGCCAAAACACTGGTTCTGACAAACGGAGCGGGAGGAATTAACTCCGCCTGGAAACCAGGTACACCGGTGCTAATTTCTGATCACATCAATCTGACTGGTCAAACGCCCCTCGAAGGTGCTCATTTTGTAGACATGAGCGAGGTTTATTCAAAGCGGTTGCGTGAACTTGCGCGCGAAATCGACTCAAACCTAGACGAGGGAATTTACTGTCAATTTCGCGGCCCACAGTATGAAACCCCGGCAGAGGTGCAGATGGCCAAGGCTATTGGTGGCGACATAGTCGGAATGTCAACCGCTCTCGAAGCAATCGCAGCAAGGTCAGTTGGCCTTGAAATTCTCGGACTTTCACTTATCACGAATTTGGCAGCCGGCATATCCACCTCCCCACTCAGCCACGATGAAGTACTTCAAGCCGGGCGTGACGCCGAAAGCCGAATCAGCGAGTTACTAAGCAAGATAGTCAACAGGATTTAAAAATGAACCAGGATGCACTGCTTAGCGCAGCCCAAAGGTGGGCTGACCAAGACCCTGACCCGAGCACGAAATCCGAGCTTCAGAAGCTAATAGACAACCGAGACTTTCCGGAATTAGATTCTCGAATGTCGAGGCCTCTAAAATTTGGAACCGCGGGTTTGAGGGGTCAACTCGGAGCCGGATCGAACCGAATGAACCGTGTTTCGGTCGCCCAGGCAGCAGCCGGGCTCGCTGCCTACTTGAACAAGCACAAGGCAGCCGGCGAAACACCATCCGTGGTTATTGGTTTCGATGGTCGAATCAACAGCAAAGTCTTTGCTATAGATTCGGCACAGATCATGGCAGCAGCCGGCATCGAAGCCTTTCTTTTCGCCGACTACACGCCCACCCCAGTGCTGGCTTTTGCAACCAAACACCTCGAAGCAAGCGCCGGCATCATGGTTACGGCGTCGCACAATCCACCACAAGATAACGGTTACAAGGTATACCTGGGCGGATCAAACGGTGGCTCCCAGATAACCTCTCCAACAGACTCACTGATTTCAGCCGAAATAGCCCAGGTTTCCGAGAGCAGAACTTTTCAAGAAATTTCGAAGTCAGATGATTTCAAAATCTTGGATGAAGAGCTCTTCAAGTCATATGTAATCGCAGCACTTGAGGCCGCGGGCGGGCCTGCTAAAAATACCCGCCAAACAAAAATTGCCTACACCCCAATGCATGGCGTTGGCCTTGTAACTATCAAGAACCTCTTTCACGCGGCGGGTTTTCCTGAGTTGATCGTCGTCGAATCACAAGCCATCCCCGACGGCAGATTTCCGACTTTGGCTTTTCCGAACCCCGAAGAACCAGGGGCAATGGATGAAGTTTTCGCAATTGCCCGCGAGTCAAATGCAAACCTAGCCATAGCTAACGACCCCGACGCCGATCGGCTCGCCATCGGAATTCCCGACTCAAATTCTGAGGCAGGCTGGCGCCGACTTACCGGCGATGAGATTGGGCTTATCCTCGGTCATCACCTTGCCAAAGAGGCGTTTGCTCGTGGGAGAAAAGGTAATCTGGCCAGCTCGATAGTCTCATCTGATGCGCTTGCCGAGGTTGCTAAAAAGTTCGGTCTAGGGTTCCAACAAACACTCACCGGTTTCAAGTGGATTGCTAAAGTACCTGACTTAATTTTTGGTTATGAAGAGGCCCTGGGATACTGCATTGACCTTGGCAGCACCCCCGACAAGGATGGCATCTCTTCTGCATTACTTGTGGCCAAGATTCACGCAGATTTGCTGGCTGAGGGCAAGAACCTGGCTCAACATCTCCAAGAGCTAAGAGCAGATTATGGCTATTTCTTGACCGGGCAAATTTCAATGCGATTTAACCAAGTGACTCAAATTGAAACCATCATGCAGAAACTGCGAAAAGAAGCCCCCCTTGAAATTGCGGGTCAGTCAGTAAAACTCATCGATTTGAGAGATGGCGCCGAAAACCTGCCTGCCACGGATGCTCTCAAGTTTGAATTTGATGACCGTAGTCGAGTGATTATTCGTCCGTCGGGAACCGAGCCAAAACTCAAGTGTTACTTACAGACCGTTGCAAGCAAGCAAATGCTGGCTCAAGAAAAACTAGAAAAAATCACCGCAGCAATGAAGGCTATTTTGGCTTAGAGCAGGCTTTTAGAAAGCTTGTTGGTTATCTCTTCGAGGTCAAAAAAGTGCTCAATGGTGATAATTTCTGAAGGCAGGCCAGTCAGCAAACCAGCCAAATCAGGTGTGGTCAAAATTACTTGCGCGTCACGAGATTCACGGGCGGTTTTCATGTCGGTAGCTTCTACCGTGGCGTCGATTCCCATCTGTCGCAGAACTTTCTCGGCATTCATCTTCAGCAGAACTGAAGTCCCGATGCCCATTCCACACACAGCAATAATTTTCATAATTCCATTCTGCCTGATTGATTCAGAGCAGGCTGCGGAGATGTTCGGAATCTTGCGCATTTAACAGGGAATTCACAAAAGATTCTTCTGACAGCGCAATTGCCAGGTCTTGCAGCAGGCCGAGATGGGAATCATGATCGACAGCACAGAATCCAAATACCAGCTTCACTGGATCATTGGCCTTGTTTCCGAATTCAATTGGCTCAGCTAAAACCACCAAACTCATGCCAGTCTCAAGCACCAAATCTGATGGCTTGGAATGTGCCAAGGCAATACCCGGAGCAATGACGATGTAGGGGCCATGCGATTCCAGTACATCAATCATTTCTTGCGTGTAGTCAGGGTGAACCCGACCACTCGCAACTAATAAATCGCCAGCGAGCTGCACGGCATGACTCCGGTCAAGAGCCAAGGCTCCAACTTGGATGGAGTTCTCTCCGAAGGCAGCAGCCAAATTTGCGAAGCGCAATTTATCGCCTGGCTGCCTCAGCATAGGCCTCTTGAATCACTTCAATTAGCTCTTCGCGATCATTGATTGGTTGAAAAGAGTGCTCAGCAGCATTAGTCATGAAGACTTCAAGATCCTCGACACCATAGCCAAAGGCATCCACCAATAACTCCAATTCGCGAGTCAGCGTAGTGCCACTCATCAGCCTGTTATCAGTGTTTACAGTGACAGCGAATCCAAGGTCATAGAAAACATCAAAAGGGTGCTCTCGCATGGTGTCGCCGAGCATCGAAATTGCGCCGGTTTGAAGGTTTGATGATGGGCAAAGTTCTAGTGGAATTCCTCGGTCGTGAACCCACTCAGCCACCTGGCCCAAAACCACCATGTCGGTGTCTTCCTCGGTGCGACTGAACATGATGTCTTCGATCAAGCGAACGCCGTGGCCAAGGCGAAGTGCGCGACCGCTGACGATTGCATCACGAATGCTCTCGACACCGTCAGCCTCACCTGCGTGAACAGTGACTGGCATCAATTCGGAAGCAAGGTAATCAAAAGCCAACTTGTGTTTGGAGGGCATGAACCCAGCCTCAGCGCCAGCGATGTCAAAACCAACCACTCCACCATCGCGCTGACGAACGGCAAGCTCAGCGATTTCTAGAGCGCGATCAGCATGACGCATTGCTGTTATGACCTGACCGGTTCGAATGTAGCCACCCTGGTTTTCAATCAGCGCCGCGCCCTCTTCTAGGCCATCTTGCACAGCTTCAACAGCCTCATCCAAGGTCAAGCCGCTTCTTAGGTGTTGTTCTGGGGCCCAGCGAACTTCACCATAAATAACACCGTCATTGGCAAGGTCAATTACGTATTCGCGCGCAATGCGAACCAAATTTTCACGGGTCTGCATGACTGCGGTCGTGACATCAAAGGTTTCCAAGTACTTTGGCAAAGATCCACTGTTGGCTGTCTCGACAAACCATTTCTTGAGCCCCGCGGCATCCGTAGCCGCAAGTTCAAGGCCAATCTCTGCAGCTAGTTCAAGAATTGTTTCCGGGCGCAATCCCCCATCTAGGTGGTCGTGCAGCGAGATCTTCGGTAATTCGCGAATATCAAACTTTGCCATTTTGTTCTCTTTCTTGGCGCTTACTAAGGGCCGACGATAGTGCCGTCAGCGAATAACTTTTCAAGTCTTGAAATCTGGCCAGCAGCCCCGCTTGGCAACGCTTTAGTACTGAAGGCAAAATATCCGCCAGCCTTGCCGACTTTAGCGGCCGTGCCGGCAAACTCTCCGGTGAGTGAAGTTTTTACTCCGTCAATGAGTAATTGTTCTGGTTGCTTTTTTAGGTAAAGCCAAACAGCGTCTTTCGGTTCAGCAGCCGACAACTCACGGGTGGCTAAAACAACGTCGGCGGTTTCAAGCGCGTCGAGGTCCTTTGAGACCAAAACCTCAACTGCTGCCGCATTGTCACCGTTGAATAAATCGATACCTGCCCTAAATCCATCGAGAATAGCGGCCGATTCTCCAGTTTGATTCTGGTGCCAAACCCCGACGGTTGAACTTGCCTTCATAGCCGCGAGATAACCAGCCTCGAACGCCGCGGACCACTCATCGAAATCCCAGAGTTCTAGGTTCGCCAATCCGCTTTCACCAGCGTCGACCTGTTCTTTTGTGACCGCTGCATCCAACAACAAGAAGTCAACTTCAGGGTTAGCCTTCGCAACTGATTCGAAAGCAGCCTGTGAACCAACACCCGAACTGACAACAAGATTGCAGCCAGAAGTCACGAACTTACGAGCTTGGCGGCTAATCACGGATGATTTGGCACCCGATACCAACTCAGCCACTTGAATCTTGATGCCAAACTCGACCTGGGTTTGGTGCATCGAAATATCCAGAGCTTGGTTCAGCGTCGATTCCTCGAAGGTTGCAACTCCGGTCAAGAAACAAGCTTCGAAATCAACCGCGACAACCGACGGCTCGGGCTCACTCACGGCGCAGCCGGTAAGGGCTAAAACCAGTGCGATTGGGGCAAGTTGCTTGAGCAGCATTTACAGAACGTCCGAGTGTCCGGTTGCTTTCAGTGCGTCAACCAAGCTTTTCACACGCTGCGCGTGTTCCTTGGTGGTAACTAAAAGCGCATCCGGGGTATCCACCACAATGATGTCTTCGACACCGATGAGAGCAATGAGTCGATCCGTGTCGCTAACCAGAATTCCGCTTGATGAATCCGCCAAAACTTTGGCGTTTCCGAGTACGGCTAGATTTCCGCGGCGTCCCTGTGATTGAAGTTCAGCGATGGCGGCAAAGTCACCAACGTCGTGCCAGGTGAAGTTCGCTGGAACAACAGCGACCAATCCGGCAGCGGCAGCAGGCTCTGCAACCGAGTAATCAATCGCCACTTTCTTGAGTTTTGGCCAAATCTGTTCCAAAGTTTTTTTACGATCTTCGGTGTCCCAAGCATTTGCCAGTTCCATGATTGAGGCGTGAAGCTGAGGCTCAGACTTTTCTAATTGCTCCAAGAGCAGAGCTGCCGGCGCAATGAACATACCTGCGTTCCAAAGATACTCGCCTGATTCAACGTACTTTCGAGCCTTGGCGATGTTTGGCTTTTCGACAAATTTGACTACATGCCTTGAATTCGGCGCCGCCGACAAACCTAACAATTCGCCAGTTTTGATGTAGCCAAAGCCCACGGATGGCTCAGTCGGCTCAATACCAATGGTCACAATTTTGCCGGTTGCAGCAGCTTCAACAGCCTCACGAACAGTTTCGCGAAACTTCTCATCCTCGTTGATCACGTGGTCTGCTGCGAATGATCCGATGATTACATCGGGTTCGCGCTTCATCAAAATGGCTGCTGCGAGCGCAATGGCCGCAGTCGAATCTTTCGGTGAAAGTTCCAAAACTAGGTTGTCGGTCGACAAGTCTTCAATTTGCTCCAAAACAGCAGACTTGTGAACTTTTCCTGTGACAACAAGAATGCGGTCTTTGCCGGCAAGCGGCGTAAGGCGATCCCAGGTGTCCTGCAAAAGGGTCTGACCCGAACCGGTGAGGTCATGCAAAAACTTCGGAGCCGAGGCGCGCGAAAGCGGCCATAGTCGACTGCCGATGCCTCCGGCTGGAATGATGCTGAAGAATCGATCTTGGGGGTTTCGCTGATTGACCATAACAATCAAAACCCTAGTCCAAATAAGGGCAAAATCGGTTAGGGCGGCCAACCATTAGGCGTAGACTTAAAACGTTTTTCGCCGTCGAAAATATTGCCTAATCGGAGGATTCTCGTGCCATCAATGCCAGCAGGTACTTTGTACCGCGGAAAAGTTGGAATGTGGTCTTGGGTGTTGCATCGCATCACCGGAGTCGCAATTTTCTTCTTCTTACTTGTCCATGTGCTTGACACTGCTTTGGTGCGATTGAGCCCAGAAGCTTACAACGCTGTGATCGGCACCTATAAGACTCCCCTAATTGGTCTTGCAGAGCTTGGCCTAGTGGCAGCTATTCTGTTCCACGCACTCAACGGCCTTCGCGTGATTTTGATTGATTTCTGGCGAAAGGGCGTCAAGTACCAGAACGTAATGTTCTGGATCGTAATTGGCATCGCCGCAGCCCTATTCCTGGGTTTCGCTCCGCGTCACCTTGATCATGTCTTCAACCTAGGTCTGTTCTAAGGGGTATCGAATGTCTGTAGTTATTGAACAACCTCGCAGCCCTCGAAGCCGCAAGCGCGCAAATCTTGAAAAGTATGGCTGGATGTACATGCGTGCATCAGGAGTTGTGCTTGTAGTCCTAATCTTCGGTCACCTATTCGTAAACCTATTCCTGGGTGAAGGCATCAAGGCCATCGACTTTGCCTTTGTTGGCGGCAAGTGGTCTGACCCATTCTGGAAAGTTTGGGACCTACTAATGCTTTGGTTGGCTCTCATCCACGGAACCAACGGCATGCGCACGCTGGTTAACGACTACACCAGCAAGCCAAAAATCGCTAAGACCCTGAACGTCTCACTTTGGGCAATCTGCGCGGTGTTGGTCACCCTAGGAACCTTGGTAATTTTCACCTTCGATCCTTGCCCTGCAGGCGCAGCTGCCGAGCTTCTTCCATCGTTCTGTTCGGCTAAGTAGCTTGTAAGGAATTCATAAATTGACCAACGCAACTCCAAAGGTTCATCACTACCAGTACGACGTTGTAATTGTTGGTGCCGGAGGCGCCGGCATGCGTGCAGCGATCGAAGCAGGTCCACACGCTAAGACTGCGGTTATTTCAAAACTGTTCCCGACTCGCTCACACACCGGTGCAGCTCAGGGCGGTATGGCGGCAGCTCTTGCAAACGTTGAAGAAGACAGCTGGGAATGGCACACCTTCGACACGGTCAAGGGCGGAGACTACCTAGTTGACCAGGATGCCGCCGAGATTCTCGCTAAGGAATCGGTCCAGGCTGTAATCGATCTCGAAAACATGGGGTTACCTTTCAACCGCACCCCAGATGGCAAAATTGACCAGCGCCGATTCGGTGGACACACTCGTGACCACGGAAAGGCTCCGGTTCGTCGTTCTTGCTACGCAGCTGACCGTACCGGTCACATGATTCTTCAAACTCTTTACCAGAACTGTGTGAAGCTTGGAATCGAGTTCTACAACGAGTTCTATGTTCTAGACCTAGTGATGACAAAGGTTGATGGCGAGGAGCGTCCGTCCGCCGTCGTTGCCTACGAACTTGCTACCGGCGAACTACACGTTTTCCAGGGCAAGAGCATCATCTTTGCTACCGGCGGTTTCGGCAAGATCTTCAAGACCACTTCAAACGCACACACCCTTACCGGTGACGGCGTTGGAATCATCTACCGCAAGGGTCTTCCGCTAGAAGACATGGAGTTCTACCAGTTCCACCCAACCGGCCTAGCAGGTCTTGGTATTTTGCTTTCAGAAGCCGCTCGCGGCGAGGGCGGAATCCTTCGCAACGCCTCAGGTGAGCGATTCATGGAACGCTATGCTCCAACTATCAAAGACCTTGCCCCACGCGACATGGTTGCCCGTGCAATGGCTAACGAGGTTCGTGAAGGTCGCGGCGCCGGACCAAACAAGGATTACGTCCTTCTAGACTTGACCCACCTTCCGCCAGAGGTAATTGACGAGAAGCTTCCTGACATCACAGAGTTTGCTCGCACGTATCTCGGCGTTGAGCCTTACACCGAACCTGTTCCGGTTTTCCCAACCGCACACTACGCGATGGGTGGAATTCCAACCAACGTTCAGGCCGAAGTATTGCGCGACAACAAGAAGGTTGTCCCGGGCCTTTATGCCGCCGGCGAATGTGCCTGTGTTTCAGTTCATGGTGCCAACCGCCTGGGCACAAACTCGTTGCTAGACATCAACGTGTTTGGCAAGCGCGCCGGTATCGCTGCCGTTGAATACGCAAAGAAAGCAAAACACGTTCCGGTTCCTGCTGATTCTGCCGACGAAGTCATCGCGATGATCGAGAAGGTTAGAAACTCAAAAGGCACCGAGAAGGTGGCTGTGCTTCGCAAAGAATTGCAAGAGACCATGGATAAAAATGCCCAGGTCTACCGCACTGAAGATTCTCTCAACGAAGCCCTAGAGAAAATTGCCGAACTGCGAGTTCGCTACGAGAACATCTCAGTTCAAGACAAGGGCCAGCGATTCAACACCGATTTGCTAGAAGCTATCGAACTCGGATTCTTGCTAGATCTAGCAGAGGTACTTGCATTTACATCACGCGAGCGTCGTGAAAGCCGTGGCGGGCACTTCCGTGAAGACTTCGCCACTCGTGACGACAAGAAGTTCATGTTGCACTCGATGGCTTACTTGACCAACAAGAAAGTCACCAAACCAGGCGACAACATCAAGATCGACTGGAAACCAGTTACTGTCACTAACTACCAGCCAATGGAGCGTAAGTACTAATGACTGTTGCAACCTCAACTCCAACCGCCTTTGAAGCTATGGGTGCGGTTCCATCGTTCCAAGTAACTCTGTTTGTACGCCGCTACAACCCAGAAGATGGCCAAGAAGCGCGTTGGCAAGACTTTGATGTTCAGGTCCACGGCACCGACCGTGTGCTCGACGCGCTACACAAGATCAAGTGGGAGATGGATGGTTCACTTACCTTCCGTCGTTCATGCGCACACGGTGTTTGTGGCTCAGATGCGATGCGAATCAACGGTCGCAACCGCCTGGCTTGCAAAACCTTGATCAAAGACTTAGACATCACTCAGCCAATTTATGTCGAGCCAATCAAGGGTCTTGAAGTTGAAAAAGACCTAGTGGTAGACATGAACCCGTTCTACCAGGCCTACCGTGACATTAAGCCGTTCTTGATCGCGAGCGACAACCCTGAGAAAGAGCGCCTTCAGAGCGCTGCCCAACACTCAAAGTTTGAAGACACCACAAAGTGCATCCTGTGTGCAGCTTGCACTACTTCTTGCCCAGTGTTCTGGACTGATGGCCAATACTTCGGCCCGGCAGCAATTGTAAACGCTCACCGTTTCATTTTCGATTCGCGCGATGAGGCTGCCGATGTGCGAATTGACATCCTCAACGATAAAGAGGGCGTTTGGCGCTGTCGAACAACATTCAACTGCACCGAAGCATGCCCACGTGGCATTGAAGTCACCAAGGCTATCGCCGAGGTGAAGCAAGCAATTCTTAGAGGAAAACCCTAAACGGCTTAGCCTTCGGAATGTTTAAGAAGAATAGCCCCGGACACAGAGTCCGGGGCTATTCTTCTGCCAAATCCCCATTTTGTAGCGGAGCTCGCCTCCTAGTTTCCTAGACCCCCGGTTCGCTCCCAAATAGTTGGCAGGCTTCTAGCATAGAGAATAACGAAGGTTTTTAGTAGGTTAACCTACTAAATTGTTATCAAGTGTTCATTTAAAGCAAAAAACCCACCGACAGGTGGGCTTTGATCTCGTTACGAACGAGAGTTGCATGTTAAACGACAATGGCCACCTCGAAAGGTGGCCATTGCCATAAATTAAGTCCGGCGGTGTCCTACTCTCCCACAAGGTCACCCTTGCAGTACCATCGGCGCTGGAGGTCTTAGCTTCTGGGT